>Ga0136653_10000406_pt1 | contig 22723 bp, 22 predicted proteins | sample LakKivw275mmetaG_FD_94866 | JGI IMG/M metagenome (GOLD analysis project Ga0136653, IMG submission 94866) | Anoxic lake water microbial communities from Lake Kivu, Rwanda to study Microbial Dark Matter (Phase II) - Lake Kivu water 275m metaG... | ecosystem: Environmental > Aquatic > Freshwater >...
CGCATCGCGGAACGCGGCACCGCTCCAAGTCCTGTTCGCGAGGTTGAGACAGGCATCGAGGCCGTCGACCTGGCGCTGAGACTTGCCACAGGAAAGGAGTAGGCAACGGTGAACCCTGTTGATAGGTCGGCTCGGATCGCGGAGGTGAAGGCCCGCGAGATTATCGACTCCCGAGGCAACCCCACGGTCGAAGTGGAAGTCTGGACGGAGGGTGGCCGTTGCGGCATGGCGGCAGTGCCCTCGGGTGCGAGCACCGGTGCGTTTGAGGCAATCGAGTTGCGGGACGGGGCGGACGCACGTTTCCGGGGCAAGGGCGTGTTGCAGGCGGTGCGCAACGTCACGGAGGGCATCGCTCCTGTTGTCCGCGGCATGTCCGTGCTGCAGCAGGTGGCCCTGGACGAGACGCTCATCCAGCTTGACGGTACGCCCAACAAGTCCGCCCTCGGCGCCAACGCCATGCTCGGCGTGTCCATGGCGACGGCCCGCGCAGCCGCCGCGGTTCTGGACGTCCCGCTCTATCGCTATCTCGGCGGAGCTGGAGCCACGCTTCTGCCTGTCCCGATGCTGAATGTCTTCAACGGCGGCAAGCACGCCGTCGGCTCGACCGATTTCCAGGAGTACATGATTGTCCCCGTCGGAGCGTCGAGGTTCTCCGATGCGCTTCGAATGAGCTGCGAGGTCTACCAGGTGCTCAAGTCGGTGCTGCACTCCCGTGGACTTGGCACCACCGTGGGGGATGAAGGCGGATTCGCGCCGGCAGTGTCCTCCAACCGCGAGGCGGTCGAACTCATACTGCAGGCCATCTCGCGTGCCGGCTACGAGCCCGGCAAGGAGTTCGTCCTCGCGCTCGATCCGGCCGCCTCGAGCTTCTACTCGGAAGGCAAGTACGTCCTCGAGCGGGATGGACAGACCTACAGCGCTACCGGCATGGTGGAGCTGTATGCGAAGTGGGTATCGGACTATCCGATACTGAGCATCGAGGATGGACTGGCGGAAGACGAGTGGGATGGTTGGCGCATGTTGAACGCGCGCATCGGTCACCGCGTTCAGCTTGTGGGTGATGACCTCTACGTCACCAACGCCGAGCGGCTCGAGAAAGGGATCGGGTTGAAGGCCTCCAACTCCATCCTCATCAAGTTGAACCAGATAGGTACCATCACCGAGACGATGCGCGTCGTCGAGCGTGCGCAGAAGAAAGGCTGGACGGCCGTGGTCAGCCACCGGTCCGGTGAGACCGAGGACACGACGATTGCCGACCTGTCCGTGGCGCTCAATACCGGATTCATCAAGACCGGCGCTCCATGTCGCGGTGAGCGTGTGGCCAAGTACAACCGCCTGCTGCGCATCGAAGAGGAACTTGGCGCAGCAGCCAGGTACGCCGGCAGAGACGCATTCTACAGCGTGAGGTAGTGCGACGTGGAGATCGTCACGGGTGTACACCAGCTTCGCATCCCGTTCCCGGAGGGCGCCGAACGGGTCACCAATGCCTATGTCGTGGAGGGCAACCGGGGCAACATCCTCATCGACTGCGGCTGGGACAGTTCCGAGGCCATCTGGGCGTTCCGTGAGGAACTGCGGGTCGACAACCTGTCTTTTGAAGACGTCAACTGGATTGTCGTGACCCACGTCCACCCGGACCACTTCGGTCTCGCGGCCAAGCTGAGAGAGCTCTGCGGTGCGAAGGTCGTCATGCACCGGCTCGATGCGGAGTTGGTCGACGCACGCTATGTCCACCCCGCCCGGCTCGCGGACGAAATGGAGGCGATGCTCCTCTCTCATGGCGTGCCGCCGGACGAGGCACACGAGATGCGCGAGGCCGCCGGCCAGGGCGCGCAGTTCGTGACGCCGCTGGAACCGGACGTGTTGGTCGACGAAGGTGATACCGTTTCGAACGGCACGTTCCAGTTCGAGATCGTGCACACCCCGGGCCACACTCCGGGGCACATCTGTCTCTACGAACCGCGCAAGAAGCGGCTGTTCTCAGGTGACCACGTGCTGTTCGATGCCGTTCCTCGCGTCTGCTCCGACCCCAGGCCTGGAGCCGACCCGGCCGGCGCTTACATGCGGTCGCTGGAATCGCTTGTGGACCGCCAGGTCAGTTTCGTGTTCCCGGGCCACGGACCGGTGTTCAACTCTCTTGGCATCCGCTCGGAGGAGATACTGCGGCTCTGCAAGGTGAAGCAGCAGCAGATGCTGTCAGTGCTCGACGAAGGTCTCAAGACCGCCTACGAAGTGACGCGCGCCATCCCGTGGAGGGTCAACGGTGGTGAGGTCACGTACGAGGAGCTTCCGTTCCGCGAGAGGAGAGCCAGCGTGTGCGAGGCCGTTGCCTGGCTGAAACGCCTTGCGCTCGACGGAAAGGTGGCGCCCCTGGAGCGGGACGGCAAGGTATCATATCTCGCGAAGTAGTGTAGCCGGAGGTGCAAGAATGCCCGTGAAAGTCGGAATCAATGGCTTTGGCCGCATCGGACGTCAGGTTCTCAAGGCAATCATGGAGCGGTCGGGCGGGGCACTCGAGGTGGTTGCCGTCAATGACCTGACGGATGCGCAGACCAACGCCCATCTCTTCAAGTACGACAGCAACTACGGTGTGTATCCCGGAACCGTCGAGGTGAGGGGGCAGTCCATTGTGGTGGACGGGAAAGAGGTCCGCGTGCTCGCCGAGCGCGACCCGTCGCGCATCCCGTGGGGAGACCTGGGCGTGGACATCGTCCTCGAGTCCACCGGGCTGTTCACCGACGCTGACAAGGCCGCCGCGCACCGCGCCGCGGGCGCGAAGAAGGTCATCATCTCGGCTCCCGCCAAGGGCGAGGACGCTACGCTGGTGATGGGCGTGAATGAAGGCTCGTACGACCCTGCGAAGCATCACATCATCTCCAACGCCTCCTGCACCACCAACTGCGTCGCACCGGTCGTCAAGGTGCTGAACGACGCTTTCGGTATCAGCAGGGGCCTGATGACCACGATTCACTCGTACACAAACGACCAGAGGATACTCGACGTCTTCCACAAGGACCTGCGCCGGGCCAGGGCTGCCGGGTTGAACATGATTCCCACCACCACCGGCGCCGCCAAGGTAGTTGGCGTGGTCATCCCGGAGCTCAAGGGCAAGCTGCACGGCATCGCCGTGCGCGTGCCCACTCCGACTGTGTCGCTCGTGGATTTCGTTGCCGACGTGAAGCAGAAGGTGACGGTCGATCAGGTCAATGCGGCCTTCCGGCAGGCGGCAGATGGCTCGCTGAAGGGACTGCTGCAGTACTGCACGGAGCCGCTGGTCAGCAGCGACTTCAAGGGCTCGGACTACAGCTCCATCTTCGACAGCCTGAGCACGATGGTCCTGGACGATACCATGGTGAAGGTTCTTGCCTGGTACGACAACGAGTGGGGCTACAGTTGCAGGCTCGCTGACCTGGCCCGCTTCGTCGCTCTCAAGGGTGTCTGACGCGCTGCGCCACGCATGACGCGGCTGGCGGTTTCGACTGCCGCAGGCATCACGCGAAGCGGCGCCTGCGGCAGTCGCGTCTCCGGGCCGGCGCATTCTCCGCCCCGTCCCATTCCTCCGGTTCTTCCTTACCGGACCTAAACCTCCGAACAAGCTGGCACGTTTCCCTCTATAATAGGCATCGACGTGACGCCTATTGAAGAGGATATCGTTGCACGGGCAGCCCGTGGAGATGCCGATGCGTTCGCTCAGCTCTATGAGAGCAACTTCGACCGTGTCTACAGGTATCTCTACGTGCGACTCGGCAACCCTACCGAAGCGGAAGACCTGACGCAGGAGGTGTTTGCCAAGGTCCTTGAGGTGATCGGCACGTTTCAGTGGCGCAATGTGCCGTTCGCGTCATGGCTGTTCAGGATAGCCCACAACAAGATGATCGACCACATCCGCAGGGAGAAGCGGGTGGAGCGCGTGGATTCGGAAGAGACGGTGCTGTCTCTGGATGACCCGGATCCCGCCGAGATAGCTGAGCACAATCTGCAACTGGAGAAAGTGAGACATAACATCGGGCGGCTGTCGCCTGCCCAGCGCGAGGTCATCTGGTTGCGCTTCGGCGCCGGGCTGTCGACAACCGAAGTAGCGAACGCCCTGGGTAAGAGCACAGGCACGGTGAAGGCCCTGCAGTACAACGGCATCGTTGCGCTAAGGAAGCTTATGGAGCAAGCGGGATGAGCGAGAGAATTGAGGAAGCGCTGGACAGGTACATCGATTGTCTCGTCCGCGGCGAGAGGCCCGACGTTGTCGCGCCAGACGACGGCGACCTTGCCTCTCTGCTTGGACCGCTGATGCAGACCAGCGCGCTCGTGGTGCATCAGCTTCATTCCATACAGCCAACGCCGGATTTCAGACAGTCGGCCCGGATGCGCACGCGGAGCCTGTTCTTTGCCAAGCTGGCTCGCAGGGAAACCCATCCCGGCTTCCTCTTCATGTGGTGGCAGCGACGCTGGGCGACGGCGATGGCGACGGTTATGGTGGCCTGTCTGGCAAGCCTCGGCGTGGTCGCGGCTTCCGTCAACGCGCTCCCCAGCGGCTTCTTCTACCCGGTGAAGACGACGACCGAGCAGATGAGACTCAGCCTCACCGTATCCGAGATCGACAGGGCGCAACTGCAACTCGAGTACACCGAGCGGCGCCTCTCCGAGATGACGCGTATGGCGGGCCGGGGCGATACGGAGTCGGCTCTCATGCTCGCGGCGGAAGCGACCCGGCTCATCGCCCAGATGTGCACTGCGGGGCTGTTCGGCCTGGAAGGCGCCCAGGCGGATGCAGCGATTCTCATGAGTGGCTCCGGAGCTTCGGCTCTCGGCCTCGCTCCGGCCGTGGTGCTGACTGCCGACCGGGACAGCTCGCTCGAGCTGCTGCACTATGCTCTTGAGGTTGCTCCGGAGGAGTTGCGGCCCAGGATCGAGCTCCTTGTGACCGAGCTTTCCCGGGAGTTCGATACCACTATCGCTCACCTCGAGATGGCGACCACTTCCCGGTAGGGAGCCGTGCCTGGCTCGATGCCGGGCTGGGCTTTGTCGACGGCGGTCTCTATAATACGCGTGAGCCTATGGAGCCGCAGGTCATCTATCGGCGGTGGCGACCGCGCACCCTCTCTGAGATCGTCGGCCAGGAGACGGTCACCACGACCCTCCGCAACGCGGTGCGCACGGGCCGCGTCGGGCATGCCTACCTGTTCAGCGGACCGCGCGGCACCGGCAAGACCAGCACGGGACGCATCCTCGCCAAGGCCGTCAACTGCGAAAACCCCGTCGATGGTGAGCCATGCGGCGCATGTGCCTCGTGCCTCTCCATCGCGCGAGGCGAAACCCTCGACATCATCGAGATAGACGCGGCGAGCAACCGCGGCGTCGACGACATCCGCGCGCTTCGTGAGCGGGTCGGCTACGCTGCCGCCAGCCTCAAGCGCAAGGTGTACATCATCGACGAGGTGCACATGCTCACGGATGTCGCCTCAAACGCGCTATTGAAGACTCTCGAAGAACCTCCGCCGCACGTCATGTTCGTGCTCGCGACCACCGAGCTGCACAAGGTGCTGCCGACCATCGTCTCCCGATGCCAGTGCTTTGCCTTCCACAGGCTCGCCTTCGGAGCTATCGTGTCCAAGTTGAGGCGCGTCTGTGAATCGGAGGGCATCGAGGCCGGGGACGAGACGCTGTCGCTCATCGCCCGCGCCGCGGGCGGCAGCCTCCGCGACGCCGAGAACCTGCTGCAGCAACTCATCGCCAGCCACGGGACAACTCTGCTTCCGGCGGACGTGCGCGCCGAGTTAGGTGTCGTCGAGGATGCGAGCGTGCTGCGGCTGACGGAATGCGTCATCTCACGCGACCTGCCCGGGGCACTGCGCCTGCTCCATGAGGCGATCGAGGCCGGTGTCGACGTCAGGCACCTGGGACGCCAGATAGTCGAGTCGCTTCACGATATGGTGCTCCTCAAGTCGGGCTGCAGGGAGCTTGTCGAGGCGGGCCCCGAGCACGTCGAGACGATGCAGCGACTGGCCGACAACACCCGCATGGAAGACCTCGCCCGAGCCATGAAGCAGTTCTCCCTGGCGCTTGCCGGCGATGCCTCACGACAGTTGCTGGCCCTCGAGCTTGCACTGGTTGACTGGAGCGTGTTCTCTCATGCGGGAGGCGCTGTCCCCGATGCAGGTGAAGAAATGCCCCGCCCCCATCGACCGACCGGACGGAGCGCCTCGCGATCCCAGGCTGGACTGGCCGCACCGCGGCGCTCCGCCACTGCGTCGCCTGCGCCAGCGGAACTCGCCGTCCCGCACGATCATGCTGCAGTCAGGGGAGTGGCGGAGTCAGTTGCCACTGCTGAAGCGCAACCCACGCCGCAGCCAGCGGCGGTTGTGCCGGCGCCCGGCATTGGCGAAGGACTCGCCGACAGACCCTCACCTGCGGCGGCCAGCAGTCCCATCCCGGCCTCCGCCGACATGTCGCCCACAAGTGAGCCTCCCTCCGCAGCGGCTGAGACTGTCCCTGCGAGCGAGCTCGACCGCGTTCGCTCCCGGTGGAAAGAGTATGTGGCCTCTCTGCGGGGCTCGACCGGCAACCTGGACGCGCTCCTCAGGAGTGCCTGCGAACCCGCCTCTCTGACGGATGGCGTTCTGGTGCTGCGTTTCGCCTACGAGTTGCATCGCGGCAAGGTGGAGGAGCCGAAGTGCCGTCAGGTCGTCGAGGAGCAGTTGCAGCGCTTCTACGGCCAGCCGTATCGCATCTCCTGCGTCCTCGCGGGACAGCCCGAGCCGAAGAGCGCGCCTGCCGCTGCGCCGACGAGTGTCCTGGTCGACGCCCTCGTGGCGCAGGGCGGACAGCTCAAGGGGCCGGAGTCCCCGGCAGCCCGGGAAGGCGGTGATGACGCGCAATGACCCTGACAGCCGAACCGATTGCCAGACTCACCCAGGCTCTGAGCAAGCTTCCGGGCATCGGCCCGAAGAGCGCGCAGCGCCTGGCCTACCATCTGCTCAACAGCCAGGACGCGGAGATTGAGGAACTGGCGCAGGCGCTGCTTCAGCTCAAGGGCAGCCTGACGCTGTGCTCGACATGCTTCAACGTCTCCGGTACGGACCCGTGCCTCATCTGCCAGGACAGTCGTCGCGACCGCTCCGTCATCTGCGTTGTGGAGAGACCGCCGGATGTGCCTTCCATCGAGCGCACGGCGCGCTTCAACGGCGTCTATCACGTGTTGCACGGGGCCCTGAACCCGGCTCGCGGCATCGGCCCTGACAACCTCCGCATCCGGGAGTTGCTCGCCCGCCTGCGGGATGGGGTAGTCCGGGAGGTCATACTTGCCACCAACCCGAACGTGGAGGGCGAGGCGACGACGCTCTACATCCGTCAGGCTGTGGCGCCGCTGGGCATACGCGTCACGAGGCTCGCCCGGGGCCTCCCGTACGGCGCTGACCTTGAGTACGCAGACGACATAACGCTGTCGCAGGCCATCGAGGCGCGGCAGGGTTTCTGAACGGTGGAGCATGGCCGGCTCCCGTGAGTACGACGTCGAAGGCATCGTCATCCGGCACGCTGTGGTCGGCGAGCGCGACCGCATTGTCACGCTGTTCACCGCGACGGAAGGCAAGCTCGCGCTGATTGCCCGCGGTGCACTGCGGCCGGGAAGCACGCTGGGCCCCCGCGTCGATATGCTCTCCCATAGCCGGTTTCATTGTGTGCGTCGTCGCTCTCTCGACCTCATCTCCGAGGCTGCGACGCTCAACTCGTTCGCCGGTCTGAAGTCAGACCTGCGGCGCATGTCCTTCGCCCTGTACCTGGCCGAGCTGACGGACGTTTCGACTGCTGAGGGTTCGCCCAACGCGACGCTTTTCGACCTGCTGCTCTCTTCCATGCAGCGCATAGAGACCGGCGAATGCGATGACAGGCTGCTCCGGGTCTTCGAGTTGCAGTTGCTCGACTGCCTCGGATTCTGCCCGTCGCTTCGCCGCTGCGTCAACTGCGGAAAGGAGCTCCGCCCGGTCGAGAACGGCCTGAGCGCGGCCCTCGGCGGAGCGGTATGCCCGGAGTGCGCTTCCTGCTCTCCCGATGTGAGTTCGCTCAGCGTGGATGCCCTCAAGGTCATGCGCTTCTGGCTGTCTCACCCTCTGGACGCGTCATGCCGCGTCAGGATAGGCGACGAGCTGGCCGGAGAGCTGGAAGGGCATACCTTCAGCTTCTGCCGCCACATTCTGCAGGGGGAACTGAAGTCGAAGGAATGGCTCTTGAGGTTGCGGAGCGAGGCTTCATTGACAAGCCCCAGCGGAGCCTCTACAATCGCTCGACGGGTTGAATCCGGGTGATTCGAGCATCGCAGTCGCGATGCCGTTGGGCATGAGTGGTCAGCGTTGCGGCGATAGCTCCGTCGTCGCTTTCAGTGGCGGTCCCGCAGGGCGCCCCGGACTGGGCGAGGTGACCGGGGACTCTCTCCCGAAGACAGCATGTACATCGTAGTTGTTGGCGCCGGTTCCACAGGCTACTACGTGGCGAGCCTGCTCTCGCGTGAGAAGCAGGAGATCGTTGTCGTGGAGCAGGACGAAGAGTCCGCCGAACGTGTGCGGCGCGATCTGGATGTCGGCGTGGTCGTGGGCAACGCGGCTACCCCGAGGGTCCTGTGGCAGGCGGAGGTTCAGCGGGCTGACCTCGTCGTCGCGGTGACCGGCGTTGACGAAAGCAACATGATCACGTGCTTCATGGCGAAGGAACTTGGAGCCAAGAAGACTATCGCGCGTGTGCGGAATCCGGAGTACTCGGGCTACCTGCTCGTGGGAGGTAAGTCCCACTACGCTCCCCGCAAGGTCGTCAGGCCGAAGGGCCTCGGCGTCGACCTTTTCGTGAACCCCGAGATCGAAGCGGCGAGGGAGATTGTCTCCATCCTCTCGGGCCTGTATGCCACGCCCATAGAGGAGTTCGCCGACGGCCGCGTGCAGCTCCGCGAGTTCAAGGCGGAGAGCGCGGCGGTTACCGGGAAACGCATCCAGGATATCCCGTTCCCGCGTCCCTGCGTGGTTGCCATGCTCGGGCGTGGCGCGGAGATGCGCGTGCCTGCCACCGAAGACAAGGTCGAGAAAGGTGACCGCCTCTATCTCATCGCAGCGCGGAAGGACATGGACGAGCTTGGGGCCATATTCGAGATGCCCTTGCGCTCACCCAGGACTGTCGTCATCTTCGGTGGCGGCACGATTGGCTTCCACGTGGCGGAGGCCCTGGAGAAGCGCGGCGTCCAGGTGAAGCTCATGGAGAAGAACCCCGCGCGTGCCCAGGAGCTCAGTTCGAAGCTCAAGCGCGCGGTGGTCATCCAGGGCGGCAGGCCCGACCGGGAGTTGCTCGTGGACGAGGGTGTCGCTCACGCCGATGCCTTCGTGGCTGCGACCGGCGACGAGTCGCTCAATATCCTGGCCGGGCTTGTGGCTCGCGACGTCGGTGTCTCGCGCAACATCGTGGTTGTGGACGAGCCGGACTACATTCAGCTCGCCGAAGCCGTCGGCGTGGACGTCGCCATGTCGCCGTTGCTCCTTTGCGGCAGCCGCATCGCCCACTACGTCCTGCACGGGGGCGCAGAGTCGGTGGCTCTCCTGGGCAACGAGGACGCCCAGGCAATCGAGTTCGTCGTTGCCTCCAACGCACGCATCAGCAGGCACTCAACTGGTGAACTGGAGTGGCCGAAGCAGGCTGCCATCGGCGCCATCGTCCGCGGCGACACGGTTCTGCTCCCCACGGAGACGACGGTCGTTGAGCCGGGTGACACGGTGATTGTGGCGGCCCTTCTGGAGGAGGTGGCCGCGGTGGAGAGACTCTTCAAGGCGCCGTGAGCATTCGAGTAGTCTTCAAGTACCTTGGCGTGGTGCTAGCCGTCCTCGGAGGACTGCTGTGCTTTCCTCTCCTCTGGTCTGTCACCATCGCGCACGACGGTGAGCACCTGAGCTTCCTTGTCCCCATCGCCATCGCATTGCTTGGGGGACTGGCGATGTTCCGCTTCATCCCGTCGGAGGAGCGCAGCCTTTCCCGTCGCGAGGGGCTCGCGCTGGTTACCTGCACCTGGGTCGTTGGTTCGGTGGTCGGTGCGCTTCCATACTACATCTCAGATACCCTGTCCTCCTTCGTCGACGCCTTCTTCGAGACGATGTCCGGCTTCACCACGACCGGCGCTACCGTCCTGACGACGGTCGGGCCTCAGGCGCCGAGCATTCTGCTGTGGCGCAACTTCTCCCAGTGGATAGGCGGCATGGGCATCATCACGTTCTTCGTTGCCCTGTTTCCTATGCTTGGTATCGGCGCGGCACGCTTGTTCGAAGCGGAGATGCCCGGCCCCCAGCCGGAAAGGCTCCGTGCGCGGGTCGCCGACACCGCTCGTGCGCTGTGGGCGCTGTACATGGCGTTCTCCCTGGTCGAGTTTGTGCTGCTGTGGCTGGTGGCCGGGCTGCCGTTCTATGACGCCATGAACATCATGTTTGGCACTATGCCGACGGGTGGCTTCCTGCATATCCAGGAGAGTGTGGGGGCCTACATGGACCAGCCGTTTGTCACCTCGGTCGTCACCTTCTTCATGCTGGCCGCGGGCGCGAACTTCGCCCTGTACTTCTACGCACTTCGCCGCCGCCAACTGGGCGCAATATTCGGCAATCCTGAGTTCCGCCTCTACGTCGGCATCTTCCTCGTCTCGTCGATTGCGGTCGCAGTCAATCTCGTCTCACGGGCGGACGTGCCAGTGGGCGAGGCGGTGCGGCATGCCGCGTTTCAGGTGGCATCGATCCAGACCACGACCGGCTTCGCGACTGCTGACTTCGACACGTGGCCTTCCCTGTCCCGCTGCGTTCTGCTCGTGCTCATGCTGGTTGGAGCCTCAGCCGGTTCGACCGGGGGTGGCCTTAAGGTCGTGCGCCTGCTCGTGGTCGTGCGCTATGCGTTTCGTGAGGTCGTTGCGGCCTTCAATCCCAGGGCGGTTATGCCGCTCAAGGTCGGTGGCGAGACGGTGCCCGAACCGACGGTCTCGGCCATCGCGGGCATGGCCGCGCTCTACGTGTTGGCTTTGGTGGGTGGGACCGTGGTCATGTGTGCTCTGGGACTGGACGTCGTGACGGCGTTCTCATCGGTTGCCGCCACTGTGGGCAACGTCGGCCCCGGCCTCGGGGGCGTCGGTCCCGCCCTGAACTACGCCTTCATTCCGGATCTCGGCAAGCTCGTGCTGGCGCTGCTGATGCTCGTCGGCAGGCTTGAGTTCGTGACGGTCATGGCCCTTGCCAGCGCCTCGTTCTGGCGCTGGAGGTAGGCCGGGGAGAGAGAAGTGTTGACTATTCCGGTTCAAGACTCTAACATGCTCCGCCGTATGGACATCGGGAAGGTGCTGGTGCCTGTCAGTGGCAACTGCGTGGATGGCGAGGTGGTGCGGATGGCCTGTGACCTCGCGGTAGATAGCGGGGCATCAGTGCGAGCCCTGTGCGTCATCGAAGTCGAGCGCAGCCTGCCCCTCGACGCTCCTGTCGAGCAGGAGACTGCACGGGCAGAGGAGATCCTTGCTCGTGCCCAGGAGTTCGCTCGCGAGGCCGGGCACGATATCGATACGGCCATCCTGCAGGCCAGGGAAGCGGGTCCTGCCATCGTGCACGAAGCTGTCGAAGGTCGCGTCGATCTCATCGTGATGGGTGTCAGTTTCCGCCGTCGTGCCGGTTCCTTCGACATCGGCGAGACCACCTCGCACGTCCTTCAAGAGGCTCCCTGTCATGTGGTCCTCTACCGGGCCGCCGCCACCCCAGAGGACGGTGAATGAACGCTGTCATCATGGGCAGCGGACGCGTGGCTTCCGAACTGGCGACTCTCCTCGACCGGGAAGGCCACAAGATCACCGTCATCGACCTCGATCCGGCACAGTTCGAGAAGCTCCCGGAGACCTTCGGCGGCAGGACGGTCGTGGGCGACGCCACCGACGAGGATGTGCTCCGCAAGGCCGGTCTCCCTGCCGCGGATGCGTTCATCGCACTCACCCGCGACGACGACCGGAATGCCATGGCGGCGCAGATTGCCAAGCATATCTTCGGCGTGCGCAAGGTAATCTGTCGCATCTATGACCCGTTGCGTGAGGAGTTCTACAAAACTCTCGGCCTTGAAGCCATAAGTCCCATCATGGTGTTCGCGCGCCTCGTCAAGGGCCGGTTGGAGGAGTGACCGCGTGTATGTGATCATCGCTGGTGGAGGGGAGGTCGGGTACTGTCTCTCAAAGGAGTTCATCGAGGCTGGACACGAGGTCCTTGTCATCGAGCCCGACGCCAGACTGAGGGAGCGGCTCGAGGACGAGCTGGGAGACATCACGCTGGTCGGCGAGGGCCATCGAATCGAGAGCCTCGATGAGGCCGGCGTGTCGCGCGCTGATGTGTTCATCGCCGCTACTGACGCGGACGAGAGTAACCTCGCAGCGTGTCAGCTCGCCAGGCTCAAGTACCGTGTGCCCAGGGTTGTTGCCAAGTTGAACAACCCGCGCAACCGGAACGTCTTTCGCAAGCTGGGCATCGAGTACACGGTGGACGTCGCGGCGCTGATGCTCGAGAACGTCAAGGCACAGATTCCGGTCTTCCCGTTTGTGAGACTGCTGAGCCTCGACAGCGACGGACTTGAGGTCGTCCAGATTCGGGTTACCGAGGAGTCGCGGCTCGCCGACCGGTCCCTCTCCGAGACCGCCGTACCGTTTCTGGCTGAAACGGCGTGTCTTGTCAGGGCGGGCTCCGCGCCCCAGATTGTCGACGAGAGCACGCGTCTTGCGGTGGGCGACCGGCTCATGTGCGTTGTCCCGCAGGACAAGCTGGACAAGCTACGCGCGGAGGTTGGCTCCTCGGGCTCTCAGGTCTAGCCGAGCGGTCATGCACCGCGCGCGCCGGTGCGCCGTTCCAGCGCCGCTCGCAGCTTCTCCCACATCGAGGGGAGGCTTTCGGACATCACCCGGGTATCCGCCAGCACCGGCATGAAGTTCGTGTCACCCAGCCACCGGGGCACGATGTGGGTGTGCAGGTGCTGGTCGATTCCGGCCCCGGCAACGCGACCGAGGTTCAGGCCCACATTGAATCCGTCGGGATGCGCCACGTCCCGAAGCACCGCGATACCGAGCTTCACCAGCTCGTGGTGCTCGGCGCTCTCTTCGGCCGTCAGGTCTGTCAGGTCCGCCGTGTGTTTGAAGGGCGCCACCATGAGATGGCCGGGACTGTACGGATAGGCGTTCATCATGATGAAGTTGAGCCGTCCGCGATGCAGGATAAGGTGGCTCCGGTCGTCCGACTGGGCAGGGAATGCACACAGGATGCAGCCGTTGTCGCGGCTCGCCCGGATGTACTCTATCCGCCAGGGCGCCCAGAGCCGCTCAAGCCGGCTCTGCGTTGAATCATCTGCGTCCATATGCGCACCCGTCTCCTAGTCGAGGTAGTCCTTGAGCTTCCTGCTTCTGCTCGGATGCCTCAGCTTGCGCAGGGCTTTCGCCTCTATCTGGCGGATGCGCTCGCGGGTGACGTTGAACTCCTGCCCAACCTCTTCAAGCGTGCGTGCGTGGCCGTCCTTCAGTCCGAATCGGAGCTGCAGCACGCGCTTTTCACGCGGTGTCAGCTCGTCCAGCACGCGGTCGAGTTGCTCTTTGAGCAGTTCCTGTGTCGCCACCTCGGCCGGAGCCGGGCTTGTCTGATCCTCCACAAAGTCGCCCAGCCGCGTGTCCCCATCTTCGCCGATGGGGGTCTCGAGCGAAATCGGTTCATGGTGGAAGAGGTCCATGACTTCCTCCACCCGGTCGGAGTTCATGTTCAGGCGCAGGCCGATCTCTTCGTAGCTGGGCTCGCGCTTCAACTCCTGGCTCAACTGGCGCGTGGTGCGCAGCAGCCGGTTCATCGTCTCAACCATGTGGACCGGAATCCGTATGGTGCGCGCCTGGTCGGCGATGGCCCGGGTGATGCCCTGCCGAATCCACCATGTGGCGTAGGTGCTGAACTTGAAACCCTTGCGGTGGCGGAACTTCTCGACCGCCCGCATCAGACCGATGTTGCCTTCCTGGATCAGGTCGAGCAGCGACATCCCGTGGCCGATGTACTTCTTGGCGATGCTCACCACGAGACGCAGGTTGGCCTGAGTGAGGTGATTCTCCGCCCGGTTCGCGGCGGCCTTGACGCCCTCGTAGTGATGAAGGAACTCCTCCTCAAACGGCTGCAGCAGATTCATCAATCCATCGCCCGCCAGCAGCTCCTTCATGTGCTCCGGCGGCTCGCGCTTCAGCAGCTCAATGGCGTAGGAGGGCAGTACACTGCTGTTGACGGAGAGGCTGACCACCGCTTCCTCGGCGGACGGCGCCGGGCGGCTTGTCTCCTCGGCTACCGCCGCGATGAGCGCGGGCTTGATTTCGTTGTCGATGGCGGCCCGGATGTCGGGGACGAGGATCAGCTCACCGAGGCTGAGACCCTCCTGGATGCCGACGTGCGCGCGCACGACCTCCAGGAGCGGCTGTGCCCTCACCAGCCTCGCAATCAGGTCGACTGTCAGTTCAACCGGCGGAAGCTGGGAGCGATGCTTCTTGAAGTGGGCGTCCTCCAGCTTCGAGAGGTGACGTCCCTGCTCTATCTTGCAGGACAACTCACGCTCCTGAGCTGCGGTGAGCAACGGCACCTGTCCGATCTCGCGCAGGTACATGCGGACTGAGTCGTCGATGACCTCGTGGTCTTCGAGTCCGATGGTGGTCTTGACGTCGTCTCCGACCAGCGTCAGATTGGACTCGTCGGCCGGCTCGGCGTCGGTGGGGAGCTCTCCCTCTTCAGGTTCCTCCTCGGCGTAGCCGTCGCCGCCTGCCGGAACGGAGTCGTCCTGCAGGTCCGTTCCTGTGTCTCGCATCATCTCCATGTGTCTTGCCTCACTTCAGGTGCTGTCTCTGTTCTTTCTGCAGGAAGACCTGGCGAAGCCTCTCGCTGGAGTCCACGCCGGCCTTCTCGAGGATGGCAAGTTCAGCGTCGGCGCCCTGTTCTCGTCGCTGGCGCTCAAGAGTTGTTTCCATCATGAGATGATGACGTTTGAGGAGGTGTTCTTGAAGGCGGAGTATGCACTCTCTGAGGGCAAGTTTGTCGGTCTCGTCGTCTCTGGGGATACCCGCCGGAAAAGGCTGTGACAGGATGAAGTCTAGATGCTCGGCGAGGGGGGCGTCAAGCGAGTCGCGCAGCGCGTTCGCGTCGTCCGTTGTGCACCAGGCCCGGAAGATGGCTGCGTTCTCCGTTGCCTCGAAGTGCTCCTCGCGAAGGTTCTCAGCATGAGAGCGAAGTGACGGGTTCGTCAGAAGCAGCCTGAGACAGTACTCTTCGACCGCGCTCGGGTTGGCCCGATGGCGCCTGCCCTGCACTTCAGCGGTCCTCGCTGGCTGTTCCTGACGGCTCCGGGTCCGCTCGTACTCCCTGTCCCTCAGCTCGGCGATGAGGTCCCGTTCGGGGATGCCGAGCGACCGGCTGAGCCGGCTGTAGAAGGTCGAACGCTCGATGGGGTCTTCCAGCTCGGCGATGATCGGCTCGCTCAGCGTGATGAGTTCCCGCTTGCCCCGCGCGGAGGCCGTGTCGACCGAATGCAGCAGCGTACTGACGTAGAAATCCACGTACGGGACGGCGTTCTCCACCAGTTGCCGCCACGTCTCCGGGGCCTCGGCGATTATCTCGTCCGGGTCCCTGCCAGCAGGCAGCGTGATGACGCGAATGTCTGCGTCGAGCACCGAGCGCGAGGCCGTGCGGCCCCCTGCACCCACCTGCGGCACGACGCGTTGCCCGAACGCCTCCCGGAACCTGCCCGCGGTCTCCCGGATGGTCTTCATTGCTGCAGCCTGCCCGGCTGCGTCGGCATCAAGAGCCAGGTAGATGTTCTTGGTCAGGCGCGCCAGTGCGGCGGCATGGTGCTCGGTGAGAGAGGTTCCCATCGGTGCCACTGCGTTGTCCCAGCCGTGCTGGTGTGCCTGGATGACGTCCGTGTACCCCTCCATCAGGACTACGCGGTCCGCCCTGCGGGCTGCGCTGCGCGCCCGGTGGATGCCGTAGAGCACGCGGCTCTTGTCGAACACGAGCGTCTGTGGAGAGTTCACGTACTTCGGCTGAATGTCGCCGAAGGCCCGGCCTCCGAAACCGATGACTCGCTCCTTCTCGTCGAGTATCGGGAAGATGAGACGGTCGCGGAACCGGTCGTACGTGCCTCCGTCCTCCCGCTGCACCAGCAGACCCGCGTCCAGCAGGTCCAGCTCGGAGAAACCACCTGCCTGCAGGTGTTCTTTCAAGTTGGTCCAGCCGTCGGGGCTGTAGCCCAGCCGGAAGGATGTCCCGGCCTCCCCTTCGGGTTCGATATGGCGCTTTCCCAGGTATTCCCGCGCTTTCCGTCCCGCCTCGGCATCCAGCAACAGCCGGCGGAAGTACGACGTCGCTGCCTCGAGGGTCTCCAGCAACCGCTCGGTCTTCGCGTCGCGTTCCGGGACCCGGGCGGGCGCGCGTTCCAGGGTGACGCCGGCCCGCCTTGCCAGGATCTCCAGCGCCTCTCTGAAGTCGACGTTCTCCCGCTTCATGACGAACGAGAAGATGTCGCCTCCGACGCCGCACGCGCCGAAGCAGTGCCACGTTTGACGGTCCGGGAACACGAAGAACGAGCCGTGCTTCTCGCTGTGAAACGGACAGAGCCCCTTGTAGTTCTTGCCCGCCTTCGTCAGTTGCACGTGCTCGGACACAAGCGACACGATATCAACACGTTCCTTGATGTCCGAGATGGTGCTCATGTGGTGACCTGCGAGAGACCGTCTCCCTCTCGGGGCACGAAAGGGTGGCTCCACAGCCCGCGCAACCGGCATGAGGATAGCACGGCCCGGGCCCCGCGGGCGAAAAGGGACGCTGCAACCGGGCGGCGGATGCCCGGCTAGCTGTCCGGCAGAGCCAGCAACTCGAGGTCGGCGATGCGGATCCGGGTCTGCAGCACAACGTCGGAGTTCAGCGACATCGAGTCGATGCCGCATCGCACGAGGTACTCGGCGAAATCGGGGAAGTCGCTCGGCGCCTGTCCGCAGATGCCGACCTTCCGCCGGGGCTTGTGGCTGTGCGCGAACTCGATGGTCCGCTTGATCACACGCTTCACGGCCTCGTGCCGCTCGTCCGCGATCTTCGACAGAGTCTCCGAGTCCCGATCGATTCCCAGCATGAGTTGCGTCAGGTCGTTGGAGCCGATGCTGAACCCGTCGAACACGTTAGCGAACTCGTCCGCGAGATTCACGTTCGAGGGTATCTCGCACATCATGTAGACCTCGAGTCCGTTCTCGCCCTGTATGAGGCCGAACTCGCGCATCACCTGGATGACCTTCATGCCCTCTTCCGGAGTCCGGCAGAACGGCACCATCACTTTCACGTTGGTGAGACCCATCACGTTCCGCACGCGCTTGATGGCGGCACACTCCATGCCGAATGCGGGCTTGAAGCGCTCGTCGTAGTAGCGGGACGCCCCGCGCCACCCGATCATCGGGTTGTTCTCCACCGGCTCGAAGAGAGTCCCTCCAACGAGGTTCGCGTACTCGTTCGTCTTGAAGTCGGAGAACCGTACGATGACGTCGTTTGGGTAGAAGCCGGCTCCTATCATGGCAATGCCCATGGCGAGGTTATCGACGTAGAACTCCGATTTGTCCGCGTAGCCTGCTGTTCGCTTGTCTATCGCTCTCACGATGCGGGCGACGCGCGGTTCCGTCCTGGCGCGCTGCTTCAGATGCTCGTACTGGATGAGCGCCATGGGGTGAATACCGATGTACGAGTTGATGATGAACTCCTCGCGCGCCAGTCCAACACCGTCGTTGGGTATCTGCCCCTTGATGAACGCTTCCTCGGGTATGCCGACGTTGATCATGATGTTCGTACGAGGCCGGGGGATGTCCTTGAGAGCCACCTCGTCGACCCGGTACTTGAGCAGCCCATCGTATACCTTTCCTCGCCCCTCGGAGCAGTCCACTGTCACGTGGTCGGCCTTCGCCAGCGTCTTCGTGCCGGTCCCTGTGCCGATGACGCACGGCACGCCGAGTTCCCGGCTGACGATGGCGGCGTGGCATGTCCGCCCACCCTGGTTCGTCACGATAGCGCCGGCAATCTTCATGATTGGTTCCCAGTCGGGATCGGTCATCTCCGTCACCAGGACCTCGCCCTCGTTGAACTTCTGGATGTCCGCGGTGCTGGAGATGACGTTCACCTTGCCCTGACCTATCTTCATGCCCACGGACTCACCGGTGGCGAGCACCTTGCCGCTCTCCTCCAGGACGTACGTCGTGAGCATGGTTCCACCCTCGCGGGCGTGCACAGTCTCAGGCCGCGCCTGCAGGACGAAAAGGCCGCCGGTAAGGCCGTCCTTGGCCCATTCGATATCCATGGGCTTGCCGTAGTGCTTCTCGATGACACATGCCCACTGAGCGAGCTGCAGCACCTCGTCATCGTCCAGGATGAAGCGATGCCGGTCGTCCTTGGGCACTGGCACCTGCCGTGTCCCGTGTCCGGAAGGGCGATAGACCAGCTTCTTCAGTTTCGTTCCCAACCGCTTCTCTATGATTGGGCGGTAGCCGGCGAGCAGAGTAGGCTTGAAGACGTAGAACTGGTCCGGATTGACGATGCCCTGGACGACGTTCTCTCCCAGTCCCCACGCGCCGGTGATGTATGCAGCATGCTTGAAGCCGGACTCGGTATCGATGGAGAACATCACGCCGGAGCACGCCAGGTCTGACCGCACCATCTTCTGCACGCCCACCGACAGGTAGACGTCGAAATGGTCGAACCCTTTGTCCTCGCGGTAGGAAATGGCCCTGTTCGTGAAGAGCGATGCAATGCAGGCGCGGATCTTCGACAGTATCTCATCCTCGCCCTTGACGTTGAGGTACGTGTCCTGCTGTCCGGCAAACGATGCGTCGGGGAGGTCCTCCGCCGTGGCGCTGCTGCGGACGGCCACATCCACCTCCCTGCCGTATTCCCGCTCCATCGCGTGATAGGATTCGACTATCTCGTCCTGCAATGTCGGCGGCAACTCAGCCTGCGTGATGAACTCCCGCACCTGTGCTCCACGGGAGGCGAGGTCCCGCAGGTCTCGTGTGTCCAATCCGCGAAGCGCCTGACGGATGTGCCGGTCGAGGCCGGCCTGCTCGATGAAGTAGCGATACCCATCGGCTGTCACCGCGAACCCGGAGGGTACGCTCACCCCCTCGCTGGCGAGCGTGCGAATCATCTCACCGAGCGAAGCGTTCTTGCCTCCGACTATCCCGATGTCACCGATGCCGACCTCATCAAGCCTCTTGACGAACCGCATCCGAGATGTTCCTCCTGTCCCGGTGCCCGCGTACCACAGCTGTAGCACTGCCACGGGGAGCCGCAGTGGTTTCGCGATTATAGAGTATGCATCTGTCCGGGGGCAAACGTACCTGAGACCTCGCCTTGCTTCGCCGCTGTGCCCCTGTGGTATTATTAGTCAGGCTGCATTCTCGTTCTGCCGGCTACGGCCGGAGAGGTGACGACATGGTCGAAATGACAATCGACAGCATCAGGGTGAGCCTGATGAATTACCAGCGCGTGGTGATTCTCAAGGAGAAGTTCTCCAATCGCTACCTTCCCATCTGGATCGGGCCCGCGGAGGCCGACGCCATCGCTGTGAAGCTCCAGAACGTTGAGCTCGCTCGTCCCCTCACCCATGATTTGCTTCAGTCCGTTATCGCCTCGCTGGGTGCCAGGCCCGACTACGTGGTAGTGAACGACCTCCAGAAGGATACCTTCTACGCCAAACTCGCGTTGACCAGGAACGGCGAGGAGATCGAAGTCGATTCCCGTCCGAGCGACGCCCTCGCCCTGGCTGTCAGGGCCGACGTCCCCATCTACGCCGAGGAGACGGTGCTGTCCAAGGCGGGCATTACTCTGGACGAAGACACCGGCAAGCCCGTGGCCGAGGGCAGAGTTGACGACCAGGAGATGGAGGGACTGTCGGCCTTCAAGGATTTCATCTCCAATCTTGACCTCGAGGACTTCAAGAAGCGGAAGTCGTAGCACGCAACTCTCGGAGGGCGCAGTCCGAAAGCCGCGGACGCGCCCCTCTGTTGTATGCCTTCAACCTCCGGATAGAGCCTGCTTGGCGGCCCACAGTCCCGGGGTTGCTGGCGTGAGGTGTTTCCCTGAACGGTGACGCGGTGTCCGCGGGCAGTTCCGGCCTGTGCCATCCGTCGGGTCTCGAGAGTGCGATGCAATGACAAGAAGCAGGCTCCTGGCGACAGTAGTCCTCCTTGCCATGGCCGTTGCGGTTGCCAGCTTCCTCGGAGGTAGCGTCGGCTCGATGGTTGCCGGGAGGAGTCCGGTCGGGTTTCTTGCCGTTGGCCCTCCGCACCTTCAACTGCCGCCCGGTCATCCGTTCCCCGCGCTGCCTCTGACCAACACGATGCTCTCTGCCTGGCTGTCTTCGGTGACGATAGCATTCCTTCTCATTTGGGCGGGCCGCCGCCCGAGGCTCCTGCCGACCGGTCTGCAGAGCGTTGTTGAGTACACCTGCGAGGTTGCCATCAACTTCGTGGAGGAGATGGTCGGCAGGAAGCAGGAGCGGAGGTTCTTCCCCGTCATCATGACGGTGTTCCTGTTTGTATTGGCGAACGCCTGGTTCGCGCTTCTTCCTGGATTCGAGTCGGTCAAGATGAACGGCGTACCCTTGCTGCGGTCGGCGAACACGGACATCAACGTGCCGTTGATGCTGGCGCTCGTCTGCGTCGTCTCGATAGAGTACTGGGGCCTGACGACGCGGCACGGAGCGTACGTCAGATCGTTCTTCCGGGTCGGTGAGCTGGCGCGGGGCATCGCATCGTTCGTGCGGGGGCGCTTTCGTGAAGCCGGATCACAGCTGTTCACTGGAGTGATCCTGTTGTTCGTCGGTCTGCTGGAGTTGCTCGGCCATGCGGTGCGCGTGCTGAGCTTCTCCTTCCGCCTCTTCGGAAACATGCTGGCGGGAGTCGTGCTGACTGGCGTGGCGCTTTTTCTCGTACCGCTGGTGTTGCCGACGCTGTTCTACGGACTCGAGGTGCTCTTCGGAGTCGTGCAGGCACTGATCTTCGCGGGGTTGACTGCGGTTTTCGGATATGCAGCGGTCAGTGCGTCGGAACACTAGTCCAGTTCTACATCATCAAGGAGGGCGTGATATGGACATCTCCGCGGAGGCCGCGAGGCTCCTTGCAGTAGGCCTCGCTGTTGGCCTGGGCGCACTGGGCCCGGGTATTGGCATCGGCCTCATAGGGAAAGGCGCAATGGATGCTCTGGGACGCAATCCTGAGGCCCGGGGGCCCATCAGCACCAACATGATTCTGGCAATCGCGTTTGCCGAGGCTGTTGCCATCTACGTGCTCATCGTGGCCATTCTGCTCATCTTCGTGGTCTGATCTCGGTGGCGGGAGTGTTGCATCAATGGGAATAGGCCTCGACCTGCCTACGTTCATCGGACAGCTTGTCAGCTTCCTCATCCTGCTGGCGGTGGTGACGCGTTTCGGCTATCGTCCGATACGGCGGGCGATGGATGAACGTTCGGCCAGGATCCGCGAGAGCGTTGAGCAGGCTGAACAGGCCCGACTCGAATACGAGCGCGCACGGATGCAGGCGCAACAGGAGTTGGACGACGCGCGCCAGGAGGCTCATCGTATCCTTGTCGACGCCGGCGCGGCCCGCGACAGCCTGCTGGAGGCGGCGCGGGCTGAAGCGAAGCAGGAGGCCCGGGACATTATCGAGACTGCACGTGCACAGACGGAGGAGGAGCGACAGGCAATGGTGACGGACCTGCGCCGGCAGTTCGCTGAAGCTGCCATCGTCGCTGCCGAGTCAGTCGTGCGCGAGACTCTGGATGCCGGGAGGCACCGCCGCCTGATCGACGAAGTGCTTGATGAGCGACTGCCTCTCGAGAAGGATCAGCCTCGACCGTGACATCACTGAAGTCGGTTGAGTTCTACGCCCGTCGTGCACTGGAATCGGCTGCGAAGTCGAGTCAGTTCGAGAAGTGGCGCGACGACCTGAGAATCGCCGCCTCTCTGCCGGCCGGGGAGGTGGTGCAGTGCTGTCGTTGGGTAGGTGACGACTTTGTCGCCGAAAGGGCCGCCGTTCCTGAGCATGTGGGTGACGTCCTGCCCGAGGTGGCGGATTTCGTGTGCTTGCTCGCCCGCCATGGCAAGGAGGCATCCCTGCCGGACGTGGCTATCGAGTACTCCAAGCTCCTCGACCACTACTACGGCATCCGCCACGCGCTGGTGACGTCCGCGATTCCACTCGACGACGAGACACTGCGTCATGTTGCCAGGCGACTCAAGGAGCTCACCGGCGTCGAGCATGTGGTCGACGTCAGGGTCGATCCGTCCATCATTGGAGGACTTGTTATTCGCATCGGCGACAGAGTGATTGACCGCAGCGTGAAGGCGCATCTCGCGCAGTTGCAGAGGGACGTGTTGGAGCCTGACGCAAGTTCTTAGAAGAGCAGGCGGCTGCAGCGGATGCTTCGATGGGACAGCACGATGGCTGACGACAGAGACAGAAGCAACATAGCAGCGGATTTTGCCGATCGCGTCAAGCGACACCGGGACGCGGTGGTCGTCAAGTCCGTCGGCACAGTGACGCAGGTCGGTGACTCAGTGGTCAGGCTGCGTGGCCTCTCCAGCGCCGGCGCCCAGGAGCTGCTCGAGTTCTCGGTGGGCGTACTCGGGATGGCCATGAACCTCGAGGAGGACACGGTC
>Ga0136653_10000407_pt1 | contig 22718 bp, 26 predicted proteins | sample LakKivw275mmetaG_FD_94866 | JGI IMG/M metagenome (GOLD analysis project Ga0136653, IMG submission 94866) | Anoxic lake water microbial communities from Lake Kivu, Rwanda to study Microbial Dark Matter (Phase II) - Lake Kivu water 275m metaG... | ecosystem: Environmental > Aquatic > Freshwater >...
AGACTGTAGTATTCAAATGCACGAAAGACTAAAGAGGAGGCAGCGCATGGATCTGTCCCCCAAGCAACAGAAAATGCTCCAGTTCATCCAGGAATTCGTCGACGATAACGGCTACCCACCCACCATCAGAGAAATCGGCAGCGCGTTGCGCATATCCTCCACCTCTGTCGTCAACTACAACCTCAACATCTTGCAGCTCAAAGGTGCCATCCAGCGCAACCGCGATATCTCACGCGGCGTGAGGCTGATCGACACCAAAGTCCAACCAGCGAGCCGCACCATACAAGTGCCTATTCTGGGCCGCATTGTGGCTGGCCAACCCGTGCCAGTCCCTGATGACAACTTCTCTGCGCTCGATGTAGACGAGAGCATTGCATTGACCAGAGACATCGTGCAGGAACAGGGCCAGATCTACGCCCTGCAAGTGAAGGGCGACTCTATGATAGACGCCCTGATCCACGACGGCGACATTGTGGTGATGAAGCAGGAGCCGAACATCAAGGATGGTGACCTGGTGGCGGCCTGGCTAAAGACCGAAAAGGAAACCACACTGAAGCGCTTCTACTGGGAGAAAGACAAGAAGCGCGTACGCCTGCAGCCAGCACACCCCAACATGAAGCCCATCTACGTCAATCCTGCCAACCTCGAAATCCAAGGCAAGGTGATTGCAGTAGTCCGGCAGCTGTAGCGCCCAGAAGTTGCCATAAGCAACCTTAAATCCGACAGCTGAGCCTCTTGACAATAGAACATATGTTCTAGTAGAATGGCGCTAGCACATATGTTCTATGAATCAGGAGGCTCTGCTATGCGGCACCTGCTGGATTCACAGGCGAACCAGATCGAAGTCGTGCTCGCCAACCACAGAGTGTCCTCCCGTGTGGTGGGCGGCACCGTGACGCCTCGAACCGTACGCTTCCAATTGACCACGCGCATCGGCACTCGCCTGGCCAGCATCCAAGCGCTCTCCGAGGAGATTGCCATGTCCCTGGGGGCGCGATCGTGCCGCATCGTGCGCGACGGCGGGGCCCTGCACGTCGAGATCCCGCGCCCCGAGCCGGCAAAGGTGGCACTGTTGGAAGTGTGCCGTCACCTCGCCTTTGCACCGCCCTGCTCGCCTGTCCTGGGCGTGGATCAGAGCGGCACCCCGCTGCTACTCAATTTGCCAAGCCCCGACGTGGCGCACGCCCTGATCTGCGGCACAACCGGTTCGGGCAAAACGGCCCTCGCTCGCGCCATGGCTCTCTCGTTGGCCCTGCACAATGCGCAGCGCAGCTTGCAGCTCCTACTCATTGATCCCAAAGGCCGTGGGTTCTCCTCGCTGGCGGGACTGCCGCACTTGCTGTGCCCGCCGATCACCGACGTCTCAGAGTGTGTGGATCGTCTCGCTTGGCTCGTGCAAGAGATGGAGCGCCGTGACGCAATGCGCAACAACAGCCCGCGCCTGGTGGTGTTCTTGGACGAATTGGCGGATCTCTTGCTCGTTGGGGGCAGGGACCTTGAGTTCGCCCTGACTCGGCTTTCACAAAGGGGCCGCGAGGCAGGCATCCATCTGGTGGCATGCACCCAGAAGCCTTGTGTAGCCGTCATCGGCTCACTTACCAAAGCCAACTTCCCGGTACGTGTGGTTGGCTCGGTGACCTCGGCTGAAGAGGCTCGGCTGGCGGCAGGAATTCCCGGCACCGGTGCAGAGCGCCTGCTCGGGCGCGGTGACTTTTTGTTGGTGCACAAGGGACAAGTCACCAGGTTCTGCGCGGCCTACGCATCCGCGCAGGAGGCCGAGCGCACAGCCAAGGGGGCAGCAGCCAGGCCCCGTCCTGCATCCTGGCAGAAGGCGTGCAGCGGTACGAAGGAGGACAGACCGGCACTCCCGGTCCTGCAGCAAGGAGGCATTCAGTGCGCAAGATAGTCGGGGTAACGGGTCTAGCATTTGTCGTGACCCTGGCGGTGGTGATCGGCAATCGAATGAGCGTCGAGGCCATGGCAGTCGTGGTCGGGGTGGTGTGCGGGGTGGCTGCCTGCATCCCAGTGAGCTTGCTGCTCATTTTCGTTTTGAACCGCGGCAGCCGCAAGGAGCAGCTCGGCGAAGAGTGGAGCGGGTACGGCCCGCATGGCGCCAGACAAGGAGCCTACCCCCCAGTAGTGGTCATCCAAGGTGGGACACCCGCGCCTTCGGGATTCCTGCCACCGTACTACTCCGCGCCGATCACCTCACCTGAAACGGCCCAGCGCCAGTTCCACATCGTAGGTGAGCAGGATGATTAGCGGGAGGGCGCTGGCCTTGACCGGCCGCAGGATGCGTGGGGTGGGGTATGAACCGATAGAGATGCGCCGGCGCAGGTATGGGTACATCCCAGAGGTGTTTTTCTGGCACGGTCACTCCTATCGTGTCCACGCGGTGGAGCGGTGCTGGACTGTAGTGGCTGGACCCCATGGCGACGGTAAGCTTTGCTTCCGCGTGCGCTGTGTCGAGGGGACGTTCGAGCTTTATCAGGATCTGCTGGGGAACACCTGGCACGTGCGCGGGATGTAGGTCTGAACCCGGGGCACGCTCGACGCAGGGAGTATGAGAATGGAGATGAAGACTGGTCTGCTCTGGTTCGACGATAGTCCAAGAATGCCGTCCGCGGACAAGGTGGTCAAGGCGGTTCGACGCTATCGGGAGAAGTTCGGAAGATCCCCTAACGTGTGCTACGTACACCCGAGTACTGTGGTTGATGTGCAGGCGCTCTCCGCAGAAGTTAGAGTGGTTGTATCTAGCAGCGTGCAGCCCAATCACTTCTGGGTGGGTGTGGTTTAGACCTGAAGTCTTACGGGCTGCAACATGGTCTGCATGCCCTGCGCGGACCTCAGCCAGGCGCGGCCGGCTACGGTTTGACCTCGAAGCGATAGCCCACTCCGCGCACGGTGCGTAGCAGCGCTGGGTTGCCCGGATCGTCTTCGATCTTGCCTCTGATCCAGCTCACGTGCACGTATAGGGTGCGCGTGTCGCCTATGTAGCTGGTGTTCCACACCTCTTTCATGATCACCTTGTGGCTCAGAACCTGCCCAGGGTTACTCATGAACATCTTGAGCAGCAGGAACTCCTTGGGCGTCAGCCGATGGCGCGTCTCGCCCTTGATCAGGCGTTGAGTCTGCAGGTCAAGCACCAGATCTCCCAACCGAAGAAAACGCGGTGCGGGTTTCTTTCGCTTTCGGCGCAGGCTTAGGTTGGACTCGACCGCCGCCAGCAGTTCGCGGAAGTCTGGCGGCTTGGTCAAGCACACAATCCCCTCTTGCTCTTCCAACGGTGACGGAGAGTCCGCCAAAGCCAGGATAGGTACCGACGTGACCTCCTGTAACCGCGAGCATACGTCCAGTGCCTCTATGTCCGAGGCCGGTGCGTCAAGGATGATCAGGCTCGGTTTGCGTTTGCGTGCCTGATGCGCGGCCTGTCTGCATTCCAGCACGGCAATCTCGTAGCCTTTTCGGGCCAAGCTCTTGCCGATTAGACCAGCGATGAGACCTCCGTCTTCGACGACAAGGATTTCCTTGGCCATCGCGGATACCTCCAGATATCGGAATGCAGTGTGACAGGCTCCTCAAAAGACAGGTGCGCCCTCGTGAGCCATCATTTCGCCCAAGTGAGGGCATTATACAGCACCAGCTGTCTCCGTGCAACGCGTGGGGTCCCGGGCAGCTTGATGTCCCATCGATTTGACGAAAAGGGACACTCATGCCATACTGGCTTTCACCCTATTGGATCTTCACGGGGCAGCGTGCTCTGGCTGCCTTCCGTGCACGCGCTATCGGCTCAGGAAGGAGCTCGGTGTCTTGAACAAAGTTCTCAGTGTACCCAACATCTCGTGCATGCACTGCGCGCAGCACATCAAGAAGGGGCTCAACAGTCTACCAGGGCTGAAGGCCGTCGAAGTAGACGTGCCCCACAAGCTGGTCACGGTGACCTACGACAATGAGGCAACGCTGGCAGCAGTCGAAGCGGCGCTGTCCGAAATGGGTTACCCAGTCGCTCATTAGCCTCACAAGTGTGCAAGCGTGACCAATCAGAAGTCAGACCTGCAGATCATTGAGAGCATCCTCAGGGGGAGCTACGTCGTCGCCATGGTCGGGCTGTCCGACGACCCTGACCGACCCAGCTTCGAAGTCGCGCAGTACTTGCAGGCGAGAGGGTATCGCATCATCCCGGTGAATCCCAATGCATCGGAGATTCTCGGCGAACGTGCCTACCCGGACTTGCTCTCGATTCCGGACCAGGTCGATGTTGTAGACATCTTCCGACGCGCCGAGGCGGTGCCAGCAATAGTAGAACAAGCGATCCAAATCGGTGCCAAGGCCATCTGGATGCAGGAAGGGATCGTAAACGAGGAGGCCGCGAGGCGTGCTCGGACAGCAGGTTTGCTTGTGGTCATGGATCGGTGCATGTACAAGGAGACAAAGCGCCTGATCGAGGCAGGTATCGTACTGCCAGCCAGCGGGGCAGGAATGAACCTCACGGAAGGCTGAAGGAGTAATCGCACAGAGATGACCCAAAGATCGCTATTGATGGTGCTGGCGATGGCAGTCATCATAACCGGCGTGAATGGCTGTGGTTCCAAGACGTCCACTGCAACCAGCCCCACGAAGAAGCCTGGATTCGATATTGCGGTTCAGGACTTGGATGGCAAGGCAGTCAGAGTCAGTGACCACTTGGGCAAAATCGTGATGGTCAATTTCTGGGCCATCTGGTGCGGCCCCTGCCGTTCCGAGATGCCTGACCTGAACTCTGTGTATCGCCAGTACCGCGAGCGGGGTTTGGTCGTGCTTGCTGTTAACGTGTCGGAGGAGAGCTCGGCCATCAAATCATACGCTGAGCAGCAGGGGTTAGTTCTGCCCCTGCTGAGAGACGTTGGAAACGCGGCCGGCAGGGCGTTGAAGATCGATGCCATTCCAACCACGTTCTTCGTCGACCGGGACGGACAACTCCGGCGCAAGACGGTCGGGGCCATGCGCAAGCAGTATATGGTGGAGCAAGTCGAAGCGCTCTTGAAGTAGCCGCTTCTCAGCGCTGATCTGCTCTGCGGAGAGCGCCCCACAGTGCTCTACACAGTCTTGAGATGCAACCGAGTCCGCTCCCAGAAGCGCATCCAACGGATCGAGAAGGCGATCCCAGTCATGACGACCCAATACCAGGCCACAACTCACTCAAAGCGCTGGCGCAGGCTAGGAGGCAGCGGCATCATTGTGCTGACCATCGTCTACCTGGTTGCGAGCAGTACCAGAGGCGCCACCGTCTATGCCTTGAGCATTCATGAGCTGAAAGCGCGTGGATCCGATGCCTATGGACAAGGTGTGCGCGTGGGGGGAACGGTGGATGGACCTTCCATCGCTTGGGACGCCCAGAAACAGGTCCTCGAATTCAGCCTGGTGGACGGTCAAGAGGCCCTAGAGGTCGTGTATCATGGAGCTCGTCCCGACATGTTTCGCGACGGCGCCCAGGCCTTGGTAGAAGGCAAGTGCCAGGACACTGGCGTATTTGTCGCCTCCAAGCTGCTACTCAAATGTCCCTCCAAGTATGAGGCTGCAGCCACTCAGACTGCCGACCACTAGAGGCAGGAGGAGCAAAGACAATGGCCCAGGCCGGCTTCATCGCCTTGCTGCTTGCCCTGGTGTCCTCTGTCTGTAGCGCGCTTGCTTTTGGCTGGGGGGTGCGAGCTCGCCAGTCCCGATGGGTTGGATTCGCTCAGAGCACCGCGCTCTTTGCGGGCGCCGCAGTAGCGGCCTCCACTCTCATCCTGCTATGGCTGTTGCTCTCGCGGGACTTTCAGGTGCAGTATGTCTACGCGCATACCAGTAGTACTCAGCCGATAGCCTACGTCGTTTCCGCACTTTGGGCCGGTGAAGAAGGCTCTTTCCTGCTCTGGCTGCTCTTCCTTGCGATCATCACAGCGATGACCCTGCTTCAGAAGCCTCGCTGGCCCGCCACACAATGGTCTTATGCCATGGCTATTCTAATGAGCGTTCAGGGAGTCTTTGCGCTGATCCTCATTAGCGTGCACAATCCATTTGTACTGCACGTCGCACGCCCCCTGGAGGGGGCGGGACTGTTGCCTGCGTTACTGAATCCGGGCATGCTGATCCATCCTCCGATCCTGTTTCTGGGCTACGCGCTGTACGCCGTTCCCTTTGCCTTCAGCCTGGCCGGATTGATGGCTGGGCTTGAGGGGAGCGATGCCTCCGCCCTCCGGCTCGCGATGCGTCAGTCACCATTGCGGCAGTGGAGTCTGATGGCATGGCTATTCTTGGGTCTGGGTATTCTCATCGGGGCATGGTGGGCCTATGTCGAGCTGGGATGGGGTGGGTATTGGTCGTGGGATCCGGTGGAGAACGCTTCGCTGGTGCCATGGCTTGTCGGAACTGCGTACCTGCATGCGCTCCTGGCTGAGGCTCGACACGGGACCTTCAAGCGCTGGAGTGTTGCCCTGGCCATCGCTGCGTTCACATTGTGTATCTTCGCCACGCTTGTGACCAGGGGAGGCATTATCGTCTCCCCACTGCATGGCTTCTCGAGCAGCATCCAACCCGTGGCGTTCTATCTCCTCGGCCTCATCCTATGCAGCACGGCTGTGTCCATCTGCCTTCTCAGATGGCGATGGCACAGCCTGATCGACGAGCGGGAAGGCGAGCATCTGTTGAGTCGTGAATCGGCTCTGCTCCTCACGAGTTTGCTCCTGATCGGCTTGGCCGCCGCTATCCTGCTAGGGATGATCTTTCCAACGCTGCTTCAGCTTCTACAGGGCGTACAGATGTACCTCGACAACGCGTTCTATAACCGCGTCTTCGGCCCCCTGGCCCTGAGTCTGGTTTTCCTGATCGCCCTGTGCACGGTGCTGAGATGGAGCGTGACCTCCCCTCGTCAGTTGCTTCGGGCCCTGCGTTACCCTGTCGTCGTGGCAGTCGCCCTAGGTATTGTGTTGTTCGTGTTGGGGGTGCGCCAGCCCCACGCACTGTTGGCGTTCGTTCTTATCGCTCTCGCTACTGGCAGCATCGTGGCCGAGTTCGTGCACAGCGCTTGGAGGCGCAGTCGACTGCGTCATGAGAGTCTGGCTGGCGCGGCCTGGGGCCTTTCTCGGTCCGGACGGCGCCGCTACGGCGCGCGACTGGTGCATCTGGCGATCCTGCTCATGGGTGTGGGCATTGTCGGCTCTGCTGCATTCAAGACCGAGAGCAGGCTCATCTTGGCGCCTGGCGAGGCCGGCACAGTCAAGGGCTATACGTTGGTCTATGAGAACCTGAGCGTGCTGAGCGACATCGGGAAGCATCGCTTTGTGGCTACCATGGGCATCTACCAGGGGACAACCCGCACAGGCGCCCTTAGGCCGGAGAAGGACCTGTATCTCAACAGACAGGAGTTGTCCACCGAGGTCGCCATCCTCAGCACACTGCGCGAAGATCTCTACATCGCGCTTGACGTCCTGAACGAGGACGATACTGCTATCTTCCGAGTCAGCGTCTTCCCTCTGATCATCTGGCTGTGGGTGGGCGGCGGCCTGCTGTTTCTGGGCACTCTTGTCGCTCTGTGGCCGGACCCACCGCGATGAATATGAGTGCCTCAGTGACCTCTGAATCAAAGGCCTGCTACGCCGTTGAGGTTGAAGGCCTGAGCAAGAACTGGGGCCACACTGCTGTGCTGCGCGGAGTCAAGCTGCATGTACCCTATGGTAGCTCCGTGACCATCCTCGGCCCGAACGGCGCGGGCAAGACGACCCTACTACGCATCCTGGCCACGTTGAGCCGCCCGTCTGGAGGCAGGGTGCGCGTGGATGGCCTCGACCTGCTGCGCTTTGACCAGTCCATCCGCCAACGCATCGGCTTTGTCTCGCACCAGACGTACCTGTATGGGGAGCTATCGTCCTTTGAGAATCTGCGTTTCTACGGGCGGATGTACCGCGTGCCCGATCTCGAGCAGCGCGTGGTCGAGCTACTGGAGCAATTTGGGTTGGCTGAGCAGCGGGACAACTTGGCGCGTACCCTCTCGCGTGGCATGCAGCAGCGCCTATCCCTCGCTCGCGCCCTGCTCCATCGTCCCAAGATCCTGTTGTGGGATGAACCCTATGCGTGCCTGGATCAGCGCGCTGCAGATGCGCTCACCGGCATCCTGCGAGATCTGCGCATGAAGGGTAGCACCATCCTGATGACGACGCACGACTTGGAGCGTAGCGTGCAGGCGACCGACCAAGTAGCGCTCCTTGTGGCAGGCAAGATCGTATACGAAGCCTGCACACAGACCCTGTCGCGGGAACAACTCCTCGCCACCTACCTCGAGCGCACGCGGAGCCGCACATGACCGATTGGCGCGATGCGTTGAACGTCGTCGTCAAAGATGTGGCTACCGAAATGCGCACCAAGGAAGCGCTGGGAGCCATGCTTGTTTTTGCCCTGCTCGTGATTATCATCTTCAACTTTGCTCTGGAGCTGCGATCGGACAACGCCCGAGAGATTGCCCCAGGCATACTGTGGGTGGCTTTTGCCTTCGCAGGGATGCTAGGCTTCAATCGCTCTTTTGCGTTGGAGAGAGAGAACGCGTGCATAGAAGGGCTAATGCTCGCGGCGGCAGATCGCAGCATGATCTATGTGGGCAAAATGCTGGGCAACGTCGTCTTCATGTCGCTTGCGGAGATGTGCGTATTGCCCATCTTCGCTGCACTGTTCGACGTGCCGGTCCTGAACCCTGCCCTGTGGCTTGTGATCCTTCTGGGCACGCTGGGACTGTGCGCGGTGGGCACGCTTTTCGCGGTCATGGCCGTTAGTACACGCGCGAGGGAGGTGATTCTTCCCCTGCTGCTCTTCCCCATCACCGTACCACTAATCATTGCTGCGGTCAAGGCAACTGGCCAGGTTTTGGATGGCCAGCGACTATCCGAGGCATTCGTATGGCTGCGCCTGATGCTGGGCTTTGACATCATCTTTACCCTCTTGGCATTCCTGGGGTTTGAGTACGTGATTGAGGAGTAGGCCATGAGCCAACGGAGAGACTGCAGGCTTTTTGTCCTGATCGGATTGAGCGCGCTCAGCATGGCGGCGAGCCTCTGGCTTGTCTTCGGATACGTGCCCAACGAGCAAATCATGGGGCCTGTGCAACGCATCTTCTACTTTCATGTACCTTCAGCCTGGGTCGCATTCCTTGCCTTCCTGGTGGCTGCCGCGGCAGGCCTGTACTACCTGCTACGCTTTGATTGGCGACTTGATGCAGTGCAGGTAGCTTCGGCTGAGCTGGGTGTGGTCTTTAGCACCATTGCACTGGTGACAGGTTCGCTGTGGGCGAGGCCCATCTGGAACACCTGGTGGACATGGGACCCACGTCTCACCACCACACTGGTCATGTGGCTCTACTACGTGGCGGCGTCAATGCTGCGCGGCCTGGTAGAGACTCCGGAGCGACAGGCGCGCTTCAGCGCGGTCTTGTACATCATCGGCTTTGTGAATGTGCCACTGGTATTCTTGGCCATTCGTTTGTGGACAACCATTCATCCTGTGCTTTTCACCAGCAGCGGGTTTGCACTGGAGCCGAGCATGCTGCTGACCCTGGGGATGTCCGTGCTCGCGTTGACGCTACTCTACGCCTGCGTGTTGGCAATTCGCGTGCGCGTGGGAGTCTTGGAGACCGAGATCAGTACGTTGCAGCGACACTGGTCCACATTGCCTCACGCAGATGAAGGGGGTTTGGAGTGAGCAACACCGCATACCTGGTTGCTGCCTATGTCTTCCTGTGGGCAATGCTTTTCGGTTACCTGTACAGCATTGCGCGTAAACAACACGCTCTGGAGCGCGACATCCAGGCGCTGCGCCGAGCTGTTGAGCGGGAGCAGGCAGAGGAGTGACGAAGCTGCCTACAACCATGCCAGGCCTGCAGGACCCGTCTGCGGCCCGCCCGGCTAGTTTAGCACGCTGGACGCCCCTTGTCACAGCTGTCCTCAGCCGCATCGTGCATGCGATATCCTGGCACTGGCTCCTCCTGTTCAACACCGCCATTGGCGTATTCGCTCTTGTGCCGATCCTAGCTCCTGTGTTCATGTTTACGGGTCATGTGCGCATAGCACGCTTCATCTACGCCGCCCTGGGACTATCCTGCCACCAATTGCCAGAGCGCTCCTTCTTCCTGTTTGGGCCACGCCTTGCCTACACGCTGGACGAACTGAAGCTGCTGCTGGGTCCCGATGTTCCTCTGCGCTATATAGGGAACACGGCGATTGGTTTCAAGATGGCGGTATGTCAACGAGATGTTGCCATCTATCTGGCCATGCTCTTGGCTGGTACGGTCTTTGCCCTGGTCCGCCATCGCCTGCGGCCGCTGTCTTGGAGAGGATTCGCGGCCATGTGCGTGCCCATGCTCGTAGACGGCCTGGGGCAGTTGCTGGGTTCCTGGGAGAGCACACCCTGGAGCCGCGTGGTGTCAGGGAGTCTCTTCGGCGTCGCCTGGATCTGGCTGGTCTACCCTCACGTCGAGACAGCCATGCGCCAGGTGCGGGAGACGCTGGCGGCCGATGAGGCGGGCAGATAGATCGCACTGCCGTGGTTGCTCAATGTTGCTAGACAGCAGAAACCACCCTGAGAGGGGTGGTTTCTGCCGCCTTGCGGATGGGGGGATCAGCGCCGGCTAGCGTTGGTACTTGATGGTCAGCTTCGGGTGCCCCGTGCTGGACGTGTGCTCCGAACTGAGGAAGGAATAGGTAGCGCTGTTGCTACCTTGGCCGCGCAGCACCAAGCCGTTGTTTTCTTGGCCAGCAACCCAGCGTCGCACTGCTTCTGTAACGTCAATGCTGCGCCATCCCTTGCCAGGCGTCATCGCCACTGTCGCGAAAGGCACCGACAGCCGATCGGTTGCGGGATCATTGCACCCAGCTATGCCCCAGGGATAGCCGTGTTGAGCCTTCCACCAGTCGGCTTCCTTGCTCGTCCATGGCCGCGCTATCTCGAAAGCGTTCAGGCTCGAATTCTGCGCGGAAGCGTCTACGTACAGCTCGAGCTTGGCGTTCAGGATCTCTGCGTCAGGCGGCACAGCCGATAGGTCGAAGCGCAGCAAGGCCACGGCCGAGCCGTTACCGCTGACACGCAGCGTCCGGCTTGCGTCAAAGTTCGTGGTGGGCAATCGGTTGTCGAGGAAGCTGTCGCTCACGCCACGGTAGTTGCTCAAACCCTGCTGCAGAACCAGCGTGGACACCACGCGCGTGGGCTGGGGTGTCGGCGTGGGTGGTACGGGCGTCCGAGTAGGCTGCACAGGCGTTGGCGTAGGCGGTATTGGCGTCCGAGTAGGCTGGACGGGTGTCGGTGTGGGCGGCACAGGCGTGACCGCGGCTGTAGGTTGAGGAGTGGCCGTAACCGCGGGCATCTGGGTGGTATTCGTCGCATCTAGCATGGCCCAGGCTTCCCAGGCTTTGGTTCGCACAAAGTCGTATGAGAGGTAGGCGAATCCCCCATTGCCCCAACGCGTGCCCCAGGAGTTCACCAGCTTGAAAGCCCCCAGACTATCGTCATAGCCAACGACGACAACGGCATGGTGCCCCCACAGTCGCTCGCTGGCCGCGGGCACACCGATGACTGGCGACTGGCTGCGATAGAAGTAGAAGCTGTCGTAGACGGGAACAGAGAGTACAAAGGCATCTCCGCCAGCAAGATGGGCTTTCAGGCGGTTGATGTCCGCCTTGCCCTGGAACATGAACAGGTTGCCATAGCCCAGGGCTCGATAGGGCTGAGCAGCCTGCAGTTCTTCGGCAGTGGGCGCACGGCACTGTCCAAAACCGCGCAAAGGAAAGGTTTCCATCGTGGCTGCGCCTTGGGCCTTGACCACTTCCATTGCTGCTGGGATGGCTACCGGCTGCAGAGCTCCACAGCCAACACTGAGACTGTACAGGTAGCTCGGGCTGAATTGATGATCATTCGTTGCTGTACCCCAGGCGCGCTCGCGTTGCTCCTGAAGGGTCTTGTAATAGTAGCCAACAGCCCAGAGGGTGCACGTGGGCTCAATGCCCTGATCGCCCACGGGCGGCAGGGCTGCGCTCAAGTCCACCGCCGAAGCCAGGGCCTGAGGGTGTACGAGGGCATCGAGAACGGGATAGTCTCCAGGAGGAGAGAGGAGAACGCCCATTCCATGCCGAGGCTCCTCGTCATCCGCCCTGACAGGCAAGCCGGCAAGGCTGGTCACCAACAAAGCGACAACGAGTATGCGAATGCCCACATGCTTCCCGTTCATGGCTCTCCAAACTACGCCAATCTGGCTTCGTGCTGTCTCCAGTGTACAGTGGGTTGCATAATCGTGGCGTGAAGAGGTGATTAACTCGGCGTGAATTTGGGGTGCGGGCCTCACTGGCGACGCGCGCCTACAAGGGCAGCGGGGACCACGAACGGTGCGTAGATGAAAGAAGAAGAGCCCCTCGGGCGAGGGGCTCTTTTGGGACACTGGGCTCTAGTACTCTGGCATCGGAGGCGGTGGAGTCTCTTTCTTCTCCGGGATGTCCGTGATCAACGCCTCGGTAGTCAGAATCATGGCCGCGATGGAAGCCGCATTCTGCACGGCGGATCTAGTCACCTTCACGGGATCGGTGATGCCCGCCTCGTACATGTCCTTGAACTGACCGGAAATGACCTCATAACCAATTCCCGTGTTCTTCTTGGACTTTTGCTGGCGCCGCACTTCCTCAACGATCACCGCGCCGTCCTTGCCGGCGTTCTCGGCAATCATGCGCATGGGTGCCTCAAGAGCAGAGCGCACGATGGTGACGCCGGTCATTTCATCCGGCAGGTCCAGCTTCATGCCGTCCAGGGACGACATGGCATTGATCAGGGCCACACCGCCGCCGGGCACGGTGCCCTCTTCCACTGCGGCACGCGTTGCGGAAAGCGCATCCTCAACACGGTGCTTCTTCTCCTTCAGCTCCACCTCGGTGCCGGCACCGACACGGATGACTGCTACGCCGCTGACCAACTTGGCCAGGCGCTCCTGCAGTTTCTCCTTGTCATAGTCAGAGGTCGTAACCTCGATCTGAGCCTTGATCTGCTCAACACGCCCCTTGATTTCCTTCTCGGAGCCACGACCGTCCACGATGGTGGTGTCGTCTTTGGTGGCAACAATCTTGCCTGCCTTGCCCAAGTCATTGATGGTGGTAGTCTCGAGCTTGCGGCCCATTTCTTCGGTGATCACCTGACCACCAGTCAGGATCGCGATGTCGCGCAGCATTTCCTTGCGGCGATCGCCGAATCCAGGCGCTTTGATGCCAACGCAGTTGAGCATGCCGCGCAGCTTGTTCAGGACCAGGGTAGCCAGAGCTTCACCTTCAATATCCTCGGCGATGACCAGCAATTCACGCTTGCCGATCTGCACCAGCTTCTCCAGAAGCGGAACGATGTCGGCGACTGCCGAGATCTTTTTGTCGGTAATGAGGATGTAGGGATCCTCCAGTACGGCCTCCATGCGCTCCGGGTTAGTTACGAAGTACGGCGAGATGTAGCCACGGTCCAGCTGCATGCCTTCGACGTACTCGGTCTCAAACTCCAGCCCTTTGGATTCTTCGACCGTGATGACGCCGTCTTTGCCGACCTTGTCCATGACTTCGGCAATCAGGTTGCCAATCTTCTCGTCAGCGGCAGACACGGCTGCCACGTGGGCGACGTCATCCTTGGTCTTGACCTCGCGAGACATCTTCTTGATCGCCTCGACTACAACCTCCGTTGCTTTCTCGATGCCACGCTTGATCAGCATGGGATTGGCGCCGGCCGTGACGTTCTTCAGACCCTCGTTCACGATCATCTGCGCCAACAGCGTTGCCGTGGTGGTGCCATCGCCAGCGACGTCGTTGGTCTTGGTGGCTGCTTCCTTCAGCAACTGAGCGCCCATGTTCTCGAACGGGTCCTTGAGCTCGATTTCCTTGGCCACGGTGACGCCATCGTGGGTGACGGTCGGCGCACCAAATTTCTTGTCCAGGGCCACATTGCGGCCCTTGGGGCCCAGGGTAGAAACCACAGCGGTTGCCAGCGTGTCAACGCCCACTTTCAAACGGCGGCGGGCCTCTTCCGCAAATACCAACTGCTTAGCCATTCCAGTTCCTCCTTAGCATAATGCTATCAAAGATTGCTCGCCGCTATTTCAGAACGGCGAGGATGTCCTTCTCACTGAGAATCAGGTACTTCTTGTCTCCCCGCTTCAGCTCCGTGCCAGCGTACTTGGCATACAGAACCTTGTCCTTGGCCTTGACTTCCATGGCTGAACGCTTGCCATCGTCCTGCAGACGCCCCGGGCCCACCGCTAGAACCAGGCCCTCCTGGGGCTTCTCCTTGGCAGTCTCGGGAAGCACGATGCCGCTTGCGGTCGTCTCTTCCTTCTCCAGAGGCTCTACGAGCACACGGTCTGCCAAAGGCTTGATATCCTTGACTTCACTCGCCATCTCAAAACCTCCTACAGCATTTTTGTTCATATTTAGCACTCTCACACTTAGAGTGCTAACAGCGCGCATATAATAGCCAATTGCTTTGAAAAGTCAAATCGGGCAAGGAAGGTGCTGATGCTTGGCTGCCTACACACAAGAAGCGGGTGTGCTTGCGCGTTTATCATTTCCCACTATAATACGCTGACCACGGAGCTCCTACCTGAAGGCACACTGATTCTCACGAGAGGCAAGGCATGAACCGATACCGTATCGCTCTTCTTTTGCTTCTGCTGGCTGCTGCAGTTGCCTGCACTAGCCAGCCAACGCTCTCCACGCCGACGCCAGTGTTGAGCGCCCCCACAGACACGCTCGTTTCGCCCGCGAGTACACCAGTGAACACGCCCGTTCCAACTGCTACCGCCATGCCGGAGCCAGCAACTTCCCCCGTACCCACGGTCGCCGTAGCCACCGCGGTTCCGACGTCCGCTGTACCCACCGCAGTACCCACCATCCCGGCAAATGCGGCAGCTGTCGTCAACGGCCGAGTGATCCCTCTACAAGACTATCAGGATCAGGTCAGCCAGGCTGTGAGCTACCTGCAGCAGCAACAGAGCTTCGATGCCAACACCCTGGAAGGCCGAGCCGCTCTGGCTCAAGTGCAGAGTCAGGTCTTGAATTGGATGGTTGACCAGGCTCTGATCGAGCAAGCTGCTGCGAAAGCAGGGGTAACAGTCACCGACGATAAGGTGGATGCGGAGATATCGCAGTTGATCGGCGACGATGCTGCCAAGTTCGACGAATGGCTAGAGGCGAACGGTCTCACTCAAGACACCTTCCGAACCCAGTTGCGGCGCGAGCTGTTGAGTGCGGCTCTGCAAGAGCATGTGGTGGGCTCGATGTCCACAACTGTTGAACAGGCACATGTAAGACACATTCTGCTGGCCAGCGAGGCCGAGGCCATGGATGTGCTGCTCAAGTTGCGCTCAGGGGGGGAGTTCGCCCAATTAGCCAGGCAGTACTCCCAAGACAAAGCCACCAGTGAGACGGGGGGAGATCTTGGCTTCTTCCCACGCGGAGTGATGCCAATCGAGATCGAAGCTGTGGCGTTTGCTCTCAACCCCGGCCAGATGAGCGGCATTGTCAAGACGGACTTTGGCTTTCACATCATCGAGGTCGTAGAGCGGGACCCGGCGCGAGAGGTGGCGGATGAGATGCTGGCCACCTGGCGGCAACAATCCTTCCTTAGATGGCTAGAAGCTGAGAAGTCTATAGCCAAGATACAGTACGGGGTTCAGCTAGACTAGGACGAGGAGAATAGGGCATGCCCAAGTTTGCTGTCACTGGCAAGGGTGGCGTGGGCAAGACCACTCTTGCAGCACTGCTCGCCTACATCTACGCCGACGAAGGCAACAAGGTGCTCGTAATTGATGCCGATCCAGATGCCAATCTGGCATCTGCCTTGGGCTTGCCGGCGGATGTAGCCAAGCAGATCACGCCGATTGCGGAAATGGCGGATTTGATTGAAGAGCGTACGGGTGCTCGTCCTGGGCAAAGTGGTGGGATGTTCTCCCTCAATCCCAGGGTAGATGACATCCCCGACCGCTTCTCGGCCATGCATCGGGGCATCAGGTTGCTTGTTTTGGGCACAGTGCAACGCGGCGGCGCAGGATGCATCTGCCCCGAGAGCGCCCTTCTCAAGAACCTTGTCCGCCATCTGTTTGTCGGGCGCTCGGAAGTAGTTATCCTCGACATGGAAGCTGGCCTGGAGCATCTCGGACGAGGTACCGCTGGTGCTGTGGATGCGTTTGTCGTGGTCGTGGAGCCGGGGCAGCGCAGCCTCCAGACGGCTCAGGCCGTGAGGCGATTGGCGGCGGACATCGGCATCCACAACGTATACGTGGTAGGCAACAAGGTACGCAGTGAGCGCGATAGGCAATTCATCCAGGAATCACTCCCTGACGACCAGGTTCTGGGCTACTTGCCATTCAGTGAAAAGGCCATAGAGGCCGACATTGCCGGGGTCGCCGTGTTTGATACCGACCCACAATTGGTTGCTGCAGCCCGCCAGATCAGGGACAACCTGCCGCTCAGATAGACCTGGCGCCTGAAGGAAGAAAAGTGGAAATCATCTGGTACGGACACTCTTGCTTTAGACTGAAAACCAGAGGCGCAGCCGTAGTCACGGACCCCTGCGGCAAAGATGTGGGCTACTCCGTTCCCCGCCTGCGTGCCGACATTGTCACCATCAGCCATGATCACCCCCACTATAACAACTGCGGCCTGGTGCAGGGCGACCCAAAGATCATCGACGGCCCCGGCGAATACGAGGTCAAGGGGGTCTTCATCACGGGCATAGCCACGCCCCTCAAGAGAATCAAAGCGCCAGAGCGTGGCAAGAATATCCTGTATCTGATCGACTTTGACGGACTGAAAGTCTGCCACCTTGGCGGCCTGGACCACGTGCCTGCCCACGCACAGATAGAACCCTTCACCGATATAGACATCCTGCTCATCCCCGTGGGGGCCTTCACCACGATCGGTGCCGGCCAGGCCGCCGAGATCATCTCCCTGTTGGAGCCCAGAATCGTCGTGCCCATGCACTACAAGACCAAGGCCACCAAGCTCAAACTGGAGCCAGTGACCAGGTTCGTGCGTGAGATGGGGCTGCCCGAGGCCGGCCCTCGCGACAGCCTGGATGTAGATAAGAACAGCCTCCCATCGGAGACCCAGGTTGTGGTTCTGAACTACAGGGAGTAGGTATGGAGGAAAACCAATGCCGAAGCCTCTGGTGCAACGTATCCGCCTGTGGGGGTTGATTGCGATCGTTCTTTTATCGCTGACCGGCTGCGGTGGAGCCAAACCGGAGCCAACCGTTGAGGGCACTGTCGAATCCCATTTGAGCCAGGGACGCGAGTATGCGGACCAGGGCAAACTGTCTGAAGCGGTGGCCGAGTTCCAGGCCGTCATTCGCATCGACCCGAGCTCCGTGGAAGGCCACTTTCGCTTGGGCAACACCTACTTCGAGCTGGGGCAACTCGAGGACGCGGCGAGCGAATTCCAGAAGACGCTGGAACTCGATGCCAGCAGCGTCGATGCCAGCTCTAACCTGGGCGCAGTGTACTACCAGCAAGGCGCGTTTGACAAGGCTGAGACCCAGTTTCAGGCTGCTCTACGCTTGCGCCCGAACGATGCAGACATCCACTATAACCTTGGCGCGACCTATGTACAACAATCCAAACTCGATGCGGGCATCGCCGAATTCATGGAAGCGTTGCGCTTGGACCCCAATCTGGCGCGGTCTCACTATGGTCTAGGCAACGCCTACAAACTACAAGGCAAGAAGGCAGAGGCCATCGCAGCCCTGGAGAAGTTCCTAACCATGAACGATGACGAACAACTGCGTCAGGTGACTGAGTCACTGCTGGCAGAACTCAAGTCACAGTAGTCTGATTGGTACCGAGGAGGATCAGAGAGCACACATGTATCGCAAAGTCACCTTGGGCAATGGGCTGCGGATACTGACTACTTCCATGCCCCATACCCGGTCCGTGGCCATGGGAATCTACACTGCGGTGGGATCGCGTTACGAGAGCCCGCCTCAGAGCGGTATCTCACACTTTATCGAGCACATGCTGTTCAAAGGAACAGCACGCCGTCCCACAGCACAGCACATCGCTGAGGAGATCGAAGGTCTGGGAGGTGTGCTCAACGCCTGGACCAGTGACGAGGTGACGGTATACTGGGCAAAGGTGGCCGACCAACACCTGCCGATAGCCTTGGACGTGCTACTGGACATGTTCCACCACTCCAAGTTCGAGCCCGAAGAGGTGGAGAAGGAGCGACAGGTCATCATCCAGGAAATCTGTCGCGAGATGGATACTCCCGAGGCCAGGGTGCACAACCTGATTAAGGCACTGATCTGGCCCGATCATCCCGTGGGATCGGACACAGCCGGCACCAGAACATCGGTCTCTGCCATTGGCCGTCGGGACATGCTGGATTACATCGGTCACAACTACACTCCGGGCAGTACGGTGATCAGCCTGGCTGGCAAGCTAAACCACCAGCACATCGTCGAGCAACTGGACGCGAGCCTGGGCGCGTGGCAGCCAGCGGAGAAGCCTCGTTTCGCCCCGGCGGCGGAGGCCCCCTGTGGCCCGCGCCTGCAAGTGGAGCCCAAGGAGACCGAGCAAGCGCATTTGTGTGTGGGCATGCGCGGGCTGTCGGCCAGTGACCCTGAGCGCTTCAAGCTACGCATCCTGAACACCGTATTGGGCGAAGGCATGAGTTCAAGGCTTTTCCTAGAGATTCGGGAGAAACGAGGACTGGCTTATAGTGTTGGCTCCTATACCTCCCACTTGCGCGACACGGGAGCTATGGTACTGTATGCGGGCGTTCCACCCAATAAGGCCACCGCCACAGTGAAAGCCATGATGGAACAGCTGGATCTGCTTCGCAGTAGCCTGGTTCCCGAGCCCGAAATCAAGAAGGCCAAGGAATATACCAAGGGACACTTGTTGCTGCGTATGGAGGATACCTTTTCCAATGCAGATTGGGGAGCCGGCCAGGAGGTGACGGACCGCAAGGTCTTGAGCCTGAATCAAGTGCTCGCCATGGTGGACGCCGTGACTCCGCAGGACGTGCAATTGCTGGCTCAGCGCATGTTTTCGCCAGAGAAGCTCAGCTTGGCAGCTATCGGACCATTCAAGAGCGAGCGCGGATTCCGCTCCGCCCTGCGGCTCTAGCGGCAATTTGCCAAAAGCCCCTTTTCGTCTATAATCCGAATGCCGGGGCAAGTAGCTCAGTTGGTTAGAGCGCCACGTTGACATCGTGGAGGCCGTAGGTTCGAGTCCTATCTTGCCCACTAACACACTTGACCCTCTTGAGGCAGAGATCGGTCCGCGGACCGGTCTTTGCTTTTCCCCAGCCTTACGCCCTTGGTGGCATCACCAGACCTTTGCCGCCATGCCAAGTATCGTGCTTGTGTGTTTGCGGCAGTCTGCTGTAGAATGTTCGCAGATCCCGCTCAGGATTGGATCGCATGGACACACTGGCGCGACTAAAAAGTGTGCCACTATTCGCTTCTCTTTCGGCCGACGCCCTGGCTCGAGTAGCCCAGTTGGCGATTAGGCACCCCTACCCAAAAGGCAGCATGCTGTGCGAGCAAGGCGAACACGACGAGACGCTGTATGTCATTGACTCTGGCGAAGCCATCATCCACCAGATCGATGCGCGCGGATTGGAGCGGCCCATCGACTATCTCCGAGAGGGCGGTGTGATCGGTGTAGACGCCCTGCTGTTGGGGGATGCCAATGACAAGAGCGTACAGGCCAAAACGGACGTGGAAGCCCTCGCCATTCGCAAGCCCGAGTTCGACGCCCTGCTGAAAGAACACCCTGAAATCGGTGTCCAGCTTACTATCAGGCCTCTTGTCAGAGAGCGCCGCCGTGCACGCTCGTTCCCCTGGTTCAACCGCGACGAAGCTCCACTGCTCATGCGCAGAAGACACTGGGTGGTCTTTGCGCGCGCCATGTTCCTTCCCTTGTTTGTCTTGTTGTTATTGGGGATCCTGCTGCTACTCCTGCTCCAGGCAGGCGTGAGTGCGAATCCCTGGTTTGTTATCCTGTTGCTCGGCATTCCGTTTGCCTCGATAACGCTTTGGCTGTGGGCAGATTGGCGCAACGACTTTTATCTGGTGACTACCCAGAGAATCGTCCACCGGGAGAGACTGATTCTGCTCTACGAGAGCCGAGACGAGGCTCCATTGGACAAGATTCAGGGCACTCGTATCTCGCGTCGCCTGCTTGGAAAGCTGCTGAAGTATGGCAACGTGCACGTTGAGACTGCCGCTACGCGCGGATCCATCGTTCTTGACCACTTGCCCGATCCTGAGGGCATGCGAGAGGTGATCGATAAGCAGGCCAGTGCTCTGAACGGCCGGTTGAGGAAGCAGGAGCGCGAAGAGATCTACCAGCAGCTCCTGGTCAAGACTGGGCGAGCTCAGCCTACATTCGCACAGCCGCCGGCCCCTGCGCCTGCCAGGCAACTGAGCATTCTGGCACGCCTCACGCCCAAGAGGCCACTGTTACGACTGCGCTACGAACAAGCGGATCGCCTCGTCTGGCGCAAGCATTGGATCTTTCTTCTCCAGAGGATCTGGGTTCCCCTGCTGGCCGCGCTTCTGATCTCGGCTGTCTGGATCATGGGCAGTCTGTCTCTTTGGCCCAATCCATTTGGACCTTCGCTTCTGCTGGTGTTGCTCGTGCTGTGGATAGCAGTCTGGCTGTGGTTGCTCTGGGAAGTCGAGGACTGGAGGAATGACGAGTACGTAGTGACGAACGAGGCGGTAATCGACGTGCAGAAGAAGCCCCTGTTCTTTGATGAAGTGGTGCGCAGAGCAGGCCTCGAGAGGATCGAAAACGTCTCGATCGAGATCCATGGCGTGCTTCCCAACCTTCTGAACTATGGCAACGTGCTGATTCAGACCGCGGGTGCCACCGGGGCGATCACATTCGAAAACGTGCCTCACCCCGGTGACATCCAAGCAGAGGTATTCCGCCGCATAGAGGTATACAAAGAGGGCCAAAGGCGCCACGACCGTGAGCGAAGAAAGGCGGAGACTGCCTATTGGTTTGAAAAGTACCACCAAATCATTCAAGGCGGACCACCTCCTGCGGCTGCCTAGGTGGTACTGAATCTTCCGGGATCTGCCTCTCGCGTGGCGGTGACCCATTTGTGCAGAGGTCTTCTCTTCGGTTATAATCTCTGTGCTTCCCGTAAACATTCGCGCGTGGACTAGCCGTGTCGAAACCGGACAAGCCGGACCTCTGGTGTTGTGGTTGCGATGACGTGGTCCAGAGAGGAGGTGGGTCAGCAGATACTCTGCAGCGAGCAAGCCTTCTTGCAGCACATGAGGAAGCGGTTTTGGCCTTGTGCCCATCCTCGCTGTCCGCTGCGGCAGAGGATGACCGAACAGTTCTGTTCCTCGAGTGCCGCACAATCCCATATCCCCACGTTTGGAGGGCACTGTAATGGCAAGGGTAGTCTACGATCACGTTACAAAGCATTTTGGCGATGTAGTCGCCGTAAACGATCTGTGCCTTGACATTGCCGACAAAGAGTTCTTGGTACTGGTAGGTCCGTCGGGCTGTGGCAAGACCACGGCTCTGCGCCTCCTGGCCGGCCTTGAAGACACCACTTCCGGCACGATCAAGATCGGCGACCGCGTCGTGAATGACGTCGCCCCCAAGGACCGCGATATTGCGATGGTCTTTCAGAGTTACGCTCTCTATCCCCACATGACCGTGTTTGACAACATGGCTTTCGGTCTCAAGCTTCGCAAGATGCCCAGGGAAGAGATCGAGAAGAGCGTGAAAAGCGCGGCAGCGAAGCTGGGTATCGAGAAGCTGCTGGACCGCAAGCCGAAGCAACTATCGGGCGGTCAGCGCCAGCGTGTGGCTCTGGGAAGAGCCATCGTGCGTAATCCCGCCGTGTTCTTGATGGATGAGCCCCTTTCCAACCTCGATGCCAAGCTGCGCGTTCAGACCCGCGCTGAGATCTCCAAGTTGCATCACGAGCTTCAGGCCACCTTTATCTACGTCACGCATGACCAGATGGAAGCCATGACTATGGGAGAGCGCATCGCCGTCATGAGGGATGGCCTCCTGCACCAGTTGGACACACCGCAGCATCTTTACGATTCGCCCGTCAACATGTTCGTGGCTGGTTTCATCGGCAGCCCCGCCATGAACTTCTTCGAGACCACGATCCAGGGCACTGCGGACGAGATGTACGTTGAAGGACCAGGCTTCAGGCTACACGTGCCGCCCGAGAAGGCCAGCGCTCTGCGAGACTACCTGGGCAAGGCGATGATTTTCGGCATCCGTCCAGAGGACATCCACGACCGCCACTTCTCACCGCCCAACATCACCGCCGAACATCTGAACGTCGAGGTAGACGTGACCGAAGTCATGGGCAGCGAGGTGTTCCTGTATCTGCTCACTGACGGCAAGACATTCATCGCACGCGTTGACCCACGCACCTCGGCGCGCATTGGCCAGAAAGTAGACGTATCCTTCAACATGGCGAATGTTCATTTCTTCGACAAGCAGACCGAAAAGACAGTTGTGTAGACGCACTCGCAGGGAGAGCAATGGTCGTGCCGCCATTTTGCTCTCCCTGCAGGCACGTCCTATTCTCCATCCGTGGCACACTGAGACAAGCAGGTACTTGCAGCGCTGACCAGCACCCACAACTTGGAACCGCCCTGCGCAGCCTGCAGCGCGTTCTGGCTGGCACAGAACGCGCTGCAGGCACCAAGAGCGC
>Ga0136653_10000408_pt1 | contig 22708 bp, 18 predicted proteins | sample LakKivw275mmetaG_FD_94866 | JGI IMG/M metagenome (GOLD analysis project Ga0136653, IMG submission 94866) | Anoxic lake water microbial communities from Lake Kivu, Rwanda to study Microbial Dark Matter (Phase II) - Lake Kivu water 275m metaG... | ecosystem: Environmental > Aquatic > Freshwater >...
CCCCCGCCGCCGCCGCGAGCGAGCCCGCCACGCCCAAGGTCGAGGCGACGCCGCCGGCCGTCGAACCGAAGCCGACGGATCCGGCCGCTGTGCTGGCCGAAAACCTGGCCAAGCTCCGGGAGAGCTTCGGCCGGAAAGACTACGTCGAGACGGTCAAACTGGCCGATGCCATCCTCCTCGAGAACCCCAATGAGGCCGAGGCCCGTTCCCTCCGGATCAAGGCCAAGGCGGAGCTCGATGCCGTCTCCGTCTCGTCCCGGCTTAAAAAGGGGATCGGCCTCTATGAGTCGGGTGACCTCGCGGGCGCCGTCCGGGCCCTGGAGGAGGTCCTCCGGCTCGACGAGGGCAACGCGACGGCGAAGGATTATCTTGCCAAGGCCGACACCGCGCTCTCGGAGAAGACGATCCGGGCCATGATCACGGGCCGGTGTCAAGCGGAGGAGCGAGAGGACCTTGCGGCGGTGCTATCGATCATCGGCCCGGACGCCGTGGCTTCGCAGGAGCGGTCTTACTACGGGACGATCTTTGCGGCCTACAGCGGGATCAAGTCGCAGATCCCGGAATCGTCGATCGAGGTCGCGTTCACGGACCGGACCCATGCGACAGCTTCGTTCCACCACGCCATTCAAGGCGTTTCGAGGGCGGACGGAAAGCCGTATCCTATCCAGTACTCGCCGGAGCAGTGGATCTTGGAGAAAAAAGGCGAGGCTTGGAGGATCGTCCGGATACAGGAGTGATCATGAACAGGAACTCCCCGTGGAACCGTCGGGCCGGTCTGGCCCTGGCCCTGGGCCTGCTGACGCTTTCATCCTCGTCCGCCATGGCCACCAAGCTGAGGGTCATCCACATCCCCGGCGCCCCTGTCTATAAGACCCCGGCTGTAGCCCGCCAACCGCTTATCACCCTGCCCCTCAACACGCCCCTCGACGCCGAGTTGAAACAGGGGGCGTTCTGGAAGGTCACTGTAGAGGTGAACGGGGTCAAGACGACCGGCTATGTCCCTGAGATGTTGGTCGAGGTCGTCAACGAGTCGGAGGCACAGGAGGAGGCACCGCTCGGGTTGGTCAAGACCCAGGCCGAGCTGGCTGTCGAGGTCGAGCACGCGATCGAGGAGAACAAGAGCCTCATCACCCAGCAGGGCGACCTGGCCCAAACGATCGATATCCTGCGGTCGCTCCTGCCCAAGGTCCTGAATATCGAGGACCCGCAGAAGCAGAAGCAGCTCGCTTGCGACGTCTACTACTGGACCGGTTGCGCCCTGGCCCGGATGCAGGAGGACGCCCGGGCCATCCGGGAGTTCCGGAACATGTTCGAGACCGATTTCGTTTCGGCCAAGCAGCTCACGAAATACCAGGCCGAGGCCGATATCAGCCGGCTCATCGCCATCGCCGAGAAGCAGTACAACGGCACGTTCGTCGGCTACTCCGTCAAGGTCGACACGGTGCCCAAGGAAGCCGTGCTGAAGGTCGACGGCAAGGTCGTCGGCCGCTCCCCCTACGTGATCACGACCCAGCAGCCGCGCCTCACCCTGGAGATCGAGAAGGAAGGCTATAAGCCGGAAAAGGACGTCCTCGTGCTGAAAGAGGACCAGACGGAAAAGAGTTATGTCCTCACCAGCCTCGGCCGGAACCTCCGCGTCATATCGGACCCCGCGGGAGCGGCGGTCTTCCTCGACGGCAAAGACACCGGGAAGACGACCGAATGCGAGCTCCCCACCGTTCCCTACGGGCCCCACAGGATCGGGCTCAAGAAGGACCGATACGTCGACTGGGAGGAGGATCTCACGGTCCCCGAAGGGCTCGATGTCCTGGCCCGATCGGCGAGCCTCATGGTCAAGACCTATCTGCCCGGCTTCGCCTGGGGGGCCCCTGACGGCAAGACCTTCGTCACGCCGAGGGCCCTGGCCGTCGATCGGGCCGGGAACTTCTACGTCATCGACGACGGGCCGTTCAAGGTCCGGAAGTACGGGCCCGACCGAAGGACCATCATCAGCTGGGGCGGGGAAGGCAAGTCCTTCCGGGCGCTCAGGATGGCGGCCGGCATCGCCGTCGACGCCGAGGGCGGCTGCTATGTCACGGACGCCAAGGACGGGACCGTGTCCAAGTTCGACAAGAACGGCCAGTTCGTCCGGAAATGGGGGGACCAGGGGGCCAAGGACAAGGTCCTCTCCCAGCCGCTCGGCGTCGCCGTCGACGCCGCCAACGACGTCTATGTCGTCGACGCGGGCAACGACCGCATCGTCAGGTACGCGGCCGGGACCGGGGTCATCAAGAAGATCTGGGGCAAGGCCGGCCCGGAACCGGGCCAGTTCAACAACCCGACCGGCGTCGCCGTCAACGGCAGGAACGAGATCGTCGTCGTCGACGCCACCCGGGTCCAGAAGTTCACCCCGGACGGCGTCTTCATCGAGGCCTTCGGCAAGCTCGGCACCGGCGACGGCGAGATCAAGCAGGCCCTCGCGGTCTGCTGCGACAAGGATGACACGATCTTCGTCGCCGACGGCGGGAACAACCGCGTCCAGAAATTCACTTCCCACGGCCAGTTCATCGGGTCCTTCGGCGGGCCCGGGACCGGCGCCGGACAGCTGAAGGTCCCCATCGGCGTGGCCGTCATCGCCAAGGGGACGGTCTTCGTCCTGGAGAGGGACAACGGCCGGATCCAGGCGTTCGAGCCGCCGGCGAAGTAGCTACTTCGCCTTCTTGACGACCAGCTGGACCGTGGGGAAGATCTTCGGCGCCGAGGCGTAGGAATCCATGACGATGGTCCCGGCCACGGGATCCAGTTGGATGGACGCGTCCTCGAAATACCGGCCGGTGCCTTTTCCCTTCCCGTTGAGGTCGAGCTCGATGGCCATGAAAAGATAGCGGCCGGTCGTGGCGAATTGGCTGCCGGGGCTCCAGGTCTGCCGGAGAAGGAAGAGGCGGACTTTTTTGCCTTTCTCCGTGGCCGTGAATTGGGCGGCGTGGACCGGCAGGTTCCAGCCGCGGCTGTACATGAAGCGGACGACCCCCTTGTTCGCGCCCTGGTAGGCCGCGAGGAACGGGTCGGTGCCCTGCTGCCCGAGGATCTCGTCGAGGCTGCGGACCTCCTCCGGCGAGGTCCAGCCCGCGATCTCGATGCGGATCTCGACCAGGGCCGGCTCGACGGGGGCGCGGCCGGTCAGCATCCGCACCTTGTAGACCTCTTTTTCGGGCAGGGGTTGGGCCGGCAGGCCGGCCGCGACGGCGATCAGTGCGGAGACGAGGCCGATGACGGCCCGGCGGGGAAGCGTTCTCATGGCCCCATCTTGTCCGCAATGCCGGGCCATGTCAATCGGGGGAGTGGCGGGAAGGTGTGGGAGTCGAACCCACCCGGGACGTTTATAGCCCCATACCGGATTGGAAGGCCCATGCAATCATTTCATAACGCCTAGATATCAAATCAGTTGGATTATTCATCCTATCCCCCTGTGGCCGAATTGTGGCTACTCTTGTCCAATTTTAAGGGGATTAGGTCTGTTTTAAGTCGTGCGTTGGCGCTAAGAAGACGTAATCGTTAGTTATTCGCCACACTCAAAGGGAATTGTTTTGGTAAGCGTTCCAGTCTCAACCTTTGATGCTGGTAAACCTTCCAGCTTAGCTGTGATCTCAATTTCCTCACAGCCTGTACCGCAGATGAAAAAGGGCAATGTCACCACCTGGCTACGCTCATTAAACCAAAGGCCGAGCTCGAGTGTTTGGTCTAGAAGTGTTTTATTTCTATCCGTCACTGTCAGTCTGAGCCTGCCCTCGCGTACGGCAATCCACCGGCCGGTAAGATCCACAAGCACCATTATTGCGGCCGATGGCTCCCTGGCTTCCCCTGCGCCAATTATGGTATTCCACAAATCGTGACTTCGGCCATCAAGCAAGTCGGAAGGATTGGTTTTGCCCGTCGCATGGTAATAAAGATGTGCATGGATGCCGGCCACCGAGTAGTTCCCGCCTTCTTGATTGGGATCGCCCGGGGCGATCATGCCGAAAAGAAGCATAAACCCCATAAAACCAATCAGTTTTTTCATCGCTCAGCTCTCCATCTTATGACTACGGCCATTTTATGAATCCCTCTTGAAGTGTCGATATACATTGATCTCTCAATTTTATAAGATCCGGGTCGTTGACGCTCCCCAGGGCTTTGATGCGCCGGGTGATCCTTTCGTTATAAATCTGCTTATATTTTGCCTGATCACCTCCGGCCTCTGGAACTTCTCCCCATTCAGCTCCCATCCGCAAAATACATTCTAGATGATCCCAGAACTTCGATTGGCCGACGTCTTCATTATGGATAGAGGCTCTCTGGAGAAACAAACGAGGGTGATTAGGGACAAGCAGTTCCCCAAGGATAAAACATAGGGATTCCGAATACATGCCGTCTGATATATTGAACAGGCGGAAGGCGACATCTATAGCGCCGGGCTCTCCGGCTTCTATCTCGTTCTCCAATATGGATAGATGCCTACGTTCGCCCCCATCCGTAAAATCCATAATAAAGTTCAACAGCCTATTCTCGCCCTCAATGTCTAAGAAAGCGTCGATTATGCTTCTATTCCTTGGCAATGCCATAAATAGCTCTTTAGCCAGCTCAGGCGAAGGATCCCTAAAATACTCGCTAGCGGCCTTTATCGCTTTCTCCCAATACGCTCGTTCCCTGCTGATTTGCAATGGCGCATCCTTAAGCCCTTTGATTATTAAAGCCTCAGCCGGTTGGCCCCATTCGCTCTTGTGGTCGACCAGATATGTCTTTAATACTTCTGTAAGCCGATAGAGTGTTCCCTGGTCGGGAACCACACCGTTGTTGAGTTTTGCGGAAAAGATATCCCTGACGAAATTCCAATCGCGTCTAAAAACTTCACCTTCTTCGGGTGGAGATATCAGACGTTTATAAAGCTCTTTGCCTGTCATTGTTGTCTTGTTATCTTGAGAAGACGTAAGGCCTTGAGTGTGTAATAAGTCGCCTCCCATCGATACTAGAGCTACCATCAAAACGCATCGTGCTATACAGGGGGTCATTTTCAACTTAATCCTCCTAGTGTCGCGTCTCGGAAATATATTGACATAGTCTTTTGATCTTGGCCAGGATGGAATCGGCGGTGGCGGTCCAGATGAAGGGTTGGGCTTCAGAGTTGTGGCTATGAACGAAGTGATCGATTTTCGCGGCCAGGTCCCTGACGCTCCGGAAGGTGCCCCTGCGAATCGCCTGTTGGGTGATCACGTTGAACCAGATCTCGACCTGGTTCAGCCAGGAGGCGTAGGTCGGCGTCAGATGGACATGGAAGCGAGGATGCGCGGTCAGCCAGCGCCTGATCCGGGGATGCTTGTGGGTGGCGTAGTTATCGACGACCAGATGGACATCCAGGTCTTGAGGGACGTTGGCGTCGATATGCTTCAGGAAGTCGAGGAACTCTTGATGCCGATGCCGCATCTTGCATTTGGTGAGGACCTTGCCGGAGGCGATATCCAGCGCGGCAAAGAGGGTCAGGGTGCCGTGCCGGACGTAGTCGTGGGTCACGCCCTCGACATAGCCCAGCCCCATCGGCAGAACGGGCTGGGTCCTGTCCAGGGCCTGGATCTGGCTCTTCTCGTCGACGCAGAGGACCATGGCGTTCTCGGGGGGATTCAGATAGAGGCCGACGATGTCCCGGACCTTCTCGACGAAAAAGGGATCGGGCGAGATCTTGAAGTGGCCCTGGCGGTGAGGCTGCAAGCCGAACGCGTTCCAGATCCTTTGGACCGTCGGGGCGGAGACGGCGGCTTCTTTAGCCATCGAGCGGACGGACCACTGAGTCCGGCCCCGGGGCTTCGTTTGGAGCGTCTTGCGGACGAGCTCGGCGACCTGCTCGTCGGCGATGGAGCGGGGACGCCCGGGACGCAACTCATCATGCAAGCCGGCGAGGCCCTGTTCCCGATAGCGTTTCCGCCACAGGGCGACCGACTGGCTGCTGTAGTCGACCTTGGCCGCGATCTCCCGGTTGCTCAGGCCCTCGGCCGACAGGAGGACGATCTTGGCCCTCGTGACCAAGCCATAGGGCAGGGATCGCGAAGCGACGATGGCGTTCAGTTCCAGGGCTCCTTGCTCGCTCAGCTCGATCGGCTTTCTAGGCCTTCCTGTTCTCATGGGCGGCCTCCTTCCGGACGGGCCCATGATAGTACCAGGAATCTATATAGTCAAAATATTTATGATACGTAACACAAGATAATTGATTATGAAAATAATACGGAACTTTCTCTTCGGGCTTATGACCAATTTGTGGCTGAATTGGCTCTTTTGGGTGAAAAAGACATTCCTCGAACTCCGAGAGATTCTTAAGGCGATCTGTGACCGAACGAATGCTTAAATGTGTTAGTAAGACGTGTCGAACCTGTACTTGACAATCGAGACTGTTTCGTCCTCGTTCGTTTCCTGGCAAAGAATGAAATCATCGCTCACGGCCATCAAGGAGCGGTCTGCGCCCAGATAGAAGCTGTCGACGAAGCGGCCGTCCTGGTCGAAAACATCTATGAGCCGTCCTTTGTCTTTATCTACCGTAGATGTCGCGACCCAGATCTTGTGGGCGGCCGGGTATAAGCCCCAGATATCCGTCTCATATTCGATCTTCGGGGACCCGTTCTTTTTCCGGAAATCCGCCTCCCAGCGTCTCTCGTCGTGAGGCACCTTGGGATAGGTCCTTCTGAACTTCTTGATAGTCTTGCCGGCGGCCAGATCGACAACTTCGATGAGATAGTCCCGGCCGAAATAGGCATAGAGGAGCTTCCGGTCGGGGCTAATGACATTGATCCTCGAATCCCAGCTCGTCCCGCTTCTGCCGGACAGGAACGCCTTGGTGGAGAAACTGGCGACTTCCCTGATCTCCGATCCGTCCCTGGGATGGAGGTCGATGACGTAGGGGACATCGACGAGTCTGCCCGTCCACTCGGAACGCGGGGGCCAGATCACCCTTTGGAAAAGGAAACCGTTTGGGACAACCCCGACCAAATAGCCTGGATCCCTCTTTTTGAGTTCGATCTGCTCTTGAAAAACGCCGTCGAAATCGGCCCGCCAGAACCGCCAGGAATTCAAGTCTTGGATGAAAACGTCACGGCCTTGGATAGAGTGAAAGAACGTGCCGCCGATCTCGCCTGGCCCCTGGCCACCCCTGTAGATGTTCTTGAGAAACTTGCCGTCCGCCGAAAATGTCAAGAATTCTTTTTCATCTGCGACAAAGATCGTTCCGTCGGACGCGATCTGTAGCCTTTGAGGGCTTTGAAAATAGAATTCACTCCCCTTATCGGTGATCCTCCACACCTCGGTGAGATTCAGGGCGCGGCCCGCGTTCTTGGCGGTGGGTCTTGCCGGATTCTCAATGATCTGTCCGAATCCTAGAGCACACACCAAGAGCAGGCCAATAAGGATAATCAGACCGGTCCCTAACCCTTTCTTCATTAGCTGCCCCTGCGCGAAGGACATATCATGAGGTCATGATATGTCCGGGAGGAGAAGTTATCAATCCTCTCGTGATGAATAAAGTGTATCTTGGCCAAACTGCCGGATATTGCATAACGTTCCGAGACGGCCCGGTAGGTTTTTATACGGGGGTTTCTCCAAGTTCGGCCCAGTCATGGCCCAGGACCCGTTTCGCAGTCATTCATGATAGATAAAAACAAAATCATCGACAATGGGAATCCAAAGAAAAATTGCCCCGCCTGCGACTGGACTCACTTCTGGAGCTATACAAACTGCCTTTCCATTCTGGATGTCTCGCTTCAATTCCTCGACGATTCGATTCGCTTGAACCGGAGTGGCCTTCCCCGTTTTTAAAATCAAGGCATTGATTTCATCAAATGTCGTGAAAAAGCTTTCTTTATTCGCCATTAATTTCAGATGGATTGGTTTGAGAGTATAAAAGAACAGTCTCATTATTTCGGTGTAATACCAAGTCGATTTACATGACGAATAGTCATGGCAACCGCCCCAGAATTCTGGATCGTTGAAAAGACTGTCAAATTGCTCGGTATCAGTGTGCGCCTTATAGAAGATCTTTCGACCGCTTGAATGAATTGTAATTGTCCAAGTAAATGGGCTCTTGAAATCCTTCCCAGTTACATGAAGGACAACATTCTCCGGCTTTCCATCGCGGGTGAGGTCTATCTCTTGGATTATTGTCTTATCGACCCTTTCTGAAGCCTGATTTTGAATGGTGTTCGTCTGTGCCATTAGAGTTGCCATTCCTATTGAAATAATGAGCATTCCGCATAACGCAGCTTTCATAGGGTCCCCTCCTGAGCTGTGCGTTCGCGCTGAGAAGATGAGGTATTCAATTACTCGCCACACTCAAAGGGGATCGTTCTGGTGAGCGTCCCGATATCGACACTTGATGACGGGATACCTTCTAGCGTAGCCGTGATCTTGACTTTTTCGCAGCCAGTGTCATAGACGAAGAAGGGTAATATCACTTTGCCGCTCGTGCTGAACCAAGGGTAAAGCTCAAGAGTTTGGTCAAGAAGAGTTTTCTTACTGTCTGCAGCCGTCAGCCTGAGCTTGCCTTCGGATCGAGTAAACCTAGGGCCTGTTATTTCCACCAGCACCATAATTGCGGCTGATGGCTCCCTGGCCTCCCCTTCGCCAATAATGGTATTCCACAGGGCGTGGCTTCGGCCATCAAGCAGGTCTCTTGGATTGATCTTACCTGTCGCCTGGTAATAAAAATGAGCATGGATAGCGGCCACCGAGTACTTCCCGCCTTCTTGATTGGGATCGGCAGAGGCGATCATGCCGAGAAGGAGCATAAATACTAGAAGACCAATCGAAGTTTTCATTGCATAGCGCCCCTCTCTACGATTTCGTCATCTTTGCGAACCCCGCTCGACGTATCGCTCTGCCAGGTTTCATTTCTTCGTTTTTCCGCCTAGCCAGGAAAATGACCGGATTAATGATAGAAAGTCCTTCTCATACTTTGGGGTCTCTTCTTTCGGCCCATTTAGGACGAGTACCATATAGAGAGGGGAATCTTCATCAGGGTCGAGAAAACAAACATAGTCAGTCGTTTTATCATCATATGAATATTTCTTGGAAAGGACCTTATAAGCCGGTTCGCTTATAGGGAATTCCTGTAGCTCGAGTTTCTTGTGTTGCTTTTTATAATCTGCGACGTCAGAGTCCATCTTCTGCTGCAAAGTTTCTCCTCTTTTGTTATTTACCGAAATGTGCATAACAACCGGCGATTTATCGAAGCTCTTTTTACCCAAGCAGAAATAGATATTCACGCGATACCGATATGCATCTTCCGTATGGCCTATCCAGCCCTTCGGTTCCTTCACATTAAACATCCAACCATTCCCATAGATAAGCAACTGGTCCATTTGTGAGGAACCTACTGTCACGGCAAGAAAGAAGATCATGATGGACCAAAGACCCTTTTTCACTGATCCTTCTCCTATGACGCAGGCTGTGCAGTCTCACTATTGGGATGACTTGGCCGGTCGATGCCAGACACAAACATATCAGCAAGTGCTTTCACCACTCGGCGCTTAGAGGTGCCGGCCATTTTCAATTATCTCTCGCTGTCGAGCTGGCTTCTTTTGTCACCTGCACTATTTTGATATTCCTTAAAATCTCTTCGAATAGCTTTTTATCAGAACGCTCATATCTTAGCTTAATTATATGCACGACAGCCCAATAGCCATCGTGCGCCAGATAGTAAATGACATTCTTTACTACGAGAGTTCCGCCGCCCAACACCTGAAATCTAGAGTCGTTCACTGTGAATTCCCTTATAGCAGCTTCGCCAATCTCATATCGCCTAATATCCTTTACTTTGAGGAGAGGCTTAGAAGCTTTCTTCTCATAATATTCCCTTGCCGCGATGGAATTTCCTTCAGTGGCTGCTTTTTCTAGAGAGGCCGAAATGGTGAAATCCGTCTTCTTGTTTCGCAGATGAAAGCTGTCTTCATTTTCGAATTGTTTTTCTGATAAGAAATCAGGAGGCACACTTATCTCCAGAGCCCAATCTTGGCCCGATACTTGAAGTCGATGGGCCTTTAATTCGGCCGTTTTTTCTGGAGTAGCGCTAATTGCGTCGTGATAGCAAAGGGGCATGATGGCAAGAAGAACGCATATAGAGAACTTCTTCATGATCTCTCCTCTGCCGAGGTTCTTAGCCCTTAGTGATATTCTCCATCTGAAAAAGCGCACAGTCAAGGACACCGTTCGGCGATATTTCGACAACGATAACTAGGGGAGTGGCGGGAAGGTGTGGGAGTCGAACCCACCCGGGACGTTTATAGCCCCATACCGGATTTGAAGTCCGGAAGGATCACCGGATCCTTCACCCTCCCAGGGCGCAATGATGGTAGACTGTCCGAGGCCGTGAGTCAAGGAACGAGGAGAGGAGTCGAAATGGTCAAGCGCGTGGGCACGTTTGTCGCTGTCCTGCTGACGATCATTGGCGCGGCGCTGGCCCAACCGCCTGCGCCCCCCGCGGGCAGTCCGGGAGAGCGCCTCCGCAACGAGGGGGATATTCGCGGCGCGATCGCCGAATTCATGAAAGCCTACGATCAGGATCCCAAGGACCAGAAGAATGTCTACAACCTGGCCCGGGCGCTGTCGATCAACCGGCAGTTCGATAAGTGTTTTCAGCTTCTCGCGCTGGCCGTCGAGATGGATCCATCGCTGGCGCCCCTGATGGATCCGGACCTCGTGCCCGCCCGACAGGACAAGCGCTGGAGCCCGTTCGAGGATGGGCTCGTGGCGAAGCTGCAGGCCAAGTCCGGAGGCGCCTACCGGGACGTCGAGTACGCCAAGGCCCTTTGGAAAATGAGGGCTTGGGACCAGGCCTTCTTCCTCGAAGTCGGCATTACCTATAAGCCGAAGAAGTAGAGATCTGACCTGATAACCAACAAGATCGGTGGGACGGGATTCTATTAGAATCAGGCCTCACGTCGGGCCCTAACGCCGCGTCATTTGATGTTCTGGACCAGGATGTCCTGCGTCGTGCTCGTCTTCTTCATCATCTGCGAGAGCGTCGAGATGAACTTCGAACGGCGGTCCATGGTCATCTGGAGACGCAGCGAGCTCATCTCGGAAAGCTCGTTCAGGCTGTCGAGCTGGCCCTGGATCTCGTCGAGAAGGGACTTCAGGTTCGACACGGAGAGGCCCGCATCCCTCGGCGGAAGCGGCGGGATCGCGGGCGCCTTGACGTATTCGAGGCGGATGACCGGGGAGGAGACCTCCTTGAAACGGGCGGTGCCGAGAGCAGGGGCCTTCGCGAGCCGGAGCTTCGCCGCCCCCGGCTGTTTCCCGGAGACCTTGGTATTGTCGATGTCGGATGACTTGGCACCTTCGCCGAGCTTGCTCATCTCCTCGGAGATCCACGCGTTGAGGTCCTTGATCAGGTCGCGGAGTTTCTGCTTGGCGGCGTTCGTGGCCTTGATCTCGGCCATGATCATGCGGAGGTCCTGGTCCATGTCCTTGGCGGCCATGGCCAGGACAAGGAAAGCGGCTGCCTGCACGTCCATGCCGGAGAGGCCGGCGGCGCTGAAGAGACGGTCCGCCGCTGTTTCGTTCGCCAAGGTCGAGAAGTCCGTCCCCGCGGCGATGGCGGGGGCCTTGGCCCGGGCCAGGCGTTCGAGCTTCTGGTAGCCCGAGGGAACGAAGGACCTGCGGGCCCAGTCAAGCCGGGCCGCGACGTGGGGCGGCAGCGTGAGCTCCCTGTCCCAGCGGGCCAGGACGTTCTCGGCCTGGCCCTTCTGAGGCGGACCCGCCGGCCCGGGCGCCGGGCCCGGGGACGGCGCAACGTCCGGCGCCAGAGAGAGAGCGGCGAGGATCAGACCCGCGGCCAGGGCCGCGGCGCGATGACCGGCCTTGTTCATTCGATCCTCCGTGAAGCATAACGATGGTAGACCGCCCGGGGAGGAGTGTCAAGGCGACGCCTTGGGGCCCGATAAGGCTTGAAAAACCTCCCTTCAGGCATTACATTACCCCTGCCCGGACCGCGGGGCGACGCCGATCCTATATCTGATCACGAGCTGAAGGGTGACTCAAATGCCCAAGAAGGACGCCGGGGGTAAGACAAGAACGAAGAAGGCCGCCGCGCCGCGCCGCCGGACCGCGCTCCCCCAGGACAAGCAGAAGCTGCACTTCATCGAGGCCCTGCGGGCCAGCCAGGAGCGGTACCGGATCCTGGCCGAAACGATGCTTCAGGGCGTCGTCCACCAGAGCGCCGACGGCACGATCATCGCCATGAATCCCGCCGCCGAGCACATCCTCGGCAAGACCAACGCCGAGTTCATCGGCAGCAGCTCGGTCGGGGTAGAGCACGACACCGTCCGCGAGGACGGCACGACATTCCCCGGCCTGGAGCATCCGGCCATGGTGGCCCTGCGGACCGGCCAGCCCGCCCGTTCCGTGATCATGGGCGTTTACAATCCGAGGCGCCGGGAGCGGCGCTGGATCAGCATCGACGCCGTACCGGTGTTCCGGCCGGGCGAAGATAAGCCGTCGGAAGTTTATACCGTGTTTTCGGACATCACCTTACATAAGCAGGCGGAAGAAGCGCTCCGGAACAGTGAGCGACTGTACCGGGCCATCGGCGAGTCCATCGATTACGGCGTCTGGGTCTGCGCCCCGGACGGCCGCAACATTTACGCGAGCGACTCGTTCCTCAAGATGGTCGGGCAGACGCAAGAGGAGTGCTCGAATTTCGGCTGGGGGGAGGTCCTCCATCCCGATGACGCCGAGCGCACCATCGCGGCCTGGAAGGAGTGCGTCCGGACCGAGGGGAACTGGGACATCGAACACCGGTTCCGGGGCGTCGACGGGAATTGGCACCACATCCTGGCCCGCGGCGTGCCGGTCAGGAACGAGCGGGGAGAGATCACCTCCTGGGCCGGCATCAACCTGGACATCGGCCGCCTGAAGAGGACCGAAGAAACGCTGCGAGAGCGCGAGATCGAGCTCCAGGAGGCCGACCGCCGCAAAACCGAGTTCCTGGCCATGCTGTCCCACGAGCTCCGCAATCCCCTGACGCCGATCCGCAACAGCCTGTTCATACTCGACCACGCCGTGCCTGGCGGCGAGCAGGCCCAACGGGCCAAGGCCGTCCTCGACCGTCAGGTCGGGCAACTGACCCGGCTGGTCGACGACCTCTTGGACATCACCCGGATCTCGAGGGGCAAGATCAAGATCCAACCCGAACCGCTCGAGCTGGCGGGTCTCGTCCACCGGACGGTCGAAGACCATCGGGAGGAATTCGCGGCCGAAGAGGTCGAGCTCGAGCTGGGGCTCGCGGACAAGCCCCTTTGGCTCGACGGGGATCCGTCGCGGATCGCCCAGGCCGTGGGGAACCTGCTTCAGAACGCGGCCAAGTTCGCCGGCCGGGGCGGCCGCGTGGCCATAACGGTGGAGGAGGACGCGGCCGGCGGCACGGCCGCTATCCGCGTGCGCGATACGGGCGTCGGCATCCCGCCCGATGTGCTCCCTCGGCTGTTCCGGCCTTTCATGCAGGGACCCAGCGCGCTCGACCGCAGCCGCGGCGGCCTGGGCCTCGGCCTCGCCCTGGTGAAAGGGTTGATCGAATTGCATGGCGGCACGGTCGAGGCCCGCAGCGATGGCGTCGGGAAAGGCGCCGAGTTCACGCTCCGGCTGCCGCTCGCGCGGCTGGCCCAGACCGCGCAGCCCGTCTCGCCCGAACGGCCGGCCGGTGTCGTCAAACGGGTGCTGATCATCGAGGACAATGTCGATGTCGCCCACAGCCTGCGGGAGGCCCTCGGCTTCCTCAAGCATTCGGTCGAGGTCGCCTACAGCGGCCCCGAAGGGCTGGCCAAGGCCCGCGCGTTCGACCCCGAGGTCGTGCTCTGCGATATCGGCCTGCCGGGGATGGACGGCTACGACGTGGCCAGGGCTTTGCGGGCCGACCCGGCTCTCAGGGCCGTGTACCTGGTGGCCCTCACCGGGTACGCCCTGCCCGAAGACCAGAGCAAGGCCCGGCAGGCCGGCTTCGACCGCCACCTGGCCAAGCCCGCGAGCGTAGGGGACCTCCAAGAGGTCCTGGCCCTCGCGCCGGGCGGCGGTCCGGCCCCGCGCTAGCGTTAGAACGAGCCTCGGGGGAGAAAGAGGCGATCATGAGGGAGACGGGCGGGGTGAAGTGCGCGTTGCCTTGACTCCCCCCGCCGAGGGCGGTATGTTCCCTGCCATGAAAACCTTGAGAACCCTGGCCGTTCTTTTCTTCCTCAACGTTTTGTTTTGGGTCCCCGCCCTGCCGCAGCAGCAGGCGGCCGCGCCGGCCCCGGCGCCCTCGGAGCTCCTGCAGAAGGTCCGGTCGCTACCCGGCGTTGTCGAGGCCCAGGCGACCCGCGTCGACTCGAAGTCGTTCGCCGAGGCCTACGAGGTCATGTTCGAACAGCCGGTCGACCACCGGAAGCCCGACGGGGCCAAGTTCCGCCAGCGGCTCTTCCTCGCCCACGCCGGCTACGACAAGCCCGTCGTGCTGGTCACCGAAGGCTACGGCGCCTACGGCAGCCGGGCCGGAGAGCTCACCCGGCTCCTCGGCGCGAACCAGGTCAACGTCGAGCACAGGTTCTTCGGCCGGTCCGTCCCTTCCCCCCTGGACTGGGCGGACCTGACCGTCCGCAACTCCGCCGACGACCTCCACGCCATCGTCGGCGTGCTCAAGACCCTTTATCCCGGCAAGTGGGTGAGCACGGGCGCCAGCAAGAGCGGCCAGACGGCCCTCTTCTACAAGTGTTTCTACCCCGGCGACATGGACGCGACGGTGCCGTATTCGGCCCCGATCAACATCGCCCAGGAGGACCCGCGGCTCTACCGCTTCCTCGAGACCGTCGGGGACGCGGAGACCCGGGCCCGCATCAAGGACTACCAGCGGGCGCTCTTCCGGCGCGAGGACGAGCTGCTGCCGCTCGTCGCCAAGTGGGCCGCGGAGCGGAAGTGGACGGCCGGCCTGGGCCTTCCCGAGGCCTATGAGTACGGCGTCCTCGAATACCCCTTCGCCTTCTGGCAGTACGGGACGCTCAAGGCCGCCGATATCCCGGCCGCCGACGCCCCGGCCCAGGCCCTCTTCGACCACTACCAGAAGATCAACAGCTTCTACTTCTACACGGACCAGGGCCAGAAGGCCTTCGAGCCGTTCATGTACCAGGCCTTCACCGAGATCGGCTACTACAACTACGACATCTCCGCCTTCCGTGACGTCATGAAGGTCCTGAAGTCGCCGACGAACCAGGTCCTCTGCCCGAAGGGCGCGAAGATCGTCTTCGATCCCGCGACGATGGACCGGGTCTACCGCTTCCTGCAGTACGAAGCGGACCGGGTCCTTTACATCTACGGCGACCTCGACACCTGGGCGGCGACGCGGGTGCCGCTCATCGGCCGCACGGACGCCGTCGAGATCGTCGTCGCGGGCGCCCATCACGGCGTCGGCATGCGGGATTTCTCTCCGGACGAGAAGGAGCTGGCTTACGGCGCGCTCGAGCGCTGGCTGGGCCTCAAGCTGCCGCGGACGTAAAGCCTATTTCTTTGGCCGCGGCGCGAACTTGAGCGTCTGGAAGGCGGCCAGGTCCGGGCGTCCCGGCGAGATCCGGAGCTCGGGCTCGTCGCCGAGGACCATGATCGTGCAGCCGTAGGTCTCCTTGTTGTTGATCCCCGAGTTGCGGTCCTTGAAGATCGCTTCGAGGCGTTCGACGTCGATCACGGCGGTGTTGTCCTTGAGGACCTGGCTCAGGTGGGCGAAGCGCCGGCACTGGGCCCGGTAGGCTTCCAGCGTCAGGTCCTTGGCCTTCAGCATCTCCGGGAAGCGCGGGTTGTAGTCGTCGTTCACCCTCGGGTTGTTGGTGTGGTAGCTGAACTCGGCGCCCGCGAAGGGGACGAAAAGCGACATCTTTCCGGCCGAGCGCTCGAACACGGCCGTCTCCGTCGGCCCGCCGATGACGTAGGTCTGCGGCGCCGCCGGCTGGATCCTCTCCAGGAAATTCACCGCCTGTTCATAGCTCTTCTGGCGGAGCAGGCCCCGGATGATGAAATCCACGGGCAGTCCCTTGGTCGAATAGGCGAGCTGGGTCACGGCGTTGACGCAGACCCCGACCGAGCGGCTGTTCAGGCCGTTGGCGGCGATGACGCCAGGGATGGTGAAGACGAGCGTCTCCAGGTCCTCCTTGTCGTCCTTGATGCGGAGGACGGTCTGGTAGCCCTCGTAGAACCCGGGAAGGTCCAGGGTCTGGGCGACGCAGGCGGGGTTGGCGCCCCTTTTCCGGGCCGCGATCGTCGTGCACTTGGCCGGCATCACGTCGGGGCCGATGGCCCACTGCTCGTCGATGAGCTGGTAGACGTACATCGTGTCGAAGTCGATGCCGGCGGCGTCGGCGATGCCCCGGACCTCGTCGAGGAGGCCGGGCGTCCAGCGGGCGATGGCCGGCTTGAAGTCCGTCTTTTGGAGGAACGCCGCGATGAAGTCCTCCGCGGGGACCCCGTAGGTTCTCTCGAGGTCCTGCTTCCAGAGCTTGACCAGCGCGCGGATCTCGCCCTTGAGGGCCCGGCCGTGGACGAGGCCCTGGTGGTAGGGCGTCCCGCTGTCGATGTCGACGACCCGGAGCTTGGGCGCCGAATCGAGCCGGGGGGCCGGGAGCCAGACGAGGAGGAGGAGGGAGAGAGCGACGAAGCCGAGTATGCCCCTTTTTGTCATGCCCGGACTATAGCCCCGTCGGGGGCGGGAGTCAAGGAACGGCCGGTCTAGCGCTTGGCCCCGTTCGCGGCGGCCCGGAGGCCGGCCTGCCACTTCAGGTACTCGCGGAAAGAAAACCGGGCGGCGAACCCGGGCTCCGTGAGGATCCTCTCGGCGAGCTCGAGCCGAGGCGTTCCCGTCGCGTCGACGTGGGACTTGTAGAAGCCTGAGGCCTTGACGAAGACGGTCCGTTGAAGACCGGGCTTGAGAGGCGGGGCCGCGAACACGAGCTCGGTCCGGTCGCCGCGGTCCGGGGAGATGAGATAAGAGCCGTCGGTCGCAGCGAGCTCCGTCCGGACATCACGGCCCGTCCGATCGAGCGCCGTCGCGGCCGCGAGCTCCGTCGCTTCGACGGCCTGGTCCTCGCCGTAGTCCACGGCCAGGGAATTGACCATCCAGAAATTGACCGGCGGCCTGAGCTTGATCCGGAGCGTCTCCCCGGGGATGTCGCCGACGGGCAGCACGCTGGCCTTGTCCTTGGTGATGACCGGCGCCCCGCCCATGATCATCGACCTGGCCTTCCAGCCGGCCGGCGTCTCCACCCAGACCTTGAGGGCGGCCAGCTCCTCGGCCGCCGCCCAGTTCACGAACTTGGCGTACATGGGGCCGTGGCTGTCGACCTCGGCGTACTTCTCGGGGAGGGACGGGCCGTAGTGCTCGAGGAAGATCCACGAGGAGTGGGCCCCCCACTCCGTCGTCCAGACGTTGGCCAGGAGCTTGGCCGTCTTGGCCCCGGCCGGCTTGGGGAACTCGAAAACGAGCTCGTCCCGGAATTCGCCCGGATCGTCCGGTTCCCTCCCCTCGAGGTCGCTCAGCCAGAAGGCCTTGTCGTTCGCCCTGACGAACGTCAGGACGTCCCGGCCGGTCTGGTCGACGGCGCTCGCCGGCGGCACGGGGGCGGCGAACGTGTGAAAGCGCCCGGAGAGGTCCGCCGCGACCTTCACCCCGGGGGCGTGGTCGACGGCCACGAGCTTGAGCTCATCGGTATGATCCGTTTCGTCGAGCTCGTTGGCCAGGACCAGGCGGTATTCCCCGTTGACCTCCCGAAGCTCCGACAACTCGACCCACTCGGCCCTTTTCAGGCCCTCGGAGATCGCGGCCCCGTAGAGCTCGGCGTCCAGGACGAACTCCGCCCCGTTCCAAGAGTAGACCAAGGGGCAGGAACTGGTCTCCAGCTCATGCATAAAGACCGCAAGGGAGATGACCCCCACGACGATGATCGCGCCGGCGATGAGCCCCGCCCCGCCCATGACGCTCCTGAAGGTATCGTTCTTCCTGACCCAGACCTGCTGGATGTCGGCGACAGGGATCGTGATCGGGGCAAAGGCGCTGACATGGATCTTGCCGTCCCTCTCTTCATAGGTGACGAGCTCATAATAGACGCCGCCCTTGAGGTACAGTCCGAGCGGCTTGTTGTTCTTGTCTCTGATCGTCCTCTCGACGTCGGCCGGCTCGATATCGATCTCGCGGAGCGCTTTCCCGGTGACCCCCCCGCCGCCGGGGACGATCCGTCCGGGATCGGTCTTCCGGAACTCGATCGTCTCGCCCGACTTGGTGACGACGGCGAAGATGGCGGTCCGCGGGCTGAACCTCGCGACATCGGACGGCCCCTTGACTTGGGTGTTCGAGGCGCAGGACATGCAGAAGACGCAAAAGGCCGGCAGCAGGATGACGGTCACGATCTTCTTGGCCATGATCAACCCTCCCTGGGGGGAGCCAGCGGGTCCGTCGTCCCCCCGCGCTTCAATGATATGCGTCGCCGGCCGGGAGTTGTCAAGGAATTGTAAAGAATCAGGCCGGCAGCTTGCGGTACCAGAAGAAGTAAAGCCCGGTGAGGGCCGCGGCCAGGAGGCCCGCCGCGATCGCGGAGGCGCGCCACTTCCGCACGATGAGCAGGAGCGGCAGCATCAGCATGCTCATCTGCCAGAAGAGGGCGAAGGGCAGCGAGATGAGATCGTACTTGTGCTCCCGGGTCATGGCCGCGGCTTCAGCTGTGGGCAGGGCCCTCTTGAGCGGGCCCCAAAGGCCGAAGGGCCGGGTCGTCCGGTAGAAGTGCTCGAGAACGGTCCGCTCGGTCGGCGGCCGGACGTAGGTGGCGATGACGCTCCCGGCCAGGCCGGCCCCGAGCATGTAGAGGATCTGCTGCCACTCCGGCATCGCGGGGAGGAGGGCCCGCTGGGCCAGCGCCGCGGCCAGCCCGATCAGGGTGCCCAGGGCGAAGCCGCTGGCGTTGAAGCGCCACCAGTAGAGGCGCAGCACGGTCGGGACCATCGTCCCGCCGACGAGGCCCATGGTCAGCCAGCCCCAGATGTCGTTGATGTTCTTGGTCGAGTAGGCGGTGGCGAAGCCGGCGGCCATGACCAGGAGGCCGAAACCGTAGCTGGCGAAGATGAGCTCCTTCGTGCCCGCCTTCCGCCGGAGGTAGCCCTGGTAGAGGTCCCGGGTCAGGAAGGCCGTCGTGCCGTTGATGATGGCGTTGAAGGTCGACATGGCCGCCGCGATGAGGGCCACGAGGATGAGGCCGCGCAGCCCGGCCGGGACGCCCATGAGCAGGACGGCCGGCAGGATGCGCTCCGGATCGATCGTGCCGTGGAAGCCGATGAGGCCGATCTTCGAGGCCCAGTCCGGGCCGAGGAGCTGGGCCAGGCCGGCCGCGAGCGCCGCCGGGAAGGCCTGGGGATGGTTGGCGACACGGGCGACGAGCTCCGGCCACTGGCTCTGCGGCACGGCCCCGGCGTGGGTCTTGATGAGGTCCGCGGCTTGGGCGACGACCGTCTGGTCGGGGAAGAGGCCCTTGACGAGGAGGAGGCCCAGGACGACGAAGCTCATCATCAGCGGCCAGCGCAGCATGAACGACCAGCCGGCGAGGAAGCTCAGCCGGCCGCAGTCGCGGTCCGAGCGGGCGCCGAAGAACCGGGGGTCGGCCCCCACGCCCAGGCCCTGAATGAGGGTCTTCCCGAGGTAGAAGAGGGACATCATCAGGAGGAAGCTGTACTGCTCGTAGCCCGGCGGCATGGGCGTCCGGACCTGCGGCAGGGCGCTCAGCCAGTCGGGGTTGCCCGTGACCGACAGGGCCAGCGCGCCGAGGTCCGGCACTCCCGCCAGGCGGTTGACGGCGACGACGACGATGGCCCCGACGCCGATCCAGATGCAGACCGACTGGAAGATGTCGGAGAAGATGACGCCGTAGAAGCCCGACTCGATGGTGTAGATCCCGGTGACGATGAGCATGATCAGCGAGCAGACGAGGGGCGAGAAGGGCAGGAACATCGACAGGAACAGGCCGGCGCCCTTGAAGGAGTAGGCGAGGAGGGCCAGATTGATGACCACGTTGGAGACGACCGACATGAGACGGGCGAAATGGGCCCAGCGGTCCCGGCCGAAGCGGAAGATCATCCACTCGGCCCCGGTGATGACGCCGGAGCGGCGGTGCCACTTGCCGGCCCAGAGCATCAGGAAGACGAGGACGAGGCCGGCCCCGCCGCGCAGCTCGATCCAGATGCCGCGGGGGCCGAGGAGGAACAGGAACGAGGCGATGATCATCGTCCCGGTCATGTCGAACCAGAACGTCATCTGGGACAGGCCGAGGGCCCACCACGGCATCTTGCGGCCGGCCAGGAAGTAGTCCTCGACGCTGGCCGCGGCCTTGCGCCGGAAATAGAGGCCGATCGCGACGAGGATCCCGAAGTAGGCGAGGATGACGAGATAGTCCCCGGAGCGGAGGAAGCGCATCGGGCTAGTCCTATCACCACCCGCGCCGCGGTGTCAATCCGGGCGGGCGAGGTCGGGGCGGCCGGGCGGCCCCCCCGCGCGGAAATCCCGCCGCGCAAGACGATTTCCTATCGACGGAGAGAACGGCCGGGCTAACGCGCCTTCGGATCGGCCTGATAGAGGCCGAATCGGTTGCCCTCAGGATCGGCCCAGAGGGCGTACCAGCCGACGCCGGCGACGGGGTAAGTCTCCAGCACCTGGCCGCCCGCGGCCTTGATCCGGGCCTCGGCATCTTCGATTGAGGCCACTTCGACGGTGTTGACGGGGTGACTCCCCAGGTTCCACCTGGACGCGAGATTGCCAGCGGTCTTCTCGCCGGCCCCGGGGCCGGTCGTGATCATCCAGGAGCCCCAGGGGCCGGCCCACTTCTCGACCCTCCAGCCGAAGACGTCCCTGTAGAACTTCGCGGCCCGCGCCGGGTCCTCAGCCATGAGTTCGTATTGAACGGAGCGATGCATGATCTTCCTCCACTCTCCCGGCGCTTGGTCGATCTCGGGGGCCCGGACGGGAACTCGAGGTCAGAAGAAACTGCAAGAAACTTGCCAAATGACCCTTGGGTCCAGGGGGAAAGACGGGAAGCGCGGCGGTCAGGCGCCCGGCTGCTTAGCTAGCACGTGCCGGTCCTCGATCCGCCGGGTAAACTCGGTCCGGTCGAAGTATTCGAGGACGGCCTGGGCGTACTTGCGGGAGACGTCGAGCCGGTCCCTGAGCTCGGCGATGGTGACGCTGCCGTGCCGCTCGATGAGCCCGGCGACGGCCGCCCGGGCCGCCTCGAGCGTCTCCCGGTGATAGGTCACCTTGGGCGCCAGCCGGACGAGCGTGCCGGCGCGGACGAGGGCGTTGAGGACCGGATTGAAGATCGAGGGGTTCAGGCCCAGCTTCAGCCGGACCTCGTCCTCGAGCGGGGCGGCGAATCGGGCCGTCCGGAAAGCGGTCTCGACCTCGCGGCGGAGGCGCTCCTCGGCCGGGTCCTTGCGGCCCTCCCGGCCGACGATGCCGACCTCAGCCCCGCGGCGGAAGAGGACCTTCTTTTCAACGAGCTCGTCGAGGATGAATTTGAGCGTCGGCGCGTCGCTCGCGGCCAGGAACTCGGACCGGAGATCGGAGAAGGGCATGGTCTCGCGGGCGGGGTTCCGGCCGAAGAAGTCGCGGGCCGAGGCGACGAGGCCGTCGGCCAGGCGGTCGCGGATCCCGGCGTGGAGGTATTTCTCGGGCTTGTCCCGGACGACGGCGACGAGCCGGCCCTCGGCGAGGAGGACGGCGACGGCGTCGGCCGCCTCGGCTTCGTTCCGACCGGCCTTGAGGGCGATCTCGCGGACCGTCCGGGGCGTCGCCCCGGCTTGGGCGAACAGCTGCTCGATGGCCTCGCGGGCCGAGCCGCCGAGCTTCTCGAGGCCTTCGAGGACCTGGCCGCTGAAGCGCTTGTGCTTCGCCGGGGCGGCGTCGAGGACCTGGCCGCCGCCGACGGTCACGACAGGCGAAAAGAGGCGGATGACGAAGCGGTCGCCGGGCAAGGCGACCGACGGGCGTTCGAGGATGAGCTGGACGGGGGAGGAGGCGCCGGGCTCGACCGCCTGGGCGCCGATGACCGCGAGTCGGGCCATGACCTCGTCGGTGCCGATGTGGAGCCGGACCCGCTCGCGGTGCTTGATGGCCCGGCCGGCGCCCGGCAGGACGTCGAGCCGGGCGTCGAGACGGGCCGTCGGGACGAGAGAGCCTTCGGCCGCGGCGACCTGGCCCCGCCGGAGGTCCTCCTTGGCCACGTCCTGGAGGTTGAGGGCGGTCCGGCGGCCGACGCCCGAGGCCTCCGTCTTGGAGCCGTGGACTTGGACGCCGCGGACGCGCGTGACGAGCCCTTCGGGATAGACGGCGACGCGGTCGCCGCTCCGGACGGCGCCACCGAGGATCGTCCCGGCGACGACGGTGCCGAAGCCGTGCATCGTGAACACCCGGTCGATCGGCATGCGGAAGATGCCGTTGTCGGGGCGGGGGCGGACGCGGCGGCCGATCTCCCGGAGAGCGGCCTTGAGCTCGGGCAGCCCGGCCCCGGTGAACGCGGAGACCGGGAGGACCGGCGCCTCGGCCAGGAACGAGCCGCGAAGGAAATGCCGGACAGTCGCGGTGAGCTCGGCCAGGCGGGCCGCGTCGACGAGATCGCACTTGGTCAGGGCCACGGCGCCGAGCGGGACGCCGAGGAGGCGGAGGATGTCGAAG
>Ga0136653_10000411_pt1 | contig 22604 bp, 18 predicted proteins | sample LakKivw275mmetaG_FD_94866 | JGI IMG/M metagenome (GOLD analysis project Ga0136653, IMG submission 94866) | Anoxic lake water microbial communities from Lake Kivu, Rwanda to study Microbial Dark Matter (Phase II) - Lake Kivu water 275m metaG... | ecosystem: Environmental > Aquatic > Freshwater >...
CCGTCTGATCTCTCACCACAGAGGCGCAGAGACACAGAGGCACGGAGAGGATTCTTAACAATGAGACAATGAGAAGATGAGAAAAGAACAAGAGATATGAGAAACGGGATGTAAGAAAGAAAGAATGATTGAAAGATGTAAAGATAAGCTGTGAGGGAGAGGAACGCAGGCGTCTTGCCTGCCGCAAGGGTATGCCCGGCTTCCGTTTTCAGCTCCGGGTCCAACGGAGGGATTTTGGCTTAAAATAAGGGATTTCCGTCTTTTCTTCCTTGTTCCAAAGCCTTAATCAAGCCTTTATCAAGCGTTAATCAAGCGTTAATTGTTAACGCTTGATTAACGCTTGATAAAGGCTTGATTAAGACAATGGCTCAAGGGAGATTCCGGGGATTTGCCAGTAAAATCTTGTATCCCAACATTGTATCCTGCCATTTTGTCCTACCAGATGCTCTTCCCACTGCCATGGTGCGACTCTCAACGGCCCAGACCTCTTCCCACATCGCTTTTTCCGCTTGACGGGAAAGGCTGGTTTTCAAACGGTGCAACTATTGAAAAAATAATAATTTGGAGGATGGATGCTCAAGCTGGAGCTGAATCCTGAGCTGAGGCAGCGTGCCAGAACTGCCGCGGCGCGGATCGCCAGATCCTTTGACTGGCTGTTCGAGGGCTATTCCTCACTGGCCATCGAGCGCACCGTGCTGCGCCTGTTGGGGATCGACGGGGCTCTGAAGGATGGCAAGCCGCTGCCCAATGTGGTGCTGGATCACCTCAGGGTGAATAATCTACTGCTGCAGGGAGCTGCCCTGCCGGTGGCCAATGCCATGATCCAGAGGAAGATAAGCGCCCAGGAAGTGGCGGATGAGGTGGCACGGGGAGAATTGGACCTGGGTTCACTTCCCCTGGCGGCACCGGATGCGATTTTCAACCTGTTAGGCGAACTGGCGGACGAGAGGCTGGCGCAGATCCGCTCCCAGAAAGCGAAGCGGGAGGAGATGACCGCTAGGCTGGGGCCCCGCCGGGTTCCCGCAATCTATGTGATCGTGGCAACCGGCAACATCCATGAGGATGTGGTGCAGGCCAGAGCCGCCGCAGGTGAAGGAGCGGACATCATCGCCGTGATCCGTTCCACCGCGCAGTCCCTGCTGGATTATGTGCCCTATGGCGCCACCACGGTGGGCTTTGGCGGCACCTATGCCACCCAGGAGAATTTCCGGATCATGCGGGCCGCCCTGGATGAGGTGTCGGAGCGGGAAAAGCGCTATATCGGGCTCACCAATTATGCCTCCGGGCTCTGCATGCCGGAGATCGCCGCCATGGGTGCCATGGAAAGGCTGGACCTGATGCTGAACGACGCCATGTATGGCATTCTGTTTCGGGACATCAATCCCAAGCGCACTCTGCTGGACCAGTATTTCAGCCGCATGATCAACTCCTTCGCCGGCATCGAGATCCAAACCGGGGAGGACAATTACCTCACCACCTCCGATGCCGTCGAGAAAGCCTACACCGTTACCGCTTCCCAGCTGCTGAACGAGCAATTTGCCCTGCTCAGCGGCGTGAAACCGGAAAAAATGGGCTTGGGGCATGCCCACGAGATCGATCCGGAACTGGAAAACAGCTTTTCCTATGAGCTGGCGCACGCCCTGCTGACCCGGGAGCTTTTCCCCGACGCCCCGGTCAAGTATATGCCGCCCACCAAGTTCGCCAGCGGCAACATTTTCAAGACCCACCTCATGGATGCCATGTTCAATTTCGTCGGGCAACTAACCGGACAGGGTGTGCAGCTCTTGGGCATGATGACCGAGGCGATCCATACCCCGCATCTGGCCGACCGTTCCCTGGCCATCGAGAACGCACAGTATATCTTCAAGGCAGTCAAGGACCTGGACGCCAATCTCTGCCTGGCACCGGACAGCTTTGTGAACAAACGGGCAAACCAGGTGCTGGAGGAAGCCACGCTGTTTCTGGAGCGCGTGGAGCAGGAGGGCTTGTTCGCCGCCATGGCCCGGGGCGAATTCGCCGATATCAAGCGTCCCGAGAATGGCGGCAAGGGGCTGGACGGTGTGTTCCGCAAGGATGAGCACTACTACAACCCCTTCCTGGACAAGATGAAAGAGGAGCTCAGCTTATGAGCAGGAAACAGATGATCCGCCCCTATGGCGACACCTCCGGCGATGGCAAGATGCAGCTTTCCTTCAGCCTGCCGGTCTCATCCGATGCCTTTGGGCAGGAAGCCGCCCGCCTGCTGCTGAAACAGGCCGGATTCGACGAGATCGAAATCTGCGGCATGCGGAACCTGGGCGAGGGCTTCACCCACTTCATCGCCTATGCCGTAACCTCCGCTGCCGTGGATAGTTCCAAGATCAGGGTCAAGGTGGTGGAGACTCCGGTAATGGATCTGGAAGCCACCGATTCCTACATCAAGGAACACCTGGGCAGGGTGATCACCGTGGTCGGCGCCTGCATCGAAAGCGATGCCCATACCGTCGGCATCGACGCCATCATGAACATGAAGGGCTACAATCATCGCTATGGTTTGGAACGCTATCAGATGTTCAATGCCATCAACCTTGGCGCCCAAGTGCCCTGCGAGGACCTCCTGGCCCGCGCCCGGGCCGAAAATGCCGATGCCATCCTGGTCTCCCAAGTGGTGACCCAAAAGAACATCCATATCAAGAACCTCACCCGCCTGATCGAACTTGCGGAAGCGGAGAAACTGAGGGACAAAATGCTCTTCATCTGCGGCGGGCCCCGCATCTCCCATGAGCTTGCCATCGAGCTGGGCTATGACGCCGGCTTTGGTACAGGAAGCTATGCGACGGATGTGGCGTCGTTTGTGGCCATCACATTAGCGTGTAAACGTGGAAGCGTGTAAACGTGTAACATGGTGTGGCAGAACTGATCAGATACAATATGAAAAAAAATATAAAGGATTCCTCATGTACTCATACAGAGATCTTGATTTATACAATGTAAGTATTCAGCTGGTTGTTGCAGTTTACAGGGCTACAGAGGATTTCCCCAAGCAGGAAATGTATGGACTATCTTCACAGATGAGGCGGTCAGCGGTCTCGATCCCATCAATCATAGCTGAAGGCTCAAGCAGGCACACAACAAGAGAGTTTATCCAATTTCTCTATTTATCAAATGGTTCTCTGTCCGAACTGGAAACCCAGATCGAAATCTCAAGGCAGCTTGGTTTTCTCTGTGACACCACCGAATTGACAGATCAGATCAAGCGAGTAAGGCCCATGATCATGCAATTGATCAGATCATTGTCTGACAAACTGGAAAAGGCCGAAAACAGATGAACGGTCGTTCCTCGCACCTGGTGTTACACGCTTTCACGCTTCCACGCTTTCACGAATCATTATGACATTCCCTCTTATCATCCTCGCCTTCGCCCTCATGATCTTCATCCACGAGCTGGGGCACTTCCTGACGGCTCGCGCCTTCGGAGTGGGCATCGAGAAGTTTTCCATCGGCTTTGGACGGCCCATCGCTGAATTTGAAAGCAAGGGCATTTCCTGGCGCATCGGCTGGATCCCCTTGGGCGGCTATGTGAAAATGATGGGCGAAAATCCGGACGACGAGGAGGCCGATGACAGCCTCTCCTTCCGCAAAAAAGCCTGGTGGAAAAAGCTGCTGATCGCCTTCAGCGGACCCTTTGCTAATCTGGTGCTGGGCTTCGTGCTCTTCATCGTCTCTTTCCTGCTGCCACTGAATGTGGAAGACCAGCTACCCGTGATCCACAAGGCCGAGGGCAAATGGACGGAGCTCTTTGCCCCCGGCGACAGCCTGCACAGCGTCAATGGCAAACCGATTCCGGGCTATCTGGGCTTTCTGGAGCAGCTGAAACGGGATGCCGAAAACATCATCGTGCTGAATCGAGGTTCGGAACTGCTCACGCTGCGGATCGCCGGAATTGAAGTGGACTCCCTGGCCGTCAGCCTCTATCCGGTGGTGAGCACCCGGATCGGGGATGTGATCCCCAAAACCCCCGCTTATCATGCCAATCTTCAGACCGGGGACGTCATCACCGCGGTGGATTCGATCCCGGTGGCGGATTGGTATGCCATGCGGGAGCTGATCGTGGATTCCCCCCGGGATTCGGTGAAGCTGAACCTGACCCGGGGCAGCACCAGCTTTGAACGCACCCTGCGCCTGGAAGGAAGCCTTGCCACCGGCACCCGCAAGGCGATCGGCATCATGCAATCGCATCCGGTGAAGTATGTGCGCCATTTCAACCCCCTCGAAGCAGTCCAGTATGGAACCTACAATGCCTTCAGCTTCATCACCCTGAACTACCAGATGCTGGGCAAACTGGTCGCCCGGCCCTCCGAGCTCAGGAAATCGGTGGGCGGGCCGGTGCTGATCGCCACCCTGGGCCAGCAGGTGGGGCAGAAGGGCTTCAGCTATTTGCTGCTGTTCTTTGGTAGCATCAGCCTGATGCTGATGATCATGAACCTGCTGCCTATCCCCATCCTGGACGGCGGCCACATCTTCTTTGCCCTGATCGAAGCCGTGACCGGCAGACCAGTCCCCACCCGGGTGCAGTCCTTCCTGCAATATCTGGGCTTTCTGATCCTGATCACCCTGGGGCTGTTTGTCTTCTATTCCGATCTGTCCAGTGTGTTGTTCAGGTATTGGGCCAGATAGTGGGCAAAAGGGCAAGAGGGCAAGCTGGCGCAGGATGGTAATCGGGAGATGATTATGAAGAGGGGTAAAGGGGTAAAAGGGCAAGAGGGCAAGCTGGCGCAGAATGGTAATCGGGAGATGAATATGAAAAAGGGCAGAATGGCAAGCTGTGCCTGTTTGATGGCATATTTAACTACATAATAAGGAGAATATATGGGTTCGTATAGAGAACTTGAAATCTATCAGAAAAGTATTGATCTGGCTGTGGAAATCTACAATCTCACCAGAGACTTCCCGTATGGGGAAGTGTATGGGATTACTGCCCAGATCAGACGCTGTGCAGTCTCAATATCATCAAACATAGCAGAGGGTTACAGCAGGGGAAGCACTGCCGATTACATCAGGTTTCTCTACATCGCCAATGGATCTTTATCTGAATTGGAAACCCAGCTGGTGATATCTCATCGACTGGCTTACTTTGATGATCTTACCTCTTACACTAACAAAATCAGATATATCCGCTCCATGCTGTCATCATTGATCATAGCATTGAAAGCCAAAACAGATAAATTCAACTCCTCAGATCGCTGATACTCGGTTTTACTCGAGATGATAACAATCTTATATCAATCTTACTCAGATTTCCCAACTGGCGCAGCTCCCTTTTGCCCTTTTGCCCTCTTGCCCCTTTGCCCTTAGAATAATGTTCTCCTTCACCCTGAATAACACCTCCTCTCATGCCCGTGCCGGAACCATCACCACCGATCATGGCACGATACTCACCCCTGTTTTCATGCCGGTGGGCACCCTGGGCACCGTGAAGGCGATGAGCCCGCATGAGCTGGAGGAAAGCCACGCCCAGATCATCCTGGGAAACACTTATCACCTCTATCTGAGGCCCGGGCATGAACTTATCCGCCAGGCCGGGGGATTGCACCAATTCATTTCCTGGGACAAACCGATCCTCACCGATAGCGGCGGCTTCCAGGTGATGAGCCTGGCCGCCCTGCGCAAGATCACCAAGGATGGGGTGAAATTCCAGTCCCACATCGATGGCAGCCGGCATCTCTTCACCCCTGAAAGCGTGATCGCCATCCAGGAAGCACTCGGTGCGGACATCATAATGAGTTTCGACGAGTGCCCGCCTTTCCCCTCCACCCGTGACTATGTGGAACGGTCGCTCAAACTGACCCTGACCTGGGCCGAACGAGGCAAACAGGCCTTCACCAACGAACGGCATCAGGCGCTGTTTGGGATCGTGCAGGGCGGCATCTATGAGGATCTGCGTGAAAAAGCGGCGCTCAAACTGATGGAAATGGACTTCCCCGGCTATGCCATCGGAGGCCTGGCGGTAGGCGAGAAAAAGGCTGACCTGCTGCGCATCACCGCCTTCCTGAACCAGATGCTGCCCCAGGACAAACCCCGCTACCTGATGGGCGTGGGCACCCCGGCCGATCTTTTAAACAACATCGCCAACGGAGTGGACATGTTCGACTGCGTGATGCCCACCCGCAACGCCCGCAAGGGCAGCATCTTCACCCGCCAGGGCAAGATGATCATCAAGGCCGCACGCTACAAGGAGGATTTCAGCCCCATCGACCCCCTCTGCGGATGCTACACCTGCCGCCACTTCTCCCGTGCCTACATCCGCCATCTGATCACCATGAACGAGATCCTGGGCATGCGCCTCACCACCATCCACAGCCTCTATTTCTATCAGGAACTGATGCAGATGGCACGCCAGGCGATCCTGGAAGACCGCTTCGACCAGTTCCGGGATGAAATACTGCCGGTGCTGGACCGGATTGTCTGAACCGCCGGTTCCCCAAAGGCAGCAGACTTGGAAATCCGGACTGGCAAACCACCTTTTCTATTGACAAATATAAGACTTATCGGATCATTGAACCATCTTGCCTCAAAGGAGAAACCATGAGATATCTGATAGTTACCTTTGCCCTAATGCTGATCTGCACCAGCCTGCTCAAGGCACAGGCAGAACAGGACTGGGTGCTAAACGAGCCCCGCCTGGAACGGCGGGATGCTTTTCCAGTTGCCGGCATTCAGGTGCGGGATGTGATGGAGCAGGATGTTCTGATGAAGTTGTGGATGGATTTCATGGAGCTCCGGCACCTGATCCCCGATCCCGTATCCCCGGTGGAATATGGCATCAGCTATTATGGAGAGGATTTCGATCCGGAAACCGAGACCGGATACTACTATCTGGTGGCGCAGGAAGTGAAAGCTCTGGACGACCTGCCTGAACCTCTGGTGGGGCACACCGTCCCGGCAGGGAACTACCTGGTGTTCGAGCACCGGGGCAGCATCCATCAAATCCAGAACAGCTTTGGCTACATCTTTGGCAAGTACTTCCAGAATAGCAAGTTCATACCTGCCAGGCAGGATGTGTTCGAGCTCTACGACGAGCGTTTCGCCGGGGAATCTCCAGATTCCGTGGTGGAGATCTGGGTGCCCGTGCATATCGATGAATAGTCCCCTTCCCCTGCCTCAGCAGCTTTCCCCCAGCCTGTTCTGGGACGTGAAGGTGGAGCAGCTCGATCTTCAGCTCCATGCGGGTTACATCATTCCCCGGGTGATGGATTACGGCTCCTGGGAGGAGGTGCGCTTCATCTGGAAACACTATGGCATTCAGCGCATCAGGGAACACCTGCTGGCAGCCCCCTCCCTGCACAAACGGACCATCCATTTCTTCGCCTGGTATTTCAAACTTCCCCTGGACAGCTTCAAGGCCTGGCGCCAGAAACAGAACTGCCCCACCTGGAACCGATGAAACTGCATACAGAACTTCTAACCGAATCCTTGTGGAAACTGCTGCTCCAACTGATGCAGGAGCCCGCCCTCGGAGACTTCTATCTGGTGGGCGGAACAGCTCTGGCTCTGCTGCTGGGGCATCGTTCTTCGCATGATCTTGACCTGTTCACAAACCGGAGTTTTAATCCAGAATCTTTGCTTAATCACCTGAGCAGGCATTTCCCAACCGAACGCATTGCCACGGAGGAAGATACCGTAAGACTGGAGATCGGAGGCATCAAAGTGGAGATGATGGCCGATCTCCATGCCTTGCTCGACCCGCTCCTGACCTTACAGGGAGTAAGGATGGCCAGCCTGAAGGACCTCGCCGCCTTCAAGCTCAATGCCATATCCGGCAGAGGATTGCGCCGGGATTTCATCGACCTGGCTGCCCTGCTGGATCTGTTTTCACTTCAGGAGATAATCGGCTTCTTCCGCCAGAAATATGCCCAAAACAATGTTTGGCATCTGGTAAAAGCACTTGGCTATTATGATAATGCCGACCAGGATCAGATTCCGCTGGACCTCAAAAACGGCCAATCCTGGCAACAAGTGAAAAGCAAGGTGCAGGCTCATCTTCAATCCTATCTTGAAGAAAACACCTGATCTTCCGCTCTCATGACCTTCGGCATATCCTGATCCAGATCCCGCCAAAACCAAGCCCCAAACTGTAATAAACTCCTTTGAAACAAAGAAATCCCTTGACAGCATCGTCCCTGCAGGACTTTGGTTCCGCTGTGCAAAAAGTGATATGAGGAACTGAATGAAAGAAGGTTTCATACCGAAGAACGATTTCCACTCCATCTTCTTTACCGATAAAGCGGAGCAGAGCGGTAACAATATAAAATTCCAATTCCTTAGCCATCTGGAGTATTCCCTGGTCAAGGACACCACCACTGTGCAGCCCTGGGACATCTATTATGCCCTGGCGCTCACTCTGCGCGACCGTCTGATCGAGCGCTGGCTGCGCACCCAGTATGAATACCGCAAGCAGGATGTGAAAAAGGTCTATTACCTTTCCATGGAGTTCCTGATCGGCCGGCTGCTGGGCAACACACTGATCAATCTGGACGAATTTGACAACAGCTACGACCTGTTGCGGGAGATCGGCCACTCCCTGGAGGACATCGCCGAAATGGAGCCGGACATGGGGCTGGGCAATGGCGGTTTGGGCAGGCTGGCGGCGTGTTTCATGGATTCCCTGGCCACCCAGGCCTATCCCGCCTTTGGCTATGGCATCCGCTATGAATTTGGCATCTTCAAGCAGGAGATCGTGCAGGGCTATCAGGTGGAGGAACCCGACCACTGGCTGAAAAAGGGCTGCCCCTGGGAGATCCAGCGTCCTGAGATCACCTATCGCGTGCGTTTCGGCGGCAGGGTGATCAGCGAGGAGCAGACCGATGGCCGGGTGCTGCACCGCTGGGTGGATACCGAGGACATAATGGCGGTTGCCTGGGACATCCCCATCCCCGGCTACAAAGTGGACAATGTGAACAACCTGCGCCTCTGGCAGGCCACCGCCACCGATGAATTTGACTTTGATTACTTCAATAGCGGCGACTATGTGCGCGCCGTGGAAAAGAAGAACATCTCGGAAAACATCTCCAAGGTGCTCTATCCCAACGACAACATGCATCTGGGCCGGATCCTGCGCCTGAAGCAGGAATACTTCTTTGTGAGCGCCACGCTGCAGGACATCTTCGCCGCCTGGAAACAGGATCACGACAGCTTCAGCGAGCTTCCGGACAAGATCGCCATCCAGCTCAACGACACCCATCCCGCCATCGCCATCCCGGAAATGCTGCGCATCCTGGTGGATGAGGAGCAGCTCAGTTTTGAAACCGCCTGGGAGATCACCCGCAACTGCTTTTCCTACACCAACCACACCATCCTCCCGGAAGCCTTGGAAAAATGGGGCATCCGCCTCTTCGAGGAACTGCTGCCGCGCCATCTGATGCTGATCTATCAGATCAACAGCCACATCCTGGGTGAGGTGTCCCGCCTCTATCCCGGCAACATCAACAAGATGCGCTCCCTCAGCATCATCGAGGAGGACAGCGAAAAAGCCCTGCGCATGGCCAGGCTCTGCTTGCACGGCTGTCACTCCGTCAATGGCGTGGCGGAACTGCACAGCCAGATCATCAAGGACCGCATCTTCCCGGATTTCTATGAGCTGTATCCGGAGCGCTTCCACAACGTTACCAACGGCATCACGCCCCGCCTCTGGCTGCGCACCTGCAATCCCCAACTCGCCAGCCTGGTCTCCGAGCACATTGGCGCTAGCTGGATCAGTTCTCTGGAGGACATCCGTGGCATCGAACAGTATCTGGACGACCAGGATTTCCGCGATACCTTCCTGGAGATCAAGCAGATCAATAAAAAAGCCCTCAGCAAATACATCTATCGGGTGACCGGAATCCGTACTCCGCTGGACAGCATTTTCGATGCCCAGATCAAACGCCTGCATGAATACAAACGCCAGTTGCTCAATGTGTTGGGAACCATCGCCCGCTATCAGCGCATCAAGGAAAATCCCGCCGCCCATCATGTGCCGCGCACCGTGATCTTCGCCGGCAAGGCGGCTCCGGGCTATTTTCTGGCCAAGCAGTTGATCAAGCTGATCAACAATCTGGGCGATGTAGTTAATAAAGATCCCGACGTCGCTGACCGCCTCAAGGTGGTCTTTTTGCCCAATTACACCGTTTCCCTGGCGGAAAAGATCATTCCCGCCACCGACCTATCGGAGCAGATCTCCACCGCCGGTTATGAAGCCAGCGGCACCGGAAACATGAAGTTTGCCCTCAATGGCGCCCTCACCATCGGCACTCTGGATGGCGCCACGGTGGAAATGGCGGAGCAGATCGGAGCCGAAAACATGTTCCTCTTCGGCCTGAAGGCGGAGGAGGTGAGCGCCCTGAAACAGAACGGCTATGATCCTTGCTACTATTACAACTCCGATGAACAGCTGAAAAACGCCATCGACGCCATTGCCAACGACGCCTTCTCCCAAAACGAGCCGGGCATCTTCGCCCCCATCGTGGAATCCCTGCTGCAAAAAGGCGATCCCTATCTGATCCTGGCGGATTTCCGCTCCTATGTGGACACCTCCGCCCGGGTGGATGAGCTCTATCAAGACCGTGACGAATGGGCCAGAAAGGCGATCATCAACATTGCCCGCAGCGGGAAATTTTCCGCCGACCGCGCCATCCGCGAGTATGCGGAAAAGATCTGGAAAGCGCAGCCCATCCGGCTGGAATTGCATTAATACATAGGTACTTATGGCGTGGCACCAGGGCTCGGGACTCAAATCCATTGCCTTCTGCTGCCTGCTCTGCGGCTTTGCCCTCTCCGCCTTTGCCCGGGTGGTGATCAATGAAGTGTGCTACGATCCCTTGGGTGCCGATACCGGCAAAGAATGGATCGAGCTCTACAATGCCGGAACCGTAACCGAAAACCTGGAAGGCGCCCGCATCTACAAAGCCGGCTCCAGCTATGAACTGGTCTTTGAAATTCCCTATTTCCTGCTGCGACCGGGTCGCTTTCTGCTGATCGGCGAAGCGCTGGTGAGCGAAGCGGTTTTCATCGCCAACCTGGCTTTCCAGAATGGCGGCAGCGCCAGCGACGCCATCCAGTATCGCAGCCCGGACGGAACCTACACGGACACCGTGATCTATGACTCTCCCAATCTCAACTTCCTCACCGATGACAGCGGCAACGTCGCCGTGAGTTTCGCGCCCGATGTTCCTGAAGGCTGGTCGCTGGCACGCATCGTGGATGGATACGATACCGATGATTGCGCCCTGGATTTCATCGCCGAGGCCAATCCCACTCCCGGCTTGTCCAACCGCCCCCAAGTGGATTATGCTCTGCTGCATCCCTCTGTTTGGCAACAGGACGAAGAATGGTTGCTGGGCGTCTTCGTGAAAAACGTCTCGCCCATTAGCTCCTGGTTCACCGCCCAACTGCGCGTTCTGCTCGATGGGGTGCAGGTGGGCTCGAACTTCGTGGATTGCATCGCCGCCGGGGATTCGCTCTATTTTCTGAACTATCTGCCGGTTACGGATGATCAGAACCACGCGCTGGAACTGATCCTGGACTTTCCGGAGGACACCAATCCGGACAATAACCAGCTCAGCCTCACCCTGTTTCAGCAAGAGCTGCTGCCACCCTTGCTGAACGAGATAATGTACTATCCGCCAACCGGTTATCAGGAGTGGATCGAAGTCTTCATCCCCGTGGCGGATACCCGCCGGAATGGTTTCTGGATCAGGGACGCCGCCAACAACAACTTCAGCTTTTCCCTGCCGGAACAGAGCGGTTATTTTGTGCTATGCAATTCAGCCGCACAACTGCTTTCGTTCTATCCGCAGTGCCCACCGGAGGCGGTGATCGAGGTGAGCGGCTGGGCCATCCTCAACAATACCGGCGACACCATCCAACTGCTTGACTCCGAAGATAATATCCTGGACGAACTCAGCTATGTGGGCTCCTCCGCCCAACAGGGCAAATCCTTGGAACGCTATCTGAACAGCTCCCAACAGGTTGCCTGGCGTTATTCGCTGGATCCCTCCGGTGCCACCCCGGGCAGGATCAACAGCCAGCCGCAAAACCTGCCGCCGGAATTCACGGGACAGCTCAAGCTCCAGGGCAGCCCCTGCAAAGCCAAAGCCGGCGAGAGCATCAGCATCTTCCACCGTCTGCAACATCCTGAAAACAAAGTGAATTGCCGGGTGTTCAGCCGCGGCGGCAGCCTGGTGAGGGTGCTGGCGGATAATCTCACCCTTCCTTCCGAGGGCGTCGTCCACTGGGACGGCAAGGATTCCCGCGGTAAATTCGTCCCCCGCGGCCTCTATTTCATCGTGTGGGAATCCCGTTCCTCCAGCGGCGGCAAACTCCAGCGCCAGCAACTTTCCGCCGTGATCTATGACTGAGCCGACAGGTGTATAGGGGTGGCGAGCTCCTGATCGCCACAGCGGCCGGCAGGCCGCTACAACATCACCGGACAATCTTGAATGATAGTGGGCTCCTTCGAAAGGCAGCTTACCTTCGAAAGGCATCGTTTTTGCCTCAGCCCGCATAGCATGCCAATGCTGTTGTAAGGTGGGGATGCCGATCCCAATCAATAACACAGAGCTTGTGAAGAATAGGTGGCGATCCCGATCCCCACTAAAACAATACAGAGATTGTGAAGAGAGTGTAAAAGCGGCCGTTTGACAAGCCCCGGAGGGGCAAAAAAACTTAGCCCAGGGTGGAAACCCTGTGATCAGGATTCACCCCAAAAGAAAGAGCCCCGGAGGGGCAAAACAACTTAGCCCAGGGTGGAAACCCTGGGATCAGGATTCACCCCAAAAGATAGAGCCCCGGAGGGGCGACACCCCTACACAAAACGCCATTTACCAAACAGTTGTGTCGCCCCTCCGGGGCTTGGATATTTATAATCACCTGACCCCAGGGTTCCGCTGCGCTCCACCCTGGGCTATGTATGTACCGCCCGTCCCGGGCTTTTCCCAGCCTCTGAAACCAGAGTTCCGCTGCGCTTCACCCTTGACAAGTTTTACTGCCCATCCGGGCTTTTTCCACAACTCTACGACCGGGTGCCGCGCCTGTGCCGCCGGATCAGCATCCGGCTGTTACAACACGATCGGCATCGTATGCTACGTCCACCACCACCTCATGCTTTCACATCCCCGCTGAATCGGCCTTTATTCCCTTCTTTCGCCAAAGCCTTAATCAAGTCTTAATCAAGCGTTAATCAAGCGTTAATTGTTAACGCTTGATTAACGCTTGATTAAGACTTGATAAAGGCCTTATAAAGAGGGAGAAACAAGTGACTTCTTCCATCAAATAGATGCCAAAGAGATGCCACGTCCGCCACAATCCCCATCACCTGGCAGCGATGCCAGGCTTCGGATCGGACCAGGTGCCGTTCAAGCACAGGATGCCGAGGCAATAGGTCGGATGAAGCGCTGCCGAGAAGTCAGTAACGGCGTGGCAACAGCGGAACAAGAAATAAACCTTGACGAAAACCTGCTTCGGGAAAAGATATGGATATGATTTGAATTGAATCAGATCACAGCAGGGGAAAGACTGGCTGGCGGGTTTGCTGATTTGGGAAACAGATCAGGCAAGTGATCAACCTCCAGGGCTGTGGTCAACTATTTTTAACAAAGGAGCGCTAATGAAACTGAGAGTTTTAGTGGCACTGGCAGCATTGGTCTTGATGGTGGCGGGATGCACCGACAACGGCATACTGAAGGTTACCAACACCTCCGATGGCGTGGTGGTGATCAGCATCAACAGCGGATCGCTGATAACCCTGCTCTCCCAGTATTTTCACACCCAATCCTGGAAGCTGAAGAAATCCATCTTCAATACCGAGGAAAAGACCGTGAATCTGAGCTATACGGGCTATTATGTGTTCACGAACAGCCAGAATCTGAAGGTTACCGCCGGAAAGACAAAAAGCTATAACATTGAAGCCGATGCCGGCGTGATCCAAATCAAGAACAATTGCCCCTACAACATCACCCACGTATATATCAGCCCTTCCAGCTCACCCTATTGGGGCGATAACCAGCTGAGTTCCATCCTGCCCCCGGGTGCGATCAACGAATGGATGGCCACTCCGGGGACCTGGGATGTGAAAGTGAGGGATGCCAGCGGTTATGAAGGATCTTCCTTCTACAACCAGGTGAACCTGAACGAGACCATCCTGCTCATCTATACCCATAAAGGAAGTAAAACAGCCGATCCCGCTGGTGGACAGTTCACTTTCAGCCCCAATCCCGATCTGGAAAAACAGCAGAGTGCCGCCAGCCTTGGCATCAAACCATCCGAAGGCCGGATCGAGGAACATCGCTCCAGGGAGTTATATTCTCGCTGAAATAGTTTCGAATGTCAAAAGTCCTCTGTTGTAAATTCAGCAAAGTAGATCAAACTATTGGTATGATATGCTATTATCCAGATGGATCAACCCAAGTAATCTTCATATGCTGGAATTGTAACTCTGCCTGAGGGAAAATATTACTTGACGGCTGGAGGCAATGATAAATATAGTGTATCCATCATAGAAAAAGGAGTTCGACCATGAGAACAAGACTTCTGATCGTGGCAGCTTTGCTGCTGATCCTGTTCCTCACCGCCTGCACCATCAACAGACCCGTGGCAGCCACCACGAATCCGCTGGGTTCAAAGACTGGCGTTTATACCCAGATGGGAATTCTGGGATTTCCGCCCTTCATGAACAACAACGCAGCGATCGCCCAGGCTGCCCGCAATGGTGGCATCACCAATATCTCCACGGTTGATTACAACATGACCTGGATGATTTTTATCATGAAGTATGAGACCATCGTAACCGGTGAATGAAACAGTGATATCCTGACTATGCGAGGGGCTGCAGAGCCCCTCTTTTTTTTGTCTGAGCAAAAATCCGGAGGCGGACCCAAGCAATACCCTGAATACTGAAAAATCTTGACTGATTTGGTGGTTCATTGAAAGTTTGTTCAGAAGAATAACTTGCTGCCAAATTATGCTTTTGCAGCACCGGATTGGACCGGTCAAAACTCTAATGCCATTGACCGGTCTCCCAAACATAGAAAGGAAAAATAGGAGATTTTATGAAACTGCCTGGCATCGTCCTCATTGCCTGTCTGTCTTTCCCCCTGCTGGCGCAAACGGCCGTTCCTCCCACGCTTGGGAATGGATCCAGCGAGGATCCCTATCAGATCGAAACTTTGGAAAACCTCTGCTGGCTCTCGCAAACCCCGGCGGTATGGAACCTCAATTTCAAACAAATGGCCGATATCGACGCCTCGGAAACGGCCACTTGGTATCCCGACGGAGCCGGCGGTTTCCTGGGCTGGAGTCCCATCGGCCATAGCAGCGCCAACTTCACCGGTCTCTATAATGGCAATCACTATACCATCCATGGCCTCTATATCAACCGTCCCACCACCCAGGATATTGGACTCTTCGGCATCGTCCGCAATGCCACCACCACGGATTGGCGGATGATGATCCGCCGGCTGGGGCTGATCGATGTGAACATCACTGGCGGCAACAATACCGGCGCCCTGGTGGGCAATGTTCTTGGCTGGTATGCAGGTTCCTACTACTCACCTTCGGCTATGTATCGCGGACTGATCGAGGAATGCTATAGCATTGGCACCGTTTCCGGCGGCAACGACACCGGAGGCCTGGCGGGATTGGTCAATTCGATGTTCTTCAACCAATGTTATACCAGCTGCACGGTTACGGGAAATACCCGGGTGGGCGGATTTGCAGGCAATATCGAGTATCACTCCAATACTTACAATAGCTTCAGCGTCAGTAGCGTGGCCGGAGCTGATTATGTGGGTGGCTTTGCCGCTCGGATGACACAATATTCGGGGCTATTTTATTGCTATAGCAGCGGATATGTGGCGCCGGGTGGAAATCTGGGCGGCTTGGTGGCAGTTACAGCCGGAATCGGTGCCAACGCCACTCAATCCTATTGGGACACTGTAACTTCCGGCAGGAACAGCTCCGCCCTGGGCGATGGCAGAACCACCAGCCAACTCAAATCGAGCTCCACTTATGGCTCCAATTGGGATTTCACACCCGCAGGCGCCTGGTGGATGGTGGAAGGCAAGACCCGCCCCATCCTGCGCAGCGCCAGAAAGACCAGGATCTTCACTGCCCTCCATCTGCAACTGATGGGTATAAATCCCGCCGCCCAGTATCAAGTGATGCAGGATCTAAACCTTTCCTGCCTCCAGGTGCCGGCAGATGTATGGGGCACAAATCCGGGCGGGAATGGTGGTTTTGTTCCGGTGGGAACCGTGGTGGAACCCTTCACCGGAACCCTCAATGGCAATGGATTCCAGCTCTCGAATCTGTATATCCGGCAAAGCACTGGCGACAATGTGGGTCTGATCGGCAGAGCGGAAAATGCCACCCTTTCAGATCTGACCCTGTCCGATGTCAACATCACTGGCAACTGGATGGTGGGCGCACTGGTTGGTGAAGGACCTTTCAACAATACCATGACCAATTGCCACAGCTCGGGTTCGGTGACCGGAGCCGAGGAAGTGGGTGGCCTGGCAGGTTATTTCAGGCAAACCATCTCCGCTTGCTCCAGCACGGCAAGCGTTACGGGAACAGAAAATATGGCGGGAGGCCTGGTGGGCTATCTGGGTGATGCCGCCCTAATTGAAAAATGCTTGGCCGCGGGAAATGTCGCCGGCAATCTGCGGGCAGGCGGGCTGGTGGGTCTGAACTTCCAGGGCAATATCGACCAAAGCTTCAGCCTGGGAAATGTGTCCGGTTCAAACTATGTGGGCGGCCTGGCGGGCGTCAGCTCGGAAGGCTCTGCGATCGGCAATTGCTATTTCAGGGGTGAGGTATCTCGTTCCAGCAGTTCCAGCTTTACCCTGATCGCTGCCTTTGCTGGAAACAATTCCGGCTCCATCTCCCATTGCTATGCCGCCGCCAATGTCTTTTTCACTGAGGGGATCGACCCGGTAAACAATGGTTTTGCCGGGGGAAGCGGAGCCTCTGCGGAATACAGCGCCAATTTCTTCGACAGCGAAGCCTTCAACCAAAGCTCTGGACTGGGCGCAACCCCAAAAACCACACTTGAGATGCAGACCCCAAGCACCTTCACCGACGCCGGTTGGGATTTTACCACCATCTGGGCCATCGATCCCGATATCAATGCCGGCTATGCCTATCTGCTCTGGGAAGATGAGCCAGCCCCGCCTGAGCCTCCGCTCAACCTCAGCATCAACTACTCCGGAACCGATGTGATCATCACTTGGGATGCTGTAACCGGCGCCAGTTCCTACAAGGTCTATTCCTGCGCAACCTCCGGTGGTGAATTTTCCGAGGACAGCAGCGGTGTGCTTTCCGGCACTTCCTGGTCCGCTCCCGCCACCGAACCACGCCGATTCTATCAGGTAACCGCTATCGCTGAATAATAGATTTGGCCCTCATTCAGAAATAGATAGCGTCCGCTCTGCGCCTGACTGCTGCTCTTAACCGCGTGCTCTACTGGGCAAAAACCGGTTATCCGTGAACGCCAGGGATCATCCTGCCTCCGCCTTCCGGCCACCGGCGAACAAGCGATCCAGATGCACGAATTGGTGCAGGATCACGGCAATGATGGTGGCGGTGGGCAGCGGATCGGTGAAGAAGAACTGGATGAAATGGGGCGCCCGGGCATAGAGGCCGGGCAGAAAGGCAGTGCTGAGCCCAAAGAAGAGAGCGATGCCGATCACGAAGGTGCGCCGGATGTCCCACTGCTCGGTGAACATTTCCTGCAGGCCGGCAATGATCATAAAGCATCCGCAATAGATGATGGCGGCGCCCAGAACCGGTTCCGGGATCAGGGAAAGCAGCAGCGCAAAGCGGGGCAGGAAGGCCAGCAGGATGAAGATGACCCCCGCCACCACGGACAGCCAGCGGCTCACGACTTTGGTGGAGCCGGCCAAGCCGATGTTGCTGGACGAAGTATCCACCGCCATGCCGCCTAACAATCCGGAAATTACAGTGGAGATGCCATCCGCCAGCATCCCTTCCCGCAAGGGCTTGAAATCCGGCTTTTCCAAGCCCGGCACCGAGATCCGCTGTGCCGCCAGCAGATTGCCGAAGGTCTTCAGCGACCCGCTGATACCGATCACGATGAAGGGGATCACCATCGAAGCCTTGAACCTGATCTCCCAGAATCCGGACAACAGGCGGGGCAGCGAGAACACAGGCTTGGTTTGCAACAGAGTGGCATCGATCCGGTATTCCGGAATGATCAGGGCGGTGGCGATCCAGCCGATCAGCATCCCCAGCAGCAGGCAATACATGCGCACGAAGCCCTTGCCCCAGATATTGAGCAGCACCATCAGGATCAGGGTCGCCAAGCCCAAAATGATATCCAGATTGTTGATCACATCACCCCGATAGGAAAGCCCAAACAGCGCCGCAACCGAGGCCTGGATCACACTTACGCCCACCATCGCCACCACCAGGCCCACCACATAGGTGGGGAAGACCTGTTTCAGCTTCTGGATCACCGGCGCCAGGGCCATCTCCACCACACCGGCCAGGATGATCATCCCCCGCATCAGGGGTATGCCGCCGATCCAGGTGGCGGATAGGGTCAGGCTGAAATAGGAGGGCCCGCAGAGATTGGGGCAGAGGTATTTGGAACCGATATAGGGGATGCCCACGGACTGGAGGATGGAGCCGATCCCGGAAGCCAGCATGGACAGCGAGATCAGCGCCGTGCTGAATTCCGGGCTGGCGTTCAGTTGGGTGGCCAGCAGGATGGGGAAGCCGATGGAAATGAACATCAGCATCACATGCTGGAAAGAAAGCACCAGCAGATGCGGCAGCGGAGGGATTTCATTGACGGAATACTCATATTTGCGCGGCATGGTCGCTCCTCAGGGGGTTTGGGGCAGGTCCGTTACCGCCCCCACATACAGGGTTTCGTTATCCAGCACCGTCTTCCTCAGATAGAGGGTTTTCTTCACCAGATTGCGTTCATAACGGTTCTTGGCCATGAAGATCTGCCAGACGGCATCCTGCCCCTCGATCTGCTGCAAAGCCCGTTCAAAGGGTTGGTGGCCGGTCTCGTCCCGGCAGGCCAGCAGATTGGTTTGATGGAGGCTGTCGCTCAGCACCGGTGAGATCAGATTAGTGCCGTCGGGTCGGAAGGCGAAGACCTTCACATCACGGAAATTGAATGAGGAATGGGCATCGGCGATCAGTTCCAGAGCCTCTTTTCCCCTCTCCCGGATCAGATTGACCGCACTGTCCACTGCGATCCGGGCAAATTCCTGCTCCTCCAGAGGATAGTTGATCCCTCCGCCAACGATCACTTCTTTGCCTTCCGGCAGCTTAACCTTGAAGTGGCAGGAAGATTTCGGCACCGGATAAAATTTCCCCGGTTCCCACCAGGTGTAATGCACCCAACCATGGGGATTCTCCGGATTGTTCACCGCCTCGAACACCAGGTCCAGAGCGCGTTTGCCGTCCTTGTCCCTGATCTCCCGCAGGTTGCGGTTTTCCAGTTCCGGCATGCCGGCATGGAAAACATTCACCCCCTCCAGATCGTAGACATAGAGATAGTAATCTGCATACAAGCCGCGCCGCTCCTTGAATTCAGCCAAAGCGGACACCCCTTCGCTTTGCAGCTTGAGCGCCGCCGAATAAACAAAGCGCACCAGATTCCGGGTGTCGTTATACTTGTAAACCGAGAGGTCAACCCCCTCCTCCGGTCTGCTGCAGGAAAAGCTTAGCAGCAGCAGGAGCGACAGGACAAGGCCAGTGCATTTCATCCATCCTCCTCAAAACAGGATATCTGGTTTAAATTCCGGGAGTTGGAACCCCGGGGAAGAGTATTACTCCTCTATTCAAATTTCCGGCTGCATGTCAAGTAAATTGTTGAATATACACAGTTGGGAACAATCGTTTGGTATCCTGTTTTAGCCATCCTTGGCGATCGCTGGCGGGAGGGGCGGAAAGGCTCCATCGCCGCTAACCTGCGCTCATAGCACCGGGGCCAGATCACTCTTCGTAGATCGATGTAACGCGGTAAAACCTCTTCGGGTCACTGACCGGGGAGGTCCAACTGCTTGTCCCGAAAGAACCTCCTGTTTCTTCGCCAAACACCCCTTCCGGCAGGGAGGCGGAATAAACCTTATAGGTATCGATCCCATACAGGTCTTCCCAGAATAGGGTGACGAGCCCGTTGCTGATGCTTATGTTCAGGTTTGCGGGAATGCCATCCGAGAACTGGCAGCAAGCTGGAAAGCCCCAGCCTCCGTCACTGTTTCTGGCGCGGATGTAGAGGCAATGGTTGCCGTGGGTGACCGGCCCCACCAGGATCGGAAAACTGGTGCTCACCACTGCTCCGGGCGTCACTGCCACCTGGATTCCGTTGCCAAAGCCGGGATCGGTGTCGATGAAATACTCCAGCCCTGTAACAAGCACCCCAGATGCCGCTGTCCAGGGAATCAGGAAGGAAACGCTCTGCGGCATACTCCATTTACCCTCATCGTCCCAGGCACGAACATAGAGGCGGTGGATACCGGCCGAGAGTGATGCGGTGTCGATCGCTTGGTCAAATTCCACCATATCCCTGCCATAGATCTGAGTCCCGTTTCCGGGTCCGGGATCGCCATCAAAAAAGAATTCCAAGGCGGTAACAATCCCTTCCTCAAAGTCCGGGGCTGCAAAGGGGATATGGAAGCTGGCTCTTTGGGGCAAACCCCAGAAGCCCTCGTCGTTACGAGCCCGGATATAGAGGCGGTGAATACCTGGCGCAAGCGCGGCAGTGTCGATCAGTTCATCAAGGACCACGCTGTTCCGGTCATAGATCTGCGTGCCGTTGCCGGGACCGGGATCGGTGTCGAAGAAATACTCAATATCGGTCACAGAAAGTGAACAAAGTGCTCCGGTATAGGCCAAACCGAGCAGGAAAACGATTACAGATGCTATCTTCATTATAGCTCCCGGCGTCCAGGGCACCCGGGCTCAGTTGCCGACCTGGGCTTCGATGTGAACATTCAGAAATCCGCTTGGATCCACCACAATGGGGCAGGTGAATTCGGTGATGCTGGGCAGGCGGGTGAGATACCACAGATCATTGAAGGGTGTCCCGCCTCCGTAGATTCCGATATCCTCGCCGTTGATACCCGTTCCACTGGCCAGCGATCCCGGGATCAGGTGATAGTCTCCGCCATTTACATCCACCATCACCTCGGCCAGGTCAACATTCTGTTGATTGCCGGGACCTGTGATATTGGGGGAACTGCCTTCAAAGATGCAATACTGGAAAGTGTAACCTGCATGGATAGTAATGATTTCCATGATGCAATTGACGAAAACCAGACTGACGGGGCTGGAATAGACCATGGCCAGCGTGTGGCTGCCGGTGCCGCTATTGGCATAGAGGCAGTTAGTGAAATAGCAATTGATCTGGTTGTTGACGAAAGTGTCGATGTGATTGACATTACCGATGAACACACAATTTGCACAGGTTGCGTCCGTCTGGGAGGCAGGCCGGAAGTAACCTTCGATGGTGCAGCCGCAGACCAGGAAGCCATTGCTGGGTGTGGAGCCATCGCCCACAATCACGTTGCCCACAATCCAGCAATAGTACAGTTCGGAATTGGAGGCCTTAAGGGTGACCCAGCTGTTGAACCGGCAATTGCTGTATTTTACCCGGTAGTTGTTGGTGACTCCGTTTACTATCTGCAGCCCGCTGAACAGGCAATCCTCCCCCGCTGCAGAGCCAGAACCAACATAGAGCGATATCTTGGAATCTATAAGCCCGGGATTGGCGGGGTTGACTCCTCCGCCGATCACGGTCAGGCGTTTGGCCACATCGAATGATCCGTAATTGTAGGGCGAGGGATACACATAGATCGTATCACCTTCAGCCGCTGCATTATATGCCGCGGTCCAGCTTGTGTATTGCCCGGTGGGATGGATGTTGTTATCCAGCGTGAAACTGGCAGCGGCCAAACTGCCTGCCGCAAGAATGATGACGCAGGTAATGATGATAAATCTCATTTGACAACTCCTTACTTGGCATGGGCCGAAGCAATCTTGACCTGAAGGTAAATTGCTCATTACCGACCTTGCTGCCTACTTTGCAGATTCAGGTATTTTTGTAAAGATATTTTTTCACTCCCATTCCCGCTTTTCCACCTTTGCATTAGAAACATTCCACCCAAACCCAATAATCTGGATCATGGAACCTCTTCTTTCGGCTCCCGTTAGCATTACGGAATCATTACGGAGTCATTACGGATTAACTCCGTAATGACTCCGTAATGATTCCGTATTGCTAACGGGAGCAGGATAGATGGGAAAATGCATGGATAGTTTTCTTGTAACCACTCTCGCAAACCACCCCAAAACACTCCATCAACAAGGGGGAAAATTCTGCAGTATTGGAAAAAACTTGACTTGATCGCTATTCTGAAGAAGATGGAACAAAGTGTATCCGAGACACCAGTCTCGCTGCCCAGTTAAGTTCATTTTATTCTATAAAGGAGGAATCAATGAACAAATCAATGTTGTGCCGTATAGGCTTGACCGCAGTCGTGTTAATAATGGTCGTGTTTATGCTGACGGCATGCAAAGAAAAAAAGACAACCGCACCAATTGATGAGTCG
>Ga0136653_10000412_pt1 | contig 22595 bp, 19 predicted proteins | sample LakKivw275mmetaG_FD_94866 | JGI IMG/M metagenome (GOLD analysis project Ga0136653, IMG submission 94866) | Anoxic lake water microbial communities from Lake Kivu, Rwanda to study Microbial Dark Matter (Phase II) - Lake Kivu water 275m metaG... | ecosystem: Environmental > Aquatic > Freshwater >...
AGATGGGGCGGACACACAAAGGAGTTGCTCTATGGCCAAGATGGTGCTCGTCGATTTTCCCGACGCGGACCGGGACCAGCTGCTGGCCCGGAAATACGATGTGGAGGCTCTGTCGACGGGCTGGGCCACGGGCCGGGACGAGGCCCTGGAGATCCCCGCCGGGAGCGAGATCGCTTTTTACCGGACCGGCATAGGGACCAGCACCGGCCGGGCCGACTTCCATGCCGGGCTCCATGAGACCGTCGTCGGGCGGGTCCGGGACGGCCTCAAGATCGTCTGCTTCGTCGGCGGCGGCGAGACGCCGCAGCTCACGAACGTCATCGGGCCCATCCCCGGTCTCACACTCGCGGACGGCGGCCGCGGCGACACGGTCGTCTTCAACCCCCGGGCCCTGTTCCATGTGCCGTTCGAGCGCTTCAAGTCCGGCATCGCCAGGGTCTTCAAGCTCTTCGAGGAGGTCCCCGCGGAGGGCGTCTGGGAAAAAAACACGCCCGCGAACGGCCGGATCGAGCTCCTGGCCAAGACGGGCGACGGCGCGGCGGCGGCGGCGCTCGTGAGGAAAGGCCAGGGCGCCATCCTCATCCTGCCCTCGTTCGGGCCGAAGAACGTCGAGGTCGTGGACGCCATCATGAAGGACAAGCTCTTTCTCGGCGGTGCGGGGACCGAAGAGCCCGTGCCCGACTGGTCCGAAAGCGAGGACTACGCCTTCCCCGAGCTCAAGGCCCTGGTCGTCCGCCGGGAGGAGGAGAAGAAGCGGTTCGAGGAGGTCCTGGCCGACTTCGACCGTCAGATCAAGGAGATGAAGGCCGGCGGCCACGAGGAGTTCCTCAAGCTGCTCACGGGCGAGGGCGCGGGCCTCAAGAAGGCCGTCATCGCCGCCTTCCGCTACCTCGGCTGGGGCCGCGTCGTCGACGTCGACGAGTACTGGAAGAAGGTCATCCGCAGCAAGGAGGAGGACGCCTGGCTCCTCGAGCCGGGAGACACGCCGGTCGAGGCCGCGATCCGCAAGGGCGAGATGGTCCTCGTCCTCGTCCGCGCCGGCAAGAACTGGTCCACCGACGACGAATGCCTCCTGCTCCAGAAATTCAAGGGCCGGAGGATGCAGGAGTTCGACAACACCCGGATGAAGTCGGTGCTCGTCGGCAACTACTTCTCCGCGGTCGACCCCAAGACGCGGGGCAATCCCTTTTCGGCCGGCCAGATCGAGGAGGCCCAGAAGGACGGCAACGGGCTCATCGCGACCTACGAGCTGTTCCGGGCCATCAAGGCCGAGAAGGAGAACCGCATCTCCAAGGACGCCATCCGCGAGCAGATCCGGCAAAAGACCGGCCTCATCACCTTCGACATTTAAATCGGGGACACGATACCTATTTCCCTATTTCCCTGACCCTGGATCCAGGGGGCACAGACCTTTTTCAAGAAAATACGACCTTTCCTCCCATTCTGTCCCCCCAGGAAATAGGGAAATAGGTATCATGTCCCCCATTTTTCGGATAGAATCCCGGCTATGAACCTGACCTGGATCGACTGGGGCATCGTCGCCGCCGTCTTCGCCGCCATCATCGTCGTCGTCGTCTTGAGCAAGCCGCTCATGCGCAGCGTCTCCGATTTCCTGGCGGCCGGCCGGACCGGCGGCCGCTACCTCATCAGCCTGTCGCAGGGCACGGCCTCCCTCGGGGCCATCACCATCGTCGGCATGCTCGAGATGAATTACATCGCCGGCTTCAACATGCGCTGGTGGGAGATGGTCATGGCCGTCGTCGTCGTCGGCATCAGCGTCTCGGGCTGGGTCCTCTACCGCTTCCGCCAGACCCGCTGCCTGACCATGGCCCAGTTCTTCGAGATCCGCTACAGCCGCCGCTTCCGCGTCTTCGCCGGCGCCCTGGCCTTCACCTCGGGGATCATCAACTTCGGCATCTTCCCGGCCGTGAGCGCCCGCTTCTTCATCTATTTCTGCGGCCTGCCGCAGACCGTCCACGTCTACGGCCTCGACGTCTCGACCTTCGCCCTGATCATGATCGTCATCCTCTGGATCCCGCTCTACTTCGTCTTCAGCGGCGGCCAGATCGCGGTCATGATCACCGACTTCCTCCAGGGCGTCTTCGTCAACGCGGTCTTCATCGTCATCGTCGTCGTCCTGATGCTCAAGGTCGACTGGGGCCAGATCTTCCAGGCCCTGTCGACGGCCCCGGCCAACGCTTCGCTCATCAACCCCTTCCACACGGGAAGCACCAAGGACTACAATTTCTGGTACTTCTTCATCGGTATGATCGGGGTCATCTACGGCAAGCTGTCGTGGCAGGGGACCCAGGCCTACAACGCCTCGGCGAAAAGCGCCCACGAGGCCAAGATGGGCGACGTCCTGGCCAACTGGCGGGGCATCCCCCAGTGGGGCCTCTTCCTCGTCTTCGTGCCCATCGTCGCCTATACCTTCTGGCACGGCGCCGGCTTCACGGAAGCGGCGGCCTCGGTCCGTCCGGTCCTCGACGGCCTGGCGACCGACGCCCTGCGCAGCCAGCTCACGGTGCCCATCGCCCTGACCAAGCTCCTGCCGGTCGGGCTGATGGGGGCCTTCGCGGCGGTCATGCTCGCGGCTGCGGTCGGCTGCAACGAGACCTACCTCCATTCGTGGGGCTGCATCTTCATCCAGGACGTCGTCCAGCCGCTCCGGAAAAAGCCCTTCGCCCCGGCCGAGCACATCAAGCTCCTGAAGCTCGCGATCCTGGGCGTCGCCGCCTTCTCGTTCGCCTTCAGCCTGCTCTTCCAGCAGAGCGAGTACATCTTCCTCTTCTTCGCCATCACCGGGGCCATCTTCGCCGGCGGCAGCGGGGCGGTCATCATCGGCGGCCTCTACTGGAAGAAGGGCACGACGGCCGCGGCCTGGTCGGCCATGGTCGTCGGCGCCGTCACCGCGGTCGGCGGCATCGCCGTCCAGCAGCTCGTCCCGGGCTTTCCGATCAACGGCCAGATGTTCTGGGGCCTGGCCATGGCGGCGTCGAGCCTGGTCTACGTCGTCGTCTCGCTCCTCACGGGCGGCGGCCGCCGAGCCTTCGACATGGACAGGATGCTCCACCGCGGCGCGTACCTGGTCAAGGAGGAGTACACCGTCGTCGACGCGGCGCCTGTCCGGGGCTGGAAGGTCCTGGGCATGGGCCGGGAGTTCACGCGCTTCGACAGGGTCATCTACGTCGCGACCTACGTCTGGACCGCGAGCTGGGTGGCCGTCTTCGTCATCGGCACGGTCCTCAACCTGACCGGCCACGTGGCCGACCTGGCCTGGATGCGGTTCTGGCGGACCTATACGCTGATCATGCTGGCCGTCTCGATCGCGGTCATCGTCTGGTTCTCGGTCGGCGGCGTCATCAACCTGAAGGACATGATCCGGAGCCTCCGGGTCATGAAGCGCGATCACGCCGACACGGGCTTCGTCGAAAAGGAGCGGAGCTAGGGGCGATGGGCCGTTTCGGGCAGTTCTCCGCCGACGGGCGCGAGTTCGTCATCACCGACGTCCGCACCCCGGCCCCCTGGATCAACTACCTCGAGAACGGGCGCTACTTCGCCACGATCTCCGCGAACGGCGGCGGCATCTCCTACGACCGCTCGCCGCTTCACGGCCGGATCACGCGCTACCGCGTCAACGACGTCCCGCCGGACCGGCCCGGCAAGTACATCTACGTCCGGGACCGCGACACGGGCGAGACCTGGAGCCTGACCTGGCAGCCGGTCGGGCACGAGCCCGCGTCCGACTACCGGGTCGCCCACGGCTTCGGGTACACCCGGGCCGAGGCCGAGGTCGCGGGGATCGCCTCGTCGGTCGTGTTCTTCGTTCCGGTCGACGACGACCGCGAGATCTGGCGGGCCACGCTGCGGAACGCGTCGGGGCGGAGGCGCCGGCTGGCCGTCGTCGGCTACGTCGAGCTCGCCCTCGGCCACGCCCTGGTCGACCTCATCAATCAGTGCGACGACCAGCACTTCAACCGCGTCCGCTTCGACCGGGACCTCGACGCCCTCTTCGCCACCAAGACCTACTGGGTGACCGAGACGCCCGGCACTCAGCACCAGGAGAACAAGGAGTGGGACCGCTGGGCCTTCTTCACCGTGAACCGGCCCGTCGCGGCCTACGAGACCGTGCGCGAGAGGTTCATCGGGCCGTTCCGGAACGAGTCGGCGCCTCTCGCCCTCGTGGCGGGCCTCGGCTCGAAGGACATGGACTGCGGCAACGCGGTCGCCGCCCTCGAGGTCGCGGTCGAGCTCGAAGCGGGGGAGTCGACGGACGTCGTTTTTTCGCTCGGGGTCATCGCCAAGACGGCGTTCGAGCGGACGAAGCGGGCGGTCGTCGGGAAGTTCCGAACGGTCGAAGAGATCGACGCGGCCCTCGGCCGGGTCCGGGCCGAGTGGGACCGCTTCCTCGGCCACACCCGGGCCGCGACGCCCGACCCCGAGGCCGACGTCTTCCTGAACTTTTGGATCCCGTATCAAGCCAAGGTCGCCTTCGACGTCGGCCGCGTGGCCAGCTTCTATTACTGGGGCATCGGCCGGGGCTTCGGCTTCCGCGACACGGCCCAGGACACGATCGCCATCGTCATCGCGGACCCGGAGAAGGCCCGGGCGCGCGTAGGGCTCCTGGCCCGGCAGATGCGCCGCGACGGCAAGGTCTATCACCATTTCTACGGCGACGGGCAGGGGGAGTTCACCGGGCACTGCGACGACCCGCTCTGGTTCATCCTGGCCGTCACCGAATACATCAAGGAGACCGGGGACCTGGCCGTGCTCGAAGCGACCGAGCCGTTCCTCGACGGGGGAGACGGGACCGTCCTCGAGCACCTGCTGGCCGTGGCCCGCTTCGCCGGGGCGGACGCGGGCCCGCACGGCCTGCCGAAGTTCGGCCGCGGCGACTGGAACGACACGCTGGACTACATCGGCGGGAAGGACGGCGGCGAGAGCGTCTGGGGCGCCATGTTCTATGCGGCCATGCTCCACCGGCTCCTCGAGCTGCTCGAGCATGTGAACGCGGCCGGGCGCGTTCCCGGGATCCGCGCGCTGAGAGACCGGCTGGTCGAGGCGATCGAGACCCACGCCTGGGACGGCGAGTGGTACATCCGCGCGTTCGGAGAAAGGGACCGGAAGATCGGCACGAAGGCGAACCGCTACGGCCGGATCTTCATCAACACCCAGAGCTGGGCGGTCATCGCCGGCCTGCCGGACCGGGCCAGGCTTGTCCGGGCGATGGCCAGCCTGGGCGATCGGCTGGGCACGCCTTACGGGACGAAGATCTGCGCTCCGGCCTTCCGCGAGATCGATCCGACGATCGGCCTCATCACCCGGTGCGTCTGGGGCAAGAAAGAGAACGGCGCCGTCTTCTGCCATCCGGCGGCGTGGGCGATCCAGGCCTGGTGCCTGCTCGGGATGGGGAACACGGCGTTCGAGGAGTTCAGGAAGCTGCTGCCCGGCCGCATCGACCAGGTGACGTTCGCGGCCGAGCCTTACGTCTATTCCCAGTACATCACGAGCGACGAGCACGAGACGGCCGGCCGGGCCAGCCATTCCTGGCAGACGGGCACGGCCGCCTGGATGTACCGCGTCGCCTACGATCACATCCTCGGCCTACGCCCGGACTACGGCGGGCTCCTCGTCGATCCGGTCGTCCCCGCGAGTTGGAGCGGATTCAAGGCCGAACGCGTGTTCCGGGGCGCCCGCTATCTCGTCGAGGTCGCCAATCCGGACGGGGTCGAAACGGGGGTCCGGTCGATCCGGGTCGACGGCCGGCCCGTCGAGGGCGATCTCATCGCGCCGCGGCCGGCCGGCTCGGTCTGCCGGGTCGAGGTGACGATGGGCGAGGGACGATGAGCCTGAGAGGGGGTTCCGCCATGCGACGCCACGCCGCGAGTCCGATCCTGACCCGGGCCGACATCCCCGACCTCCCGCCGCGGCTCACGGACGCGACGTCCGTCTTCAATCCCGGCGCGGTCAAGGCGGGCGGCCGATATTGCCTGATGCTCCGCGTCCAGGCCCGGTCGCGGGAGACGTTCACGATGGTGGCCGAGAGCGCCGACGGCGTCCGCTTCGACGTCCGGCCGGAGATCGTGGCCTTCCGGGGGATCGAGAGGATGAAGGAGCGGGTCTACCACGTCTACGACCCCCGCGTCACCCGGCTCGAAGGGGCCTTTTACGTCATGTTCGCGATGGACATGGACGCCGGCTGCGGCCTGGGGCTGGCCCGGACGGAGGACCTCCGGTCGTTCGACTTCCTCGGCCTCGTCTCGACCGACGACGTCCGCAACGGGGTCCTGTTCCCGGAGAAGGTCAACGGCGTCTACTTGCGGCTCGAGCGGCCGAACAAGGCCCGCCACGCCGGCGGGCCGGCGACGGGGACGGAGATCTGGCTGGCCGAGTCGGACGACCTCGTCCGTTGGCGGCCGCGCGCGCCGGTCATGGCCGGCCGGTTCCACTATTGGGACGAGTTCATCGGCTCGGGGCCTCCGCCGGTCAAGACCCGGCGCGGCTGGCTCCACGTCTATCACGGCGTCGCGACCCACTTCGGCAGCGCCAACATCTACCAGGCCGGGGCGTCGCTCCTCGATCTCGATGACCCGGCCAGGCTCCTGGGCCGGTCGCGCGGCAACATCCTCGAGCCCCGGGAGATCTACGAGCTCGCCGGCCAGGTGCCGAACGTCGTCTTTCCTTCCGGGATGATCGTCGAGGAGACGGACGCCGAAGGCTTCGCCCTCGAGTCGAGCCCGGTCAAGATCTATTACGGGGCGGCCGACACCGTGGTCGGGCTGGCCGTCACGACGGTAGGCGAGCTCCTGGAGGCCGCCTCCGAGCTGCCGCTATAGAAGAGGGGGTCAAACATACTTTTTACACTTCTCGCATTGAGCGGGGTTCTTTTACGCCTGTTCGAGAGAAGCGTAAAAGGTAGGTTTGACCCCGTCTTTCTTATATGGTAAGAAATAGCTTCGACCCAACCCTGCGGAGTGACCTATGAAGAGAACGGAGAGGCATCACCTCAAAGAAGACGAGATGGCCCACGGCCTGACCACGCTGGCCGATTTCCTGAAGAGATACCGGCGCGAAGCCCTAATCGTCGCCGGGGCCCTGGTCTTCGCGGTCCTCGTCTTCGGCGCCCTGCTCCTCGTCCGGGCCCATGCCCGGAGCGTCCAGAGCCGGGCCATCGGCGAGGTCAGCGACCTGGCCGCCGCGGCCGTCGACAAGCCCGAGAAGCTGGCCGACCTCGAGAAGCTGGCCGGCCAGGCCCGGACCGCCCGCCTGGCCAACCTCGAGCTGGCCGGCTACTGGGCCGAGCGCGGCGATTGGGCCAAGGCCTCGTCCTTCGCCGTGAAGATCCCCGATGGACGCAAGGACCTCCTCCATTTCCAGGCCGAGGACCTCAAAGCGCAGATCGCCCTCGGCCAGAAGGACTACGACACGGCCATCGCCATCTACAAGAAGGCCATCGACGAGAAGCCCGAGGCCTACCCCGTCGATGCCCTCATGTACCACCTCGCCGAGAGCCACGAGCTCAAGGGCGAGACCCAGACGGCCCTCGATCTCTACAAGAAGCTCCAGGAGGAGCACCAGCAGTCCTATTACGGCTACGAGGCCTCCCTCAAGGCCGCCCGGCTGGGCCAACAGAAATAATGTGCTATAATATCCCTTAAAATTCGCCAGGAGGAACCCCATGGCTTTCATCATCACCGAAGAATGCATCAACTGCGGCGCCTGCGAGCCCGAGTGCCCCAACCAGGCCATTTCGGCCGGCGAAGAGCGCTACGTCATCGACCCGGACAAGTGCACGGAGTGCGTCGGCCACTTCGACTCGTCCCAGTGCGCTTCGGTCTGCCCGGTCGACGCCTGTGTCCAGGACCCCGACCGCAAGGAGACCCGGGACCAGCTGATGGCCAGGTTCCACAAGCTGAGCGGCAAGTAAGCCCGTCCGATCGACCGAACCCGAGGAGGAGTGAACGCGGTTCACTCCTCTTTTTTTTCTGGAAGCCATGAACGACGCGCGGCCGGCTGAGAGGACCTGGGTCCACGGGCTCCTTTTCGGCCTGACCGTTCTGACGGCCGCCTTCGCCTATCTTTACGATCTCGCGCCGGCAGGGTCGTTCCGGGCGATCTTCGACCCGAAGCATTTCGGCCTGGCGGCCCTCTACGCGGCCTCCGTCATGATCATCCTGGTCGGTCACGAGACGGGGCATTATCTCACCTGCCGCCGCTACGGCCTCCGGGCCACGCTGCCGTTCTTCCTGCCGGGGCCGCCGTTCCTCGGGACGTTCGGAGCGTTCATCCGCATCAAATCGTTCATCCCCCTCCGGCGGCAGGTCTTCGACGTCGGCGCCAACGGCCCCCTCGCCGGCTTCCTGCTCAGCGTGCCCGCTCTGGCCGTCGGCCTGGCCCATTCCCAAGCGGTCCCCCTTGTGGATGGAGCCGGATATGCGTTCGGAGACCCGCTTCTCCTCAAACTCCTGACGCCCGTCTTCTTCGGCCGCGTCCCCGAGGGCTCGGCCCTCCTCCTGCATCCGGTCGCCTTCGCCGGCTGGGTCGGGCTCCTCGTCACGGCCCTCAACCTCGTCCCCTTCAGCCAGCTCGACGGCGGCCATATCGCCTACGCCCTGCTCGGGCGCAAGGCCCGACTCGTGTCGTACGCCATGGTCGGCTTCTTCGCCGTCATGGGCGTTTTCTTCCACGTGACCTGGCTCATCTTCGCCGGCCTCATTCTCTTTTTCGAATTCAAGTCGAAGCTGCGCCTGAACCACCCCCGGGTCCTCGACGAAGGCGCTCCCCTCGGCCGGAAAAGGTGGCTTCTCAGCGCCGCCATCGTCCTCATCTTTGTCCTGTCCTTCGTCCCCGACCCGGTCAAGGGCGCCAGCCTGATCGATTTCTTGGGCGGCCGGTGGGGCCGGCTGTGAGCGGCTCCGACCTCCCCGAAAGCCCCGGCATTTTTGCACATTTTTTGTGGAAATGCTGTGGAAATCGTCCAAGCTCGCGTCTCCAATTTCCGTCCCTGCTTGAACATACGTCGGATTGCACAAATTTTCGTCAGCCCCGCATGTCGAGCGTTTTCAGCGAGTTAATAACTCGTTGAAAAGGCAGACGTTGTAGCGTTAAGATAAGGGAGGTCCGAAGGAGAGCCGCATGACCGACCCGTTCCGCGAAGCCGAGGCCACGTTCGGCCGCCTTCGCGAGAAATTCCTGGACAAGAAGATCTCCCAACAGGAATTCTCCGACTCCCTCAAGCAGCTTCGCATCAAGGATGATGACGGCCGCTTCTGGGCCATCGGATCGCAGAGCGGCCGGTGGTACGTCCATGAGCACGGCCAGTGGCTCGAGGCCAAGCCGCCCTCCCAGATGGAGCGCAAGGCCATCTGCATCTCCTGCGGCTTCGAGAACGACCTCGAGGCCGAGTTCTGCGCCCGCTGCGGCAGCCGTCCCGACGCCGGAACGCCCGAGGCGACGGCCGCGCCGACCGGCGCCGATGGGCTTGCGGATCCCGCGGCGGCCGGGCCCGCCTCGGCCGCGGCCGAGATCGTCGTCCGCTCGGTCGGCATCAAATCGTTCTTCTGGTTCTTCGGGGTCCTGGGGCTTTTCACCGGCCTGCTGCTCGGTCTCCTCGCCGGGGGGACGGGCCTCTTCGCCGGGTTCGTCGCCCGGCTGCCGGGCTTCTTCGTCGAGCACAACGGTGATCTCTTCGGCGCGATCTCGCTGTCCTTCTTCGGCGGGGTCTTCGGCTTCGCCGCCGGCGGCGCGGCCGGGGCCCTCCTGGCCGCGGTCTCGAACGGGATCCTGTCGCTTGTCGGCGGGCTCAGGTTCCGGCGGACTTGAGCTTGGCCAGGCCCCAGGCGATCTGCCCGAGCGACAGCGATTCGTCGTTGGGGGAATAGGCCAAAGGCCGCCAGACCCGGAAACCCTTCGCTTCGAGAAGCCTCTCCGTCCGTTCGAGCAGGCGGCGGTTGAGGAACACGCCGCCCGCGAGGGAGACCTCCGTCGCGCCTCGCTCGCGCCGGGCCCTCTCGGCGACGCGGACGATCGTCCGGGCCAGGGAATCGTGGAACCTGGCCGAGACGACCCCGACGGGGGTCCCTGTCGCGAGGTCTTTGACCACGGCGCGGATGAGAGGCGCGAACGAGATCTCCGCGGGCCGGCCCGGCGCCGGGTCCGCCAGGACGACCGGATAGAGGCCGCGGAAGCGCCGGTCCGCGAGAGCCTCGAAGCGCATGGCCGCCTCGGCCTCGAACTCGAGGCGTTCCGGCGCGGCCCCCGCGAGGAACGAAACGGCGTCGAAGAGACGGCCGCAGCTCGAGGTGAGCGGCGAGCGGAGGCCGCCGCGGACCATGGCCCGGACGGCGGCCAAGCGGCGCGGGCCGACCGCGGCCAGGGCCGGCGGCGCCGGCGCCCGCGCCTCGCCGAAGGCCCGGTCGAGAAAGGCCACGGCCATCCGCCACGGCTCGCGCGCGGCGAGGTCGCCTCCCGGGAGCGGGACGGGCTCGAACCGGGCGAACCGCTCGTAGCCGCCGTAATCCGCCAGCAGGAACTCGCCGCCCCAGGCCGTCCCGTCGTCGCCGTAGCCGTAGCCGTCGAGGGCGACGCCGAGGACGCGCCGCTCCGGTCCGAGCCCGTGCTCGAGGAGCGGGGCGAGGACGTGGGCGAAGTGGTGCTGGACGCGGTGATGGGGCAGGCCCATCCCGGCCGCGAAGCGCGTCGTCCGGAAGTCCGGGTGGAGATCGGTGACGACGGCGGCCGGCCTGGCGTCGAAGAGACGGAGGAGGTGGGCCAACGTCTCCTTGAAATAGCCGAAGTTGCGGTAATCGTCGAGGTCGCCGAGGAACTGGCTGGTGACGACGTAGCCGTTCTTGTAGAGGGAGATCGTGTCCTTGAGCTCGCCGCCGAGGGCGACGAGGTCCCGGCCGGCCCGGAGCGCCTCGGGAACGGCCTGCGGATAGGGCACGTAGCCACGGGCCCGGCGGACGAAGAGAGGCCGGCCCGAGGCGACCTTGACCACCGAATCGTCGGCCCGTGTCGCGATGGGCCGGTCGTGGGTGAGGATCGCGTCGCAGAGCCCGCGCACGCCGTCGCCCTCCCGCTCGTCCTTGGCGATCGGGGCGTCCTTGGCGTTGGAGCTCGTGGCGACGACGAGCCCGAGCCCTTCGAGGAGCAGGCGATGGAGGGGGGTGTAGGGCAGCATGACGCCGATCTCGTCGAGGTTCGGCGCGATGAGAGGGATGTCCGCGGTCTTGCGGAGGAGCACGATGGGCCGGCGCGGCGAGAGCAGGAGCCGGCGCTCGGCCGGCGACGGCGCGGCGAACGGCCGGACACACTCGAGGTCGCGGGCCATGAGCGCCAGCGGCTTGGTCCGGCGGTCTTTGAGGCGGCGCAGGCGGCGAACCGCCCGGAGGTTCGAGGGATCGCAGACGAGGTGGAAGCCGCCGAGCCCCTTGACGGCCAGGATCTTCCCGGCCCGGATGAGCGCGGCCGCCTCGTCGACGCCGCCGCGGAGGCGGCGGCCGGTCCGGGCGTCGCGGAGGGTGAGGCGCGGCCCGCAGACCGGGCAGGCGATGGGCTGGGCGTGGTGGCGGCGGTCGAGCGGGTCCTCGTACTCGCGGCGGCACGCGGGGCACAGACTGAAGCCGGCCATGGTCGTGCGCGGCCGGTCGTAGGGCAGGCCGCGGACGATCGTGTAGCGCGGGCCGCAGTTGGTGCAGTTGGTGAAGGCGTAGCGGTAGCGGCGCTCGCCCGGGGTCTCGATCTCACGGACGCAGTCGTCGCAGGTGGCGATATCGGGGGAGATGAAAACGAACCCCGCGGTGTCGCGGGTCTTGCGGATGGCGAAGCCGGCGCGGCCCGTGACCGGCGCGGGCCGGACGTCGAGCTTCTCGACGACGGCGAGCGGCGGCAGGGCGGCCCGCAGCGCGGCCGGGAAATCGCGGACGACGCGGGCCGGCCCTTCGACGTGGATCTCGACGCCCGAGCCGGCGTTGGCGACCCAGCCGTCGAGCCCGAGGCGGCGGGCCAAGCGGTAGACGCAGGGGCGGAAGCCGACGCCCTGGACGACCCCGAAGGCGGCGAGGCGCGCCGCGGCCCGGCGGGGCGGCCTCATCGCGCGGCCTTCGCTTTCGCCCGGGCCCGGGCGGCCTCGCGGCTATAGACGCAGCCGCAGTAGTCCTGGCGGTAGAGGCCGTGGGCCCGGCTGAGGGCGACGCTCTTGTTGAAGCCGTCCTTCTTCTTGAAATCGGCCTCGAGGAAGGCGAGGCCGGAGCGGGCGGCGAACTGCCGGCCGATGCGGTTCAGGACGGCGGCCTTCTTCCAGGGGCTGAGGCTCATGACCGTGGTGAACGCGTCGAAGCCCTCGCGGGCCGCCCGTTCGGCCGTGCGCTTGAGCCGCAGGGCGTAGCAGACGTCGCAGCGGCGTCCCTTCTCGGGCTCGTCCTTGAACTTGAGGGTCAGGCGCGTCCAAGCCTCGGGATCGTAATCGTCCTCGAGGAGCGGGACGCCGGCGGCCGCGGCGGCCTTGCGGGCCTCGTCGAGGCGGAGCGCGTATTCCTCGCGGGGCTGGATGTTGGAGTTGGAGAAGAAGCCGGCGACGTCGTAGGCCTCCCGGAGGACGCCGAAGACGTAGAGGGCGTCCGGAGCGCAGCAGACGTGGACGAGGAGGCGGGGCTTGGACACGCTATTTCAGGTGCTCGAGGCGGGTCTCGAGGTCGGCGATCGTCCGGTTGACGCCGTCGATCTGGAAGTAGAGAACGGCCAGGTCCTCAGGACCGACCCGGGCCTCGTCGAGGATGCGGCCGACGTTCTCGAAGAGGGGCTCCATGAGCCGCTTGACGTCGACGATCTTGTCCTGGGTGCGCTGTTTGGCCTTCTGCCATTCCCGGATCTCCTTCTCCCGGGCCTGGAGCCGGTCGCGGAATTCCTGCTCGATCCGGGCGATGGCCTCGTTGAAGACCCGCACCCGGCCCTCGACCTCCTCGAGGCGGCGGTCGAGCCGGTAGCGCTCGTCCTGGAGGAGGGGCGTCTCGGCGTTCAGGCTCTCGAGGCGCCGGGCCAGCCCGGCGGCCTTCTCGCGGGTCCGGTCCAGCCGCGCGGGCCGGTCGGATTCGGCCAGCCGGGGGTTGGCCGCGATCTCGCGGGCGTCCGCCTCGACGGATTTGAGCTGGGCCCCGACCGTCTCGGCCTCGCGCAGGGACGATTCGAGGGCTTCGAGGATCTCCTTCTTGCGGTTGGCCAGCGCCAGCACCTCCTCCTGGTGCGGCCGGCGGGCCTCCTCCTGCTCGGCGACGAGGGCCCGGTAGCGCTTGAGCGCCGCGTCGTGCTCGCGTCCGAGGACCTCGACCCGCGCGTAGACCTCGTGCCAGGTCTTCTGGTGGCGGCCGATCTCCTCTTCGAGGCCGGCGAGCTTGGCGCACTCGCCCTCGATGCAGGTCGCGCGGACGTCCTCGCTCCAGGCCAGCTTGCCGAGCTCCCGCCAGAGCGCGGCCTTTCTCCCTTTCTCCTTTTTCAGCTTGACCTGGAGGCGGAGGCGGAGCATGTGGCGGCGGGCGCCGGACAGGAAGGAGCTGACGCGACGCCGGAGGTCCTTGTCGCGGAGGAAGATGAAGGCGACGAGGAGCAGGATGACGCAGAGAAGGACCCAGAGCAGCCAGTAGGGGAGGCCTTCCGCGGCGCCCGCGGGCGCCTGGGCCGGGAGGGTCGGGTTCACGCTCCTATTATAGGCGAGAGGGAGGAAAACCGGAACTGCTAGCGGGACTCGCGGAAGAGGCGGAGGAGCGTCGCCTTGTCCATGAGGCCCGACTGGCTGTGGCGGATGCGTCCGGCGCGGTCGATGACGAACGTGGTCGGAATGGACGTGATCGGCCCGTAGGCGCGCTCGATCTCCGGCGTCGCCAGGGCGATCGGGTAGTTGATGCCCGTCTTCTTCGTCCATTCGAGCAGGGACTCGGCGGTCGTCTCGTCGACGGAGACGCCGATGATCTCGAGGCCCAGGTCCCGGAGCTCCCGGTAGGCCTCGACGAAATCGGGGATCTCCCGGCGGCAGGGCGGGCACCAGGTCGCCCAAAAATTGAGGACGAGGACCTTGCCCTTGGAAGCGGCGAGCGAAAGCGTTTTTCCCTGGAGGTCGGTGAGCGTGAAATCCGGAGCCGGGGTCGTGTCCTTCCCGGTCGGGGCGGAGGTGCAGGCGAAGGCGGTCAGGGCGAATGCCACGGCGATCGCCGGAACGGCGGCGTTGAAGGTCTTCATGGGAGCTCCTCGGCAGCAAAACCCGGTAGATGCGTCGTAGATTATGCGGCGCAGCCCTTCATGAGGCGCTCCCAGCGGGCGTCGACCTCGGCCTGGACGGCCGCGATCTGTTCCGCGCTGAGGTGCCGGAACCGCCCTTGGAGGCGCAGGTAGTCGTCGACGGGCTTGCGCTCCTTGAGCTTCAGGTTGATCGTCGTCCTCTCGCCGTCCTCGATCTCGAAGAGGGGGAAGTAGCCGTTCTGGACGGCCAGGCGGGCCAGCTTGACGGTGTCCTCCGGCCGGCTCTTCCAGCCCGTCGGGCAGGGCGCGTAGACGTGGAAGAAGCGCGTCCCTTTGATGTCCTTGGCCTTCTTCATCTTCTTGAAGAAGTCCTCGGGGTGGGAGACGCTGGCCGTGGCGATGTAGGGGATGCGGTGGGCGGCCAGGATGGCCGCGATGTCCTTCTTCGGCCGGGTCTTGAAGTGCTTGACGGGCGTCGTCGTCGTCCAGGCCCCGTACGGCGTCGCCGACGAGCGCTGGATGCCCGTGTTCATGTAGGCCTCGTTGTCGTAGCAGACGTAGATGATGTCGTCGTTCCGCTCGGCCGCCCCGGACAGGGCCTGGATGCCGATGTCGAACGTGCCGCCGTCGCCGGCCCAGGCCACGACCGTCGTTCCCGTGTCGCCCGTGGCCTCGAGCGCGGCCTTGACGCCGGTCGCCGTCGAGGCGGCCGTCTCGAAGGCGCAGTGATAGATCGGCACGTCCAGCGACGAGTAGGGATAGGGCCCGTCGATGACGGCCCAGCAGCAGGCCGGGATGCAGAGGATGGTCTTCTGTCCGAGGGCCTTGAGCATGTAGCGCATGGCCAGGGTCGCGCCGCAGCCCTGGCAGGCCAGGTGGCCGCAGGCCATCAGCTCGTCGGCCGGCAGGGTCATCGTGAACTTTTTCTCTTTTTTCGTTTCGGGGCTCATTTCTTGACTCCGATCCAGACGATCTCTTCTTCGGCCTTGGTCTTGGCCATCGCGTCGGCCGCGATCTCCTTGAACTGGTCGGTGGTGATGTCGCGGCCGCCGAGGCCCGTGATATAGCCGATGAGCGGCGGCATGGCCGGCCGGCCGTAGACCGCCGACTTGACCTCCTGGTAGAAGATGCCGCCCGCGCCGTAGGAGCAGTTCCGGTCGACCACGGCCGCTTTCTTGACCTTGGCCAGGACCTCGCGGACCCGGTCGAAGGGGAAGGGCCGGAAGACCTTGATGCGCAGGTTGCCCGCCTTGACGCCCGCGGCCCGCAGCTCGTCGACGGCGACCCGGGCGGTGAACCCGGCCGTCCCCGACGTGACGAAGACGAACTCGGCGTCGTCGCAGAGGTAGGGATCGACCAGGCCGAGGTTGCGGCCGAAGAGCTTCTCGAACTCGCGGCCCGTCTCCTCGATCAGGGCCGGGGCCTTCTCCATGTCCTTCTGGAGCTTGTAGCGGAGCTCCATGTAGTGCTCGGCGCCGGTCAGGCCGCCGAAGGCCCGCGGATCGGCCGGGGTCAGCTTGATCGCCGGCTTGAACGGCGGCAGGAACCGGTCGACGAGCGTCTGGTCCGGGACGTCGACGACCTCGTAGGTGTGCGAGAGGGCGAAGGCGTCGAGGACGACCATGGCCGGGATCATCAGCGTCTCGGCCACCTTGAAGGCCTGGATGACCGTGTCCACGACCTCCTGGTTCGACGAGCAGTAGAACTGCATCCAGCCGGTGTCCCGCTGCGACAGGCTGTCGTTCTGGTCGGTCCAGATCGACCAGCCCGGGGCCATGGACCGGTTGATGTTGCCCATGACGATGGGGTGGCGGCCGCCGGCGGCCCAGTGGAGCATCTCGTGCATCAGGGCCAGCCCCTGGGACGACGTGGCCGTGAAGGCCCGGGCCCCGGCGACCGACGCCCCGATGCACGAGGCCATGGCCGAGTGCTCGGACTCGACCTTGATGAAGTGGGCGTCGAGGGTGCCGTCGGCGCACATCTCCGAGAGCAGCTCGACGACCTGGGTCTGGGGCGTGATCGGATAGGCGGAGATGACCTGGGACCGGGAGAGCATCGCGCCGTAGGACAGCGCGTGATTGCCCATGATGACTTTTTTCATCTCCGCTCCTCCACCATGACGATGCACTTGGCCGGGCATTCCTCGGCGCAGATGCCGCAGCCCTTGCAGTAGTCGTAATCGATGACCGGCCATTCGTCGACGACGTCGATCGACGGCTCGGGGCAGAACTTCCAGCAGATGCCGCACTTGATGCACTTGCCGAGGTCGATCTCGGGCCGGATGTTCCGCCAGGCGCCGGTCAGGTTGTGCGTCTGGTGGCCGACCGAGCAGATCATGCGCGGCATCTCCTCGGCCGACTTGAAGACGACCTTCTTGGCTTTCTTGGGTCTCATGGCGTCCTTCCTCAGGCTTTCTCGTAGGCCTCTGCGGCCGCTTTGACGTTGTCCTCGGCCTTGATGGGCACGCCGTCACGGATGGCCGCGGCCAGCGAGTCGAGCCTGGCCAGGCCGAGGATCTTGATGACCGCCCCGGCGATGGCCGTGTTGACGATCGGCGCGGCCAGGCTGCCCAGCTTGTGCTTGACGGCGATCTCGGTCGCGTTGACCGTCCGGACCTTGAACCGCTTGTGGAACGGGAAGTCCTCGGGCCGGCGGTCGCTGTTGATGATGATCGTTCCGCCGGGCTTGAGGCCCTCCGTGATGTCGATGGCCTCGACCAGGGTGGGATCGACGACGACGACGTCGTCCGGCGTGTAGATGCGGCTCTTGTCGTAGATGGGCTTGTCGTCGATGCGGATGAAGGCGACGACGGGCGAGCCGCGCCGCTCGACGCCGAACTCGGGGTAGGCCTGGACCCACTTGTCCTCCTTGGCGATGGCGTCGGCGAGGATCTTCGAGGCGACGACGGTCCCCTGGCCGCCGCGCCCGTGGAAACGGATTTCGACCATGTGACTCTCCTTGTCGGAAAGCGTTGAGGCGTTATTATAAGACCGCCGCCGGCCAGGGTCAAACGGGGTCAGAGGACCTTGGCGCCGAAGGTGTCGCCCTGGTTGATGTCGCCCGTCGGGAAGCGACTCAGCGGGACCTCCAGATCCCCTTGAGCCAGCCCTCGGCCTTGTAGAGCGCCGGGACATAGGCCGCGGTCTGATAGTGCGTGAGCCCGGGCACGATATCGAGCCGGGCGGGAGCCGGCCCCTTGCGGAGCGCCCGGAACGCGGCCCGGGCTTCCCCGACCGGGACGACCTCGTCGTTCTCGCCGTGGATGATGAACATCGGCACCCGTCCCCCCGCCTCCAGGTCCTCGGCGGCCGCGGGGCCGGCGACCGCGATCGCCGCGCTGAACAGCTCCGGATGGCGGGCGGCCAGCCTGTAGACGCCGGCGCCGCCCATGCTGAAGCCCACGATGACCACCCGCCGTTCATCGACGTTCCGCGTCTTCCCGGCGGACGCAAGGAGCGCCAGCACGGCCTCTTCGCTCACGGGATCGGTCCAGCCGTGCCCGGGACAGTCGGGGGCGAGGATGACCGCCCCCAGGCCCTTCAAGGCCGGCAGGACGAGCAGCTCGGCGAATTCCTTCCCCGTTCCGGGGGTCACTTGGCCGCCGTAATGCAGGGCCAGGATGAGCGGCCGGGGCTTGGATCGGGGCTCCGCCGGCGGCTCAAAGACCGCCGTGAGCATGTCCCGTCCCGAGGCGTATCCGAAGCGCTCCGTCGCCACCGTGTAGGCGCCCTTTTTTTCCGCGGCCGCCGCGGCCAAAGCCAGACACACGAGGACGCCCGCGGCGATCCCCCGGGTCCGTCTTCTCACGGCCTCACCCCGCCACCATGTTAGGCCGCCCGCTGGGCGTTGTACAGCTTCTTCAGCATGACCGCGTCGGCCTCGAGGTTCGGGCTCTCGCAGATGACCAGCCCTTCGACGCCGAGATCGCGGAGGGCCTGGAGCCATTCGTCGTAGCGGAAATCCGTCTCCTCGAGGTTGAGGTGCTTGATCTCGCCCTTGTCGCCGTAGTGGATGCCGGCGATGTGGATGTGGACGTTCCGCAGCGACCGCGGCCCGAGCTTCCGGGCCACCTTGGTCAGGACGCGCTCGAACTCCAGGTACGAATTGACCTTGCCTTCGCGGGCGTAGAGATGGGAGAAGTCGAGACAGGGCTGGAGGCCGTCGATGTCGCGGCACAGGCCGAGGACCTCGTCGAGCGACCCGAACTGGGCCCGCTTGCCCATCGTCTCGACGCGCGGCACGATCGCCAGCCGCTCGCTCCGGACGACGGACATCACGGCCCGGAGCTCGGACCGGATGGCCTCGTAGGCCTTCTCGGGCGGATCCTGCCCGTAGAACCCGGCGTGGAAGACGGCGCTCCGCGCCCCGCAGGCCTCGCCGACCCGCAGCGTCTTGAGCAGCCGCTCCCGGCTGGCCAGGCGCTTGCCGGGGTCCTCGGAGTTGAAATTGATGTGGTAAGGGGCGTGGACGCTCAGCCGGACGCCCAGCGCGGCGGCCTTGTCGCGGACCTTGCGGGCCGTGTCGAGGCCCATCTTGACGCCCTGGACGAACTCGATCTCCTGGCCGTCGAGGCCGAGCGCCCGGATCCGCTCGATCCCGGAGACGGTGGAGTCGTCGTCCGCGGAAAAGGGCACGCCGGCCGTGCCGAAGAGGAGGCCCTTAGGAGCACTCGTCATCGGCCTTCCCGTCCGAGCCGAGGAACTCGCTGACGATGCGCATGGCGCAGAAGTCCCCGCACATCGAGCAGGCCTTGGTGCGGCTCTTGCGCCGCTTCCGGACCGCGGCGAACTTGGCCGGGTCGATCGAGAGGCGCCGCTGCGTCTCCCAGTCGAGGCGCTTGCGGGCCCGGGCCAGCGCCAGGTCGCGCTCGCGCGCCCCGGCGACGCCCTTGACGATGTCGGCCGCGTGCGCGGCGATCCTCGAGGCGATGAGGCCCTCGCGGACGTCGTCGTCCGTGGGCAGGCCGAGGTGCTCCGCGGGCGTGACGTAGCACAGGAAATCGGCCCCGGCCGCCGCCGCGACCGCCCCGCCGATCGCCGCGACGATATGGTCGTAGCCCGGGGCGATGTCGGTGACGAGCGGGCCGAGGACGTAGAACGGCGCGCCGTGGCAGACGCGCTTCTCCAGGCGCATGTTCATCTCGACCTGGTCGAGCGGGACGTGGCCCGGCCCCTCGACCATGACCTGGACGCCGGCCTCGCCGGCCCTCTTGACCAGCTCGCCGAGCGTCAGCAGCTCCTCGATCTGCGGCCGGTCCGTGGCGTCGGCGATCGCCCCCGGGCGCAGGCCGTCGCCCAAGCTGAGGGTGATGTCGTGGCGCCGGGCGATCTCGAGCAGCCGGTCGAACCCGGCGTAGAACGGGTTCTCCCGGTCGTTGTGGAGCATCCAGGCGACGTGAAAGGCCCCGCCGCGGGAGACGACGTCGGCGACCCGGCCCTGGCTCTTGAGCCGGCCGATGGCCTTGCGGGTCAACCCGCAGTGGACGGTCATGAAGTCGACGCCCTCGCGGGCCTGCGACTCGACGGCCCCGAACAGGTCCTCCTCGGTCATGTCCACGATCGACCGCCGGCTGTCGATGGCTTTGACCGCGGCCTGATAAATGGGCACGGTCCCGAGCGCGACCGGCGTCCTTTTCAGGATGGCCCGCCGGATCCTCGGCAGGTCCCCGCCGGTGCTGAGGTCCATCAGGGCGTCGGTCCCGTAGGCCAGCGAGATCCGGACCTTGCGCAGCTCGTCGGCCAGGCGGGGGAAGTCGCGAGATGTGCCGAGATTGACGTTGACCTTGGTCCGGAGGCCCCGGCCGATCGCCACCGGCCGGGCGGGGGAGTGGGCCGGATTGAAGGGGATGACGGCCTCGCCGCGGGCGACCCGCTCGGCCAGGGCGTCCGCAGGCATCCCTTCGTCCGCCGCGGCCTTTTTCAGGGCCGGCGAGAGGATGCCTTTCCGCGCCTTTTCCGCTTGCGTCATGAGAGACCGGTCACACCGTGGGATATCGAAAACAAAGTATAGAGGAGGGGTCCGGGGGTGTCAAGGAACCGGACGGTCCGAGGGGGGATTAGCCCGGTCCCGTTCCCCCTCACCCCAAAGGGTCATGTCCGGGAAGGGTTTTTCACCCCTGGATTCATCCGGCGTGACGATTGTTCGACAGGGGAGCGCCCCTTATCATGATCGCGCTATGGAACGGCTCGCCCCGCCTTCTCCGCCGGCCGATCGTTCGGCTATAATGAAGGGCAGCCGTCGTTCGCAATAGCCGATAAAGCGTCCGAGATCCCGCCGCGAGGTGCGGCGTTTTATCCAACGGCGGTAGCCTGCCGCGAGCGGCCTGTTCCCTGCCATGGACATCGGTCACAAAGCCCTCTTCCGCAACACGGTCCTGAACCTCCTCGGCCTGGTCGTTCCCCTGGCCGTCGGGTTCGTCACCATCCCCCTCGTCGTCCGGGCCCTGGGGAACGACCGGTTCGGGATCCTCTCGCTCGTCTGGGTCGTTTTCGGCTATTTCGGCCTGTTCGACCTCGGCCTCGGCCGGACGACGACCAAGTTCATCGCCGACGCCCTGGGCCGGAACGAACCCGAGAAGCTCCCCGGCACCCTCTGGACGGCCGTCCTCATGCAGACGGCGATCGGCCTCTTCGCCGCTCTCCTCTGCGGCCTCGCGGCGCCGCTCATCGTCCGTCACCTGCTCAACATCCCCGAGGGGTCCATCTCCGAGACCATCCTGACCGTCCGGCTGGTCGGCCTCAGCCTGCCCGTCATGTTCGTGAGCTCCTCCTTCCGCGGCGTCCTCGAGGCGGCCCAGCGCTTCGACCTGGTCAACGCCGTGAAGGTGCCGCTGAACGTCCTGTTCTACGCCCTGCCCCTCGTCGGGGTCGCCCTCGGCTACGGGCTCCCCGGTATTGTCGTGCTTCTCGTCGTCTCCCGGGCCGCGGCGCTCCTCGTCTGGGCCCGGATGGCCTTCAGGGTCATGCCCTCACTCCGGACCCGGCCGGCGTTCGAGACCCGGCTCGTCCGGTCCCTCGTCGGCTTCAGCGGCTGGATCGGGCTCTCGAGCATCCTCTTCGCCGTCACGACCTCGATCGACCGACTCATCATCGGCTCGCTCCTCACCGTCGAGGCCGTGGCCTTTTACAGCGCCCCCTACGAAGCCATCAACCGCGTCGGGGTCATCCCCGGCAGCCTGGGCATGGTCCTTTTCCCGGCCTTCAGCTTCCTCGACGCCGGCGAGCGGGCCCGCGAGGCTGAGAGCCTTTTCGCCCGGTCGACGAAGCTCCTCCTCCTGACGACCGGACCGGTCTTCATCCTGCTCATGTTCTTCGCCGGCGACTTCCTCCGGCTCTGGCTCGGCGCGGACTACGCCGCTTCGAGCCGCCTGGTCGTCCAGCTCTTGGCCGCGGGCTTTCTCGTCAACACCGTCTTCGCCGTGCCCAACAATTACCTCCTCGGCATCGGGCGCGCCGATATCGCCCCGAAGTACCAGATGGTCGAGCTCGTCGTCTACACCGGCCTGGCCTTCGCCGGAGCGAAGCTCTGGGGGATCAAGGGCGTGGCCCTGGCCACCGCCCTCCGGCTCGCGGCCTTCACCCTGGTCCTCTCGGTCGCCTCGCACAAGCCGGGCCGGGTCCGGTTCGGCTATGTCTGGCGCCACGGGCTGGCCGGCGTCCTCGCCGCCCTCGGGCTCTTCGCCGGCGTTCTCGCCGCGAACGCCGCGCTCGGCGGCGGACTCTGGGGCGCCGCCGCCCTCGCCGCCGCGTTCGCCGCGGCGGCCTATTTCGTGCTCCTCGGGGCCGAAGAGAGGGCCTTCATCACGGGGCTGCTGCGGCCGCGGCGCGCCGCCGCGCCGGCCGGGGAGACCGGAACGGAGGGAACGCATGAGGCCGCGGATCGCCTTCATCGTCGCGACCAAGGACAGGCCCGAAGAGCTCGGCCGTCTCTGGCGGAGCCTCCTGGCCCAGACGCGGCTCCCCGACGAGGTCGTCATCGTCGACGCCGGCGCCCGGCCCGCTCCGCCGGACGGGCCCCGGACCGCGCCGCCCGTGCTGCGCCACCTCACGTCCCCGGTCGCGTCGGCGGCGCGCCAGCGCAACGCCGGCCTCGACGCGCTCGACCCGTCCGTCGACCTCGTCGGCTTCGTCGACGACGACGCGGTCCTCGACGACGATGCCGTCGCGGAGACGCTCCGCTTCTTCGAGGAATTCGGCCCCGAGCTCGGCGGCGCCGCCCTCAACATGGTCAATCATCCGCCGCTCGACCTCGCGGCCGTCAAGCGGACGCCCTTCGCCGAATCCCTCGGCCTTTATGCCCGGCGCAGCGGCGCCGTCACGGCCTCCGGCTTCCAGACCATGATCGGCCGCGTCGAGGCGACGGCC
>Ga0136653_10000413_pt1 | contig 22592 bp, 22 predicted proteins | sample LakKivw275mmetaG_FD_94866 | JGI IMG/M metagenome (GOLD analysis project Ga0136653, IMG submission 94866) | Anoxic lake water microbial communities from Lake Kivu, Rwanda to study Microbial Dark Matter (Phase II) - Lake Kivu water 275m metaG... | ecosystem: Environmental > Aquatic > Freshwater >...
GAGTAGCTTGTGACATCTTGCCCACTCAAGTCAGAGGTTTCCATTGCATTTTTTACACCTTTGTCCGAACTTGTGTCCTAACCTAAGTTAAACCCCTTGTAGAATTAGAACGTTTGTGCTATAATTAGAACGTCTTCATTCAGTCGTTACTAAATAAAGACCTTCGTATACCGGCTGGTTTAGGCCGGGAAAGTACCGCTTGGTCTTGATCGATCATCGATAACCCTGGCACGGGAGGCTTCCTTCATCCTCGTGCCTTTTAATTTTTCATGGAGATCATACCTATGCCTGAAAAACCTTCCTCTTCCTCGCCCCCGCTGGTGGCTCGTTCTATGAGCCCCCACCCCGATACCAGGAGACGTGGTCTCTCCAATCGCCGCCCCGGCGCTCAGCCCGGTAATGCGAATGCCCTCAAGCACGGCTTTTATACTGGTGGTGCGGTTTTTGCACCCCCATCCCGGCCCCACGAGACTGGGCCCCGGCATGCACTTGGCCGGGAGCAGTCTCCGCGGCCGGGACGCCGCCTCTGGTGGCTCGTTCTATGAGCCCCCACCCCGCTACCAGGAGACGTAGTCTCTCCAATCGCCGCCCCGGCGCTCAGCCCGGTAATACGAATGCCCTCAAGCACGGCTTCTACACCCGCCGCTTCAATAAGCAGCACCTCGACGGCGTTGAAAGCACCAGCTTATCGGGTCTCGCCGAAGAGATCGCCCTCATTCGCATCTTCACCCGCCGCCTCGTCGAGTCCACCGATCTTTCCGCCGATGTCTACGATCTGGCTGGCGTCCTGCGCGCCATCTGCCTGGCATCCGCCACCATCACCCGCATCATCCGCATCCAGTCGCTTCTCGGCAGCAGCACCAACGACTGGCAGGATGCCATTGATACCGCCATCCATGATATCAGCATTGAGCTCGGCATTGTTCAGCCCGGCCTCCCTCCATCACCCCCTCCCGCTCCTGACGAGTGATGAAAGATATTCGTTCCTCTTCGTTTTTTCGAGGTTCCAATGCCTCTCCCCCTTCAGCCCCTCCGGTCTCACCGTTCGCCTTGGGGCGCTCCCACTCGTCCATAAGCTCTTTCAGCTTTCCCCGTTAATTGATCAGCTACTTCTTTCTCCCCGCCAGCGAGTATAGCCCGATGAACACGAAGATCCCGGCCAATATCCCGATACTGGGATTGTTAATCTTGAGGAACTGGGCAACCGGCCCCGAAAACAGCACCACGGTCAGTAGCGAGATGCCCAGGATGGTGAGGGTCGACAGGCCTCCCTTGCGCGTGGTGGTGCTTGTGCCAATCCTCTGCCCATACTGCGGCTCCGTATTCTCCTCCAGCACTTTCTTGGCGTCCTTCCCCGCCCCGCCTTCCGGGTCGAGCTCGATCACCTTCTCAAAATGCTGCCGGGCTTTTTCGGCTGAATCAGGGATGTACAGTGAGTAGAGCGATCCCAGCTGGTAGTGCGCCTCTAAAAAATCGGGGGCTTGCTCAACCGCTTTCGCCAGGTAAGTTTCTGCCTCCTGTGGATGTTGCAGCTCCAATGAAAAGATGCCCAGCAGGTAAAATGCTGCCGGAAATTCCGCTTTATTCTCAACCGCTCTCTTCAGCTTCTCGATCGATGCATTCCGGTCTCGCAGGGCGATGGCCTGCAAAAACAGCAGTTCCGGATTATGCGGGTTATCCTGCAGCGCCGCCTCGATGCTGCCTACTTTTTTTGAGGTCGGTTTAAGGATGAAGTCCAGTGCCTGGAAATATGGATTGTGTTTTTCCGATTCGCTCCAGAAACCCGCGAACCAATCCGTCACCACCTTCCAATCTTTTTTATTCACGTTCACCAGGTAGCTCTTATTCTGGATGATATTGGGCGGGTTGGTGAACAGGCAGGCAATATTTTTGAGGAACGTCGCCACGGGCTGCTGCGGATCCGACCGCAGCCAGCCGGAGACGGTTTGGTGCAGGCCTGTCCAATCGCCATTCGATAGGTAAAGCTTCAATTGCGAGCTATAACCACCTGCCATGCTTGAAGTGCTATCAGAAAACTGCATCACAAGGAGATTCCTTTCTGCTGGAACAATCAAAATGAGACATGTGCGATCAAAAAAACAGCCAGGTAAATTTCATTCACCGTCTAAACAGGTGATTTTTGTGAGTTGCATTGTAATACAGACTGTCGCTGTTGGGGCGTGGTTTTCTATCACCAGGCAGTGCCTTCAATGAGGTTTCTGATGATCTGCAAAACGACCGCTGCTTCCCCCCTCAAATGAGGATCAGGATCAGCGCCAGCAGGCAGGCGGCCATCCCAGCCCATTGCGCCGGTGCTATTTTCTCTTTTAGAACCAGCCCGGCCAGCATCACCGTGCTCGCCGGATAGAAAGATGAAAGCAGCGCCGCGATATCCAGGCGGGTGAATTGGGTGGCCAGCAGGTAGAAGACGTTGCCGCCCGTATCCAACACCCCTGCCAGCACGGCCATCGGGTTCGAAGTGAGCCTTGGTGTTGGCAGGTGGTTCAGGCGCAGCATGATGAGCGCGATGATCAGCGTTACGCTGCGTGCCACCAGTATTGGAGCGAACACCTGCCCTTTACCCACCTGGGCCATGAAGATGAAAAATCCTCCGAAACCAATCCCCGAGACGAACGCCTGGAGCATGCCCTCCTTGAATGCCTTTTCACCTCTGGAAGGTGATCTGCTCAACAGCCAGATTCCCACGAAAGCCAGGGCGAACCCCACCAGCTGGGCTGGCTTGGGTAGCCCGGCGGTGAATAGCCCGAAGAACACGGGCAGTATTGCGCAGGTGATGGCAGAAGTGGGCGCCACGCTCGCCGTATTCCCCCTGGAGAGCGCCCGGTACAGCGCTGCCATCCCCAGGGCTCCGGCTGCCCCCGCGGCAGCCCCCCACAGCATGCTTCGCCCATCCGGCAGGCTTTCACCTCTCACCATGGCGCTGATCAGCAGCACCACCATCCCCGAGCCTGCTGCCAGCAGCAGCACCTGGAACTGGTGGCTCCTGCGGGCTGCCTGCCCCCCACTGAAATCACCTCCGCCCCAGGTTGCAGCGGAGATGATCGCAAAGATGATGCCCAATACATCAAGCGGCATATCGCACCTGGAGCATCACCTGGATGGGAAGCGGGGTTTGCACGCATTAAGTTTATCACCGCTCCGCTTCCCTAGATTATTCGAGCAAATAATCTTTCCATTCCGGGCCGTGCGCCGTCGTAAACAGTTGCAACGAGGAGCATTTTCTCAGTTCCTGCCGCCACAGCAGTCAGGTTTACTATTTTGCAGTAAAATCTATCAGTCAGGTAGCGAGTTGAATGCCTTATCAACCTGCGTTCAATGTTTACTTGCTGAGATAGCCATTCAGGATCAATCATCGAGAGCCAACGCTGTGGTCACCACGAATATTAGCCGCTTGCTGGATGCAAAAAAGATCCCTTACACGCTATATGAGCTGCCTGCTCAAAAGCTGGGCGCAACCGAGACGTCGCGGCTGCTCAATGTACCCCTGGAGCAGGTGTTCAAGACCATCGTGGTGAAGCGCGAGGCCAGGGGGAAGCCCATCCTGGCGGTTGTGCCCGGCAACGCCGAAGTGGACCTGAAATTACTGGCTAAAGCGCTGGGAGAGAAGAAGCTCCACCTGCCAACCGAGCATGAAGCCGAGCAGCTCACCGGCTTGCAGGCAGGGGGGATCTCGCCCCTGGCGCTGATCAACAAGGGTTTCCAGGTGGTGCTGGATTCGAGTGCCCGCGGCTTCCGTGAGATCCACATCTCCGGTGGGCGCAGGGGGTTGAATATCCGCCTGCCGGTTGAGGCATTGGTCGCCATCACCAGTGCCAGGGTCGAGAGCATCAGCACGGGTACTTGATGGCTGTGTTGTTGCTGAGAGCTAAACCTGGCCTGCTTTTGCAGGCAGCGTGGCGGGCAAGATGATCTGCACTTCCAGGCCGCGTGGCTGGCGGTTGCGGGCGCTGATTTTCCCACCCTGTGCTTCAACCAGGCGCCGGGCGATGGATAGCCCCAGCCCGGCCCCGCCAGTAGCGCGGGCGCGCGATTTTTCACTGCGCCAGAAGCGGTCGAACACGTGGGGTAATTCATCTGTTGGGATGCCCGGGCCGCTATCTGCCACGCTCAGCAGCACCGATTTATTCTGCTTCCACATGGCCAGGTCCACCGAGCCGCCTTCAGGAGTGTAGCGCAGGGCGTTGTCAATCAGGTTGCCAATCACCTGTTGGAAGCGCTGCGGGTCAACCAGCACCTCGGGCAGGCCATCCTCAGCCTGCAAATTCAGCCTGACGTTCTTTTCAGCCGCCTGCGCCGAAAACAGCCCCATCATCGTCTCGCTGAGCTCATCCAGCCTCACCGGTTTCAGCTCGAAGCGCAGCTGGTTGGCCTCAGCCAGTGCCAGCAGGCGCAGGTCCTCCACCAGGCGCTCCAGCAGGTATGTTTCTTCGAGGGCGGGGGCGATATGGGCCTCATCCGCCGGGTAAACCCCATCCAAGATGCCCTCCAGCCGCCCGCGAAGGATGGTGATGGGAGTGCGCAGCTCGTGGGCAATATCCGCCAGCATGTTACGGCGTTCATGATCCGCACGTTCCAGCTCGTTGGCCATGTGGTTGAAATGGTCGCTCAGCGCCGAAAGGTCATCATTGCTCGCTTGAACCGGCACCCGCGCCGACAGGTCGCCCTGTGAGACGGCGTGCGCGGCAGCCATCACCTCTGACAGCGGGTTGATCATCCGCCGCATCAGCAGCAAGCCGGTCACCAGCGTCAGGATGCCAAGCAGCACGGAAATGATCGCAATCGGTCCCATCAGGGTGATGATCAGCTGCAGCGCCCTCGGTACAGCGCTGTGTTCCATCCATATCGTCCCTATCACCTGGTCATTTAGGGTCAGGGCTTGTTCACTGACATTGGGTGTGGGCTGGTACAGCGTTCCCACCGATGGGGTATCTGCATAGCCATGGTCCAGCACCACCCGCCCCTGGTCATCCACCAAAACGATCTGCTTCCAGTCCTGTCGCAAGGCACGGTTGTTGGTGCTGGTGTTCCCCTCAAGGACTGCATCCACACCATTCCAGCTGCCGTGTCCCAGGTAATATGATTCCAGGATGACCGCCGCAGGCGTGCGATACAGCGGGTTGTTGCCAGCGTTCCTGCTGATCACTACACCCGCTGCAATCAGGATCAACAGCACGGTCAGGAACACCACCAGGCCCAATGCCCGCAACAGCAAGATCAGTAAGCGCCGCCTCACCGATCGAATCGACCGAGCATTGACCTGGTTCATCACTCTACCTCAACGAACTTGTATCCGGCTCCATGTACGGTGATGATATGGCTGCTGGTGCCATCGGGCGGCTCGATCTTGCGGCGCAGGTTGCGGATGTGCGAGTCAATGGCTCGCTCGTAGCTCTCAAACGCCACGCCGCGGATGGCGGTGAGCAATTGTGCCCTGGAGAAAATGCGCCCGGGTTGGCTTGCCAGGGTGGCCAGCAGCTCAAATTCAGTGGGGGTCAGCGGCACTTCCCGGCCCGGGAAGCGTGCGCTGTAGTGACCCCTGTCAAGCGTCAGGTCACCCGCATGGATGACCTCTGCCTGTGGGCTGCCCGCACCGCGCCGCAGCACAGTGCGCACGCGAGCCACCAGCTCGCGGGGGCTGAACGGTTTGGTCATGTAATCATCCGCCCCCAGCTCCAAGCCAATGAGCTTGTCTGCCTCTTCAACCCTTGCGGTGAGCATGATAATGGGTACGTTGCTTTCACGGCGCAGCTCGCGGCAGACGTCGAGCCCATCCATCGCAGGCAGCATCAAGTCGAGCACCACCAGGTCGGGGTGGCTGCGCTGGGCGACAGCTAACCCGCTGGGGCCGTCATAGGCGTGCACCACATCGAACCCGGCTTTGAGCAGATAATCCTGGCAGATCTCCACAATCTTCGGCTCATCATCGATCACCAGTATCTTCTTTGGCATGTCGTCTCCATTATCGCATAGAACCGTTCCGGGAAATAGAGGGATGGGGTGTTCTGCGATTTATTGCCTCCCGGTTGGCCATGGGAGCTTATACATCCATATCCATCTCCTGGGGAGAGGCGAACGATTTCCGGGATGCGGGTAGCAGCAATAGCACGATCACTGCCACGGCCAGCAGGATGCGCACGAGGTTCTCGATAAATGTCACCGCTGAAAAGATGCGCAGCATTCCGGGGATGGTCACCACGATGGTCAGCACCGCCAGCACGATTGCCATGATGGCTGCCCAGCGCTTGGTGCGGAATAAACCAATCGCTGCCACTACCGCCAGCAGCAGCAGGACAATGTCCAGGCCAAAAATTACCGGGCGGATGATGCCCAACAACCTGGTAATTCCGGTTAGTCCCGTCCGGTTGGGTATGAAGTTGGGTGTTGTGCCCGGGTTGTTGCCAAATCCACCGGATGGGAATCCGTTGGGCGGCAAGAAATTACGGCTGCGCAACGAGTTATTGAATAATGCCCGTCCGGCAAGCCCACCTCGCCCTAATAAGTTAAGCTGGTTGGCGATCCCCAATCCCGCCACTAACAACGCTAATAGGATCAACACAATGGCTGCGATTGTGACCACAGTTGGTCGCCTGGTTGCTTCCATTTCTTCTCCTAAATCTTGCCACGAATGTTCATTAAGGTTATTCATACCTCAACGCTTCAATTGGCCTCAGCGAAGCTGCCTGGTAGGCCGGGTAAATCCCAAAGAACAGGCCGACCAATGCTGCAAAGAAGAAAGCGTAGAGGATCACTGAAATCGAGATAAATGGGGTGATCAGCCCAGTGAGGCTGATGATCCCAGCAATGGCTGCACCGAGAAGGATGCCTAAAATCCCACCCAGCAGGCTCATGGTGACGGTTTCCACGATGAATTGCGTCAGGATGGCCGAGCGCCTGGCGCCTACTGCTTTACGCAAGCCGATTTCACGCGTGCGCTCGCGTACCGAAACCAGCATGATGTTCATGATGCCAATCCCACCCACGAACAGCGAAATCCCTGCGATGGCTCCCAGGAACGCGGTGAGCGTGGTGGAGATGCTGCTGAGGGTGCTGAGTGCCTGGCTCTGGCTGGCGACTGAGAATGGCAGGCTATCGGTGAGGGTCAGGTTATGGTCTCTGCGCAGGATGTATTCCACCTGGTCGATCACACCATTTACATCGTTGGCATTCGCCGCCGATAAGGATATGCTTGACAGCGTGCGCTGGCCATTGACCACCGCCCGGCCGCCGAACAGGCGCACATACCCCGTTTCCAGTGGGACCAGGATTACCTCATCCTGGTTGAAAAAGCTGGTGGTACCCTTTGATGCCAGCACGCCCACCACGGTGAAGTTGATGCCATTGATGGTGATTTGCCGGTCCAGTGGGTTCAATCCGCTGAATAGGTCGGTGGCAGCCTGCGAGCCCAGTACCACCACCCGCGCTCCTGATTGGTTGTCATAGCTGGTGATAAAACGCCCCTCAGCCACCGTGTAGGCGTTCACCCCCAGGAAGTCGGGGGTGGCTCCGGTGACCGCAAACGAGGATTGGTTATTGCCATACATCACCTGAGCGGTGGTCTGGTAGGTTGGTGTGATGCCCGAGACATTTGTGGTGTCATTGGCAATTTGCTGGTAATCTGAATAATATAACGGCGTGGTCTGGGCGCCGACGCCTGAGGCGCGGACCGAGCGCGCAGATGTAATGGCAATCAGGTTCGAGCCCAACCCCTGCACCTGGCTGGTGATGTTGCGGGTAGCACCTGCCCCGATGGACATTAAGGCCACCACAGCTGCCACTCCGATGATGATGCCCAGCATGGTCAGGCCAGAGCGAAGCTTGTTGGCGGCCAATGCACGAATTGATATGCGGATGCTTTCCAGTATGTTCATCTACTTCTCTTCCTCAAACATTGCTCATGAATTCAACTGAGGTTGGCATGGATTTCATGATTTAGCCATCCAAATTATCTTCCGGCCTGGGCGTGCCTGCCACCAGCGGGTGGGCAACAGGGTCATCACTGATGACCTTCCCATCCACCAGGCGGATTACGCGTTGGGTGTGCCTGGCGATAAAGGCATCATGGGTTACGTAAATCACGGTCTGCCCCTGTTCATTGTGCAACTTTTGAAAGAGGCCAATGATCTCTTCCCCGGTTTTGGTATCCAGGTTACCGGTTGGTTCATCTGCCAGCAGGATGGTTGGCTCATTGACCAATGCGCGGGCAATTGCCACCCGCTGCTGTTCGCCGCCCGAAAGCTGGTTTGGGCGATGGTGAGTGCGCTCTGCCAACCCTACCAGCTCAAGAGCTGCCTTAGCTTTTTCATAACGCGATCTACCGCGCACACCGTCGTAAAGCAAGGGGAGCATTACATTTTCGAGGGCATTGGTGCGCGGAAGCAGGTTGAATTGCTGGAAGACGAACCCCACCTTGCGACTGCGCACCTGGGCAAGCTGGTTTTCATTCAGTTTTTCCACCGGTTGCCCTTCCAGCCGGTAAACCCCCTTGGAGGGTATATCCAGGCATCCCAGGATGGCCATCAGGGTGCTTTTCCCCGACCCGCTCGGCCCCATGATCGCCACCATCTCGCCTGCCTGAATTTCCAGGCTGATATTGTCCAGGGCCACCACTTTGGTTTGCCCCAGCCGGTAAATTTTTGTGACTTGCTCAAGCTCAATCATCTTAAACCTCTCCACCGGCAGATGACCGGTTTATGGGCCGAAGAAACGTCCAGCACCGCCGCCGGTGGGATTATTCGTGCCGACTGTGGGATTGGATAGCAAGCCAACAGTTTCACCTGCTTTCAGGTTCCCGGTGACAATCACGGTGTTATTGGGCAGGATTTGACCACTGGTAACTGCAACCTGTTGGGAGCTGCCGTTCTGCCCGATCACGTATACATATTCACCCTGTGAATCATTGCCAATGGCATCGACCGGCACAGTCAGCACTTCCTGTGGCTCACCAGCCTGGATAACTACGTCTGCTGTAGCACCGATCAATATGGAGGGATCGGCCGCGTCGAGCTTGACCTGCACATCGTAATACACCACGCCCTGGCTGGAGGCGCCCACGGGGTTGATGTAAGTGACCTTACCCGTCAGGTTCAGGTTCGGAACCACTTCGAGGGTGATGGTGGCTTTGTCGCCCTGGCTCAGCGCCACCACCTGGCTCTCATCGATTTGCAGGTCTACATACAGGCTCGTGCGGTCCACCAGCACCACTGCCACTGTGCTTGGGCTTACGCTATCGCCAGGCTGGTAACCCACCTGGGTCACTTCACCCGCAAAGGGCGCTGTGAGTGTTAAGCTGTTCACTTCTGCCTGGGCTGACTGTACCTTCGCCTCTGCGGCTGCGATGTCATCCGGGTTGGGCGAGACTTGCAGCTGGTATAGCGAGTTGACAGAATTGTTCAATGCCTGGCCTGCTGCCTGGTAGGTTGACATGACGGTGCTCAAATTAATCGCCAGGCTGTAGACGGCGTTGCCTGCGTCATTGATCTGCGCTTGGTCGGAGGAGATTTGTGCTTGCAGCAGCTGGATCTGTGCCTGGGTGGCGGCGATATCAGCATTCTGGGCAGCAATCTCGGCTGCACTGTAATCAGATGAGCACCAGTTAAGGTTTGCCGCTGCAGTTTCCATTGCGTTATATTCCGGGCTGCCGATGATGTGGGCTGACAATTCATACCTTCTCAGGGCGGCATCATATTTATCCTGGTAATCAGCGATCGTGCTAGCGGAACACCGCTTGCCGTTCATCGCCGCGCGTTGGTTCTGCTGGTCTTGCAGGGTCGACTGCTCACTTAGCAAGGAGGATTGCTTGGAAGTCAGGTCAGCCTGGATTTGGGCCAGGTTCACATTGGTGCTGGCAGTAGTAGTGACCACTGCTCCAATAAAGGCAACGGCAGCGGCATCATACGCGTTTTGTCTGTCTACCAGGGTATTAACCAGCTGTACCACACCGGCAGATAAATCAGCTTGCAGCTGGGTTTCCTTTGCCTGGCTGTTTTGCACAGCAGCTTGCAACGAAGTTACCTTCTGGGCCATGATGCTGTCTTGGGGATTGTTGCTGGAATTTTGCTCTGCCGCAGCCAGCTCCTCCTGCAGCACGCTGGCATCGCTGACCGCCTGGTAATAAGCCTGCACATCGATGGGTGCATTCGCCAGAGGCAGGTTATTTTGTGCCTGATCCAAGGCTGTCTTGGCATCCAGCCAGCTGGTGTAGAGCGTGTCGCTGCTGGCCGCCTGGTTGTTGATGATGGCATTGGAAAGTGCTGATTGGGCTTGCTGGAAGCTGGCGTAAGCATTCGACAGCGCGGCTTGCGCATTGGCAACCGTATCCAGGTCGGGGTTGGTCAGCTGGTTGAGCGCATTCTGAGCATTGGTCAGGTCAGTTTGGGCGCTTTGTAAATTCGACGGCACTGTAGTGGGGTCAAGTGTCATCAACGTATCACCGGCATTCACCTTTTGCCCCACCTTGATCTCGGTCATTGCGACATTACCTGTGGTGGAAAAGCTCAGCGAGGCGATGTGCTGGGGCTCAATATTACCGGTGCTTTCTACGGTGTTGGTGTAACTCACCTGGGCAACCGTGCCATACCCCGTGAAACCACTCGAGGATTGGCCGTTTGCCGTCCCTGCGCAGCCTGCCAGCACCAGTGCCAGCAATACGACGGTTGAGACGATGGTTAAAACACGCTTATCATGGAACATGGATACCTCCTGAAGACAGACCTAAAAGACCCTTTAATCCCTCTGGTTTTTAAACCTTAATTACCAGGACAAGGATATCCTACGAATGTGCAGAAATTGTGGAGAAAAGCGAGAATTAGATAAAAATTACCTTATGGGCACATTAAGTACCTGGCGGATAAATCTAATCATTTTTCCTTGCTGCATGCCTTACCGAAGGCAGCCAGATGTCAGCGAGTCGATAGAGGCAGCGAGGCGAATATTAAAGCCACCAGTAGAATCTGATCGCTTTTCAGCTTGTGCTGCCAGCCGGTGCATACCCACATGTATTTGTTGCCCAGGGGAGGGTTTCAGGCCCTGGTGCATCCCAAATGCAGCGGATGGTATCAGGCCCTCATTAATCCCACCGATAAGGGATTGTATAAGACCATTATCTAAACTGCGTTCGCTTCTGATGTGAAGGTGAAGCCCTACTCCGGTTTATGCTCAGCAGGTAATGTCAGGGTAAACTCTGCCCCACCGGATGGATGGTTGGCTACCGTAAGGTCACCGCCATGGGCACGCGCCAGCTGGCGGGCAATGGCAAGGCCCAGGCCGCTGCCGCCTTCGGCCCGGCTGCGCGATTTGTCTGCGCGGTAGAAGCGCCCAAAGATGTATGGCAGTGATTCGGTGGGGATGCCCGGGCCGCTATCGCGCACGCGCACCAGCACCGTCGATGACGTTGCGCTCATTAAAAGCTCGATTTTCCCATCCTGAGGGGTGTAACGGAAAGCATTCGAGAGCAGGTTGGTCAGGATTTGCTCGATGCGCACAGGGTCAAGCGGGACCATTGGCAGCGGCGCAGCGGGTGGCGAAACCATGAGCTTCACCTGCTGGGTGGCAGCCTGAGGCTGGAAACGCTCGACCACCCTGGTGACCAGCGCGGCCAGGTCGGTTGGAGTGCGCTGCAGCTCGATTTGCCCGGCGTCTGCCAGGGCCAGGGTGCGCAGGTCATCGACCAGGCGGGTGAGCAGGAAGTTTTGCTCGATCACCGGTGCCAGGTTACCGGCAGTGAGGGGGTAGACGCCATCCTGGAGTGCTTCCAGGTTGGCACGCTGCACGGCCAGGGGCGTGCGCAGCTCGTGGGCGATATCGGCGGTCATGCTACGGCGGGCTTCTTCTGCCTGCTGTAATGAATCGGCCATCTGGTTGAAGGTGCGCCCCAGGGTGGCCAACTCATCCGTGCCGTCAACATCCACTCGCTGGCTCAGGTCCCCTTCAGCCAGGCGTTGTGAGGCCACGGTGAGGGCGCGCACGGGTCGCAAAAGGGTATAGGCGAGCACCAGTGAAATCACCAAGCCCAGAGCGCCCGAGATTAGCCCGGCGATCACCACGCCACGGTTTAAGCGGCTCAACACTTGCTGCTGGCTGCTGTTATCAATCCCCAGGCCGCCTACAGCAAACAAATATCCCACCGTCGTGCCATTCACTTCCAGGGTGATCGAATCTGCCAGCTGAAAAGGCGTCAATTGCGCACCAATAGCAGCAGATTGTGTATCGGCTACCACCAGGCCGGAAGAATTGGCGAGCTCAAGGCGCTGGTTCAAGATTGCTCCAAAACCATTTACCCCACCGCGAGGAGAACGAAAGATTGATTGCACGCCCTGCCAAGAACCATTGGCGCTGTAATAATTCTCCAGGCTGGCTGCCAGGTCACTTAACCCGTACATCCCACCGCGAAAAATGAAGGTGCGCACCTCATTGACCGCTCCACGGCGGGCGATGACGGCCACCAATGAGACAGAAATCACAACAATCAGCGTGAAGGAAAGGAATAGTTTTAGTCGCATAGGTACTGTCCAAAAAAGTGAAGCTACACTAACCCAATAGACAGGCTTTGCAGGGTGATGGGAATTCCGGTTTTCAGGTATTCAACGAAGGATAGGTTAACCCCACGCTTACGGGCAGATTCAGCCACGATAAGATTGGCGACGGATCCAAGAAGGGTCAGGATGCCCGCCAGGGTGGTTGCCATGGCGAGGGTCAGCCAGGATAGCTGCGGGTTGGAGAATTGCGGGATGAGGGGGCGAAAAAGCGGGACGGCAGGTACGTTGGATACCAGGTTGCTCAACACAGCCGCCACGCCGGCCAGCGAGGCCACGCCAGCCTGGGCCAGTGGTCTGGCAAGGCTGAACAGATGCCCCAGCGAGCCGGTCGTTTCGATCGCGCCAGTGACGATGAACAAGCCCGAGAAAAACACCAGTAATGGCCCATCCAGCTGCCTGAAGACCCGTGTGGGGTTGATACGCCGGGTGATGAGCAAAAAGGCTGCCGCCGAAAGGGCAGCCAATGAAATGGGAGCGCCAATGAACAGGGCGACGATCATCAACAGGGTTGCGATGGCGTCTTTTATCAGAAAAGGCTTATAAATCTGCAAATCGGGAGGTTTTTCAGCGGTAAGCGGGCTGGGGGTGAACTCGCGACGATAGACGAATACCAGGATGACCCACGAAATGAGCAGGCCCATGATGGCAATGGGGGCCAGGTGACCGCTGAAGGTGAGAAATGGGATATGGGACGAGCTACCGATGATCATATTCTGGGGGTTGCCGATGATCGTGGCGGTTGAGCCGATGTTGGCAGCCGAGACCAGGCCAACCAGGTATGGGACAGGATTGCGCTTGAGGGTGGAGGTAAGTTCGATTACCAGTGGAGTGAACATCAGCGCGATGTTGTCATTGAGAAATATCGCAGAAAGCACACCCGAAAAAACGATCAACCATGTCAACAGCTGGCGAGGGGTGTGCGCCAGGCGGGTGATCCTGCAGGCGGCGAGATCGAAGAAGCCAGCCATGCGCAGGTTGGTATTGATGATCATCATGGCGAATAATAATGCGATGATATCAAAGCCAATGGCGGCAAAGCTTTTTCCAGGGGAATGGCACCAATTACGATGAATAGTGTTGCTCCAACCAGGGCGATGGAGGCCCGGTTCATACGCAACCAGGGATACCGGCCGATGACAACCCCGACGAAGGTGATGACAATAATGATCAAGGCAATGAGGGTGGGGAGAGGCAAAGGGGGAATTCCTGTTGCTAGGTATACAGATGAAGAAGTCGAACATCACCCCATGGCTGGTTACTGCTTCACAAAGCGGTATCCGATGCCAAAAACCGTCTCGATATACCTGGGATTCCTCGTGTCAGGTTCCAGCTTGGCACGCAGGTTCTTGATATGGGCGTCAATGGTACGCTCATAACCTTCGTAGGCCACTCCCTGGGCGGCTTCGAGAAGCTGCAACCGGCTGAAGACCCTGCCGGGCTGGTTGGCAAGGGTGACCAGCAGGTTGAATTCGGTGGGTGTCAGGTCAATGGTACTTCCTTCCCGGCTGAGGGTGTGCCCAGCCGGGTCAATTTCCAGACCGGCGATTTTGATTTTCTGGTCCAGTGCTTTTCCAGGCTCACTACGGCGCAACAAGGCATTCACCCGGGCAACCACGATGCGCGGGGAGAAAGGCTTGGTGATGTAATCATCTGCGCCCAGCTCGAGCCCGGTGAGCTCATCCGATTCGCCGGCACGCGCCGTGAGGATGAGGATGGGGGTGCGCAGGCTTTCATCCTGGCGGATATGCCGGGCGACATCCAGGCCATCCATCCCGGGCAGGTTCAGGTCGAGGATGACCAGGTCGGGGTGCTTATTCTCCCAGGTGGCCAGGCCGGTGTCGCCACGGTATGCCGTTAGGATATCGTAACCCGCCTTTTCGAGGTAGGAGCGCAGCACGCGGGCCAGCTCGGGCTCATCTTCGATGATGAGAATTGTGGATGGCATGGGGTGAGTATACCAAATTAATGAAAAAAGAAAATCACGGAGGATACAAAGGAAGTGCATAAAGATGGGTAGGGTGACTCGTGAGTCACTCTACCCGCTTGTAAAGGGAATAGATATCTGCGGTGAGATTGGGCAGGCTCGTTTTATACGGGCTGGTAAGTGGCAATCACCACCCCCGTAGGGGTCGATTTATGATCCAGCAACTTCAGCGTGGTATAAAGGCTGTTATCGGCGAAGAGACGACGGCCGCTACCCAGCACAAGCGGGTGGATGAGGAGCACATATAAATCAATGAGACTGTGCTGCATCAGCGTAGCCACCAGCACACCGCTACCCATCACCAGGAAATTCTTACCAGGTTGTGCTTTCAGATCTGCCAATGCTGCTGGGATGTCATGGCTGAGCAATACCGAATTTTGCCAGGGTAGCGGCTCCTGCAGGGTGGTAGAAGCAACGTATTTCACGGCGTTATCCAATAACTGCGAGTAGGGATTATCGGTGCGGCCATGCCACGAATTGTAGAACTGCTGGTAGGTACGGCGGCCGAATAGCATGGGGCCTGTGTCCAGGTCACTATTATTCACATAATTCATGGCAGCATAAGGTGCTCCCCAGCCACCGTAGCGAAAATTACCCCGTGTATCCTCATCGGGAAGTCCCGGGGCTTGCATCACACCATCTAGAGTGATGTTGGTTAACAACACAATCTTTCTCATGAATTCTCCTTGTTTATTGACCTGCTTCACGCATATTCACACCAGTGGTTGTTGGAGAACCCAGCCATTCCCATCGGGATCATAGAAGACAGCCTCCTTGCCATAGGGCTGATCCTTGATCTCTGATATTTCGAGGCCGCGTTGTTTCAGCTCCTGACAAGTGTGGTCGATATCATTGGTAATAAGGACAATACCCTGGAGGCTTCCGGGTGGCATCTGCTTGAACCAATTCACCAGCACAATGCGGGTTTGCACACCGGGGAACTCGAGCCTGATCCAGCGGCTGCCTGGCATCATGGGATTATCCTCTATAACCCGGCAACCGAGCACGCTGGTGTAAAAAGCCTTGGAAGCATCCTGGTCTTTGACCGGGACAGAGACAATGGAAATTTTATCGAACATAGGATAACTCCTTTTATCCTGTATCCTGACAAATCAAAGATGAAAATTCGGACCAAACCCTGAACACCAAGAGTTTATTCCCTCATACTGGCTTAAGGGAGGCCCATCGCTGCCCGATCGGGTGAGGTGATGCCCGGGACAACCTGGTAGGTGGCGCTGATGGCGCCTGTTCTCAGGTTGGTGGAGTGGGCCAGCTTCAATTTGAATGAAATGTCCATCTCATCGAACAGGCGCATTCCGCAACCCACCACCACCGGGCATATCGTGAGATTGAGAACATTCAGGAGGCTATTCTGGATCAAAAAGCGCACCAGCGTGGGGCTGCCGGGTACCTGGATATTCTTGCCAGGCTGCTGCTTGAGCAGGTAAATCTCGTGGGCGAAATCGTCCTTGATGAGGCTGGCGGGCTGCCAGGAAAGGGATTCCAGGGTTGAGGAAACCACATACTTGTGCGACCGGTTGAAAAAGTCGGACATAAGCACTTCACCACCTTGTTTAGGCCAGATATCGGCGAACTCAAGGTACGTCCGGCGGCCGAGCAGCACCGTATCGGCCTGGGCAATGCCGTCGGATAGGCCCTTGCTCATCTCCTCATCCATATACTGGAATCCCCAGATAGAGGGCGCTTCCACAACACCATCTAATGAAATAAACAGACCTGCGACTATATCACGCATTTTGATCACCTTTCTGTTCGAATTCAAAATTCGAACCATTTAACCAGATATAAAAAATAAGAATGGAGGGTAAACTTTGCCTGCCAACAAATTTCCCACTTCTGTGCGGCAATTATACACCGAATCAGATATTATTTGTCTTTATATCTTACGGATTTTTCGACTTAGACTGGCAATTATTTGTGTACCAGGAACAGTCGGCAGGCCAATGAGATGGAGATAGAATGCCATTTTTTCCCTTGACGCCTGTCGAACACAATGATAAACTCTCACCGCATGTTAATCTTGAAGGAAGGAGAGCGTTTCATGTTACATATGATCTCGGTACTTGTCATTCATAACACATGGGCGCGCCTCCAGGTGACGGAATAAGACTGCCTTACCATTGACCAGTCGATCTGCCACGGGAGCGTCCATGACCCGTGGCTTTTGTTTTAAGCTGCGAATAGGGTGCCTGCCAGCCACCTGGCGGTAAAGGTACTCATTGCAGCCTCGATATTTCTCACCCACACCAGCTACGGTTATAACACGTGGCTGGTTTTGTTTCTTTAGGACTGAAGACAATGCATTCTGATAGCAGCAACATGTACGACGGAAGGCCCACCTTCACCGGTGTGGTCTACAAAAAAACGATTGGGAATTACACCGTCCACACCAATGGCCGGGTAGTGCCGTGCGAGCTCTCCAACCGCATGCGCAAGCAACTGATCTACCCGATTGCCGACCCGGGCAGCCTGCACCACCGGGTGCAAAAAGTGGTGGAGCTGGAACACATGGATCCACTGGCGGTGGGTGATGAGGTGCGCTACATCCTGTCAGAGGACGAAAAAGGCCTGATCATCGAGCTGCTGCCCAGGCGCAACAAGCTCACGCGCAGGAGCGCGGTGCCCAAACCTCTGCACCTGGGGGCGCACCCTTTCGAGCAGATCATCGTGACCAATGTGGACCAGGTGGTGCCGGTGATAGCGGCGGCGCAACCCGACCCAAAATGGAACTTGCTCGACCGCTACCTGGCATCGGCAGAGGCGGGGGATATCCCGTCCCTGATCTGCATCACCAAGCTCGACCTGGTGAAGGGCAGGCAGGAAGAGCTGCTGGAGGCGCTCGAAGAATACCGGCGGGTCAGCTACCGCTTCGTGCTCACCAGCAGCCTGACCGGCGAGGGAATCGAAGAGATGAGGGCTGCCCTCGGCGGACGGCTGTCGGTGTTCGTGGGTAAGTCGGGGGTGGGGAAGACAGCCATGCTGAACGCCATGCAACCCGGACTGGGCTTACGGGTGAAGGCAGTGAACCAGGCGACGGGCAAGGGCAGGCACACCACCACCAACCTGGAAATGTTCCCCCTGGATGGCGGAGGGGCCATCGTGGATACACCCGGCACGCGTGAGTTCGGGCTGTGGGACTTCGAGGATGACCCGGCATACCTGTTCGTAGAAATGCGCCCCTTCATAGGCCAATGCCGCTTCGGCCTGGATTGCCAGCACGGCGATGAACCGGGCTGCGCCATCCGCAAGGCGGTGATGGACGGGCTGGTGAGCCCGCGCAGGTACCAGAGCTACCTGCAGCTGAACAAGGAGGGGTTCGATGTATCCCGGAATCTGTAACCCCCCCAGGTACCCCACCAGGGAGCGGGAAAAGATGCTAGCCCACGAAAGCCATTTCAGGTGCCTGCACTGCGGGGCGCTGGTGTACACCCAGCCGGCCATTTCAGGGGTGCAGAACCGCAACCACTGCCCGTTCTGCCTGTGGTCGCGCCACGTGGATTACCTGCGTCCCGGCGACCGCATGTCGGCGTGCAAGGCGGTGATGCAACCCATTGCCCTGGCGGTGAAACGCACCCGCAACAGGTATGCCAGCAGTGCGCCAGGCGAGCTGATGCTGGTGCACCGCTGTAATGATTGCAGCAAGCTGTCGATCAACCGCATCGCCGCTGATGACCAGGCGGGGGTGATCGTGCATATCTTCCACACATCACTTTCACTGGACATGCTGGTGAGGGCTGACCTTGAGCTGGCCCATATTAACCCGCTGGACATGGAAGATAAGGCCATGCTGTTCACCCAGCTTTATGGAATCAGCAATTGATGATGAAAACCCCAAAAAGGAGCTGCTTATGACCGATCGGTTGCGGGAGGCAAATGAATAAAAAGAGACGCGGCATTCACCGCGTCTCTCATTCTCTAGAACTGAAGGCGGCTAATAGGTCGGCTGGCCGTTATCGTTATCCCACCCCGGGCAATTCCTGAATCCAAAACCGGGCCCGAACCCAAAACCCGGATTGTTATTCAAACGCTGGAGCAGTGTGTCAGCCTGAGCCTGGGTGATCACCCCTGCTGCGACTGCCTGGTTGAGGGCATCCGTTACAACCTGGGTCGCCAGCTGGGCGAGCTGATCGCCGGTGAAGCCCTGGGCTACGGCAATTTGGCGTAAAGTTTCCCCATTAGCGAGGCGGGTATTCACCTGGTCGGTGGTGAGGCCAACTGCCTTGGCGAAGGCCGAGACGATGTAATCATGCAGCACGCCCTCAGCGCGAAAAGCCTGGAAACCGCGCTGGCGCATCATTTCACCGGGACCAAATGGGATGATGTTTCCATTGCCCCTGCCCCCTGGGCCATAGGGCGCCACCTTCTGCTGCTGATATTGCTGAACGGTGGTAGTGGCGTTTTGAGGGTTATTCGCCGCGGCCACCGCGGCATAAACCGCACCACCCCCACCCACCAGCACCAGCACCAGGCCGACGATCAAACCAACAAGCAAGAACCTTTTCATGAGTCACTCCTTGAGGTATTCAGCGAATTAATAGCATAACATGTGAAGATCATATACCTGGAATATAGTGTAGCAGAAAATTATGAAGGAAGTATGAAGAAATCGGAGATCAAGTTGGGGTGGGTCGCGACCCACCCCAACATAATCAATAGCGACCCACCCTTACACTATCCATAAAAAGCGGTACCTGCTTATTCCTCGCCGGCCATCAGGCGGACCTTTTCCCAGGGCGGGGCATTGGTCTCTTCGGCCAAAACGCCACGCAGCTCGAAGATTTCATCGCGCAGAACGGCGGCTTTCTCGAACTCCAGGTCTTTGGCAGCCTGCTTCATCTGCACTTCAAGGTCAGCGATGAGGCGCTTGAGCTCATCCTTGGGCATCCTGGCAGGCTCAATAGGACGCTGGCCGCGGGCTTCGGCCTGGGCCCTGCCGCCCAGCTGGTCGGTCAGGTCACGCACAGCCTTGACGATGCTAACCGGCTCGATGCCATGCTGCTCGTTATAGGCGACCTGCTTGGCACGCCGCCGGTTGGTCTCATTAATCGCGGCCTGCATGGAATCGGTCATTTTGTCGGCATACATGATGACCATGCCATTCACATGGCGGGATGCACGCCCTATGGTTTGGATAAGGGAAGTATCCGAGCGCAGGAAGCCTTCCTTATCCGCATCCAGGATGGCGACCAGGGATACTTCGGGCAGGTCGAGGCCTTCACGGAGCAGGTTGATGCCCACCACCACGTCATAAACTCCCAGGCGCAAGTCGCGCAGGATGCCCACCCGCTCGAGGGTCTCGATCTCGGAGTGCAGGTAATGCACCTTGAGGCCCAGCTCCATCAGATAGTCGGCCAGCTTTTCCGCCATGCGCTTGGTGAGGGTGGTGACCAGTGTGCGCTGGCCCACCTCCACGCGCTTGCGAATCTCGGCGATCAAGTCGTCCACCTGGCCCTCAATAGGCCGCACTTCCACTTCAGGGTCAACCAGGCCGGTGGGGCGGATGATCTGCTCGACCACCTGGTCGGCGCGCTCCATTTCATAGGGACCGGGAGTGGCGGAGGTGTAGATGGTGTAGCCCATGTGCTGCTCGAACTCCTTGAACTTAAGCGGGCGGTTATCCAGGGCGGAGGGCAGGCGAAAGCCGTATTCCACCAGAGTCTCCTTGCGGTTGCGGTCGCCGTTATACATACCGCGGATCTGTGGTACCGTCATGTGGCTTTCGTCTATGAACAGCAGGTAGTCGTGGGGGAGATAATCGATCAGCGTCCAGGGGGGCGTACCCTGGGCACGCTGGTCGAGGTGGCGGGAGTAATTCTCGATCCCAGCGCACGAGCCGATTTCGCGCAGCATCTCCAGGTCATAATTGGTACGCTGCTCGATACGCTGTGCCTCCAGTAGCTTATCTTGCTGGCGATAGTACTGCACGCGCTCCTTCAACTCATCTTCGATATCCAGGATGGCCTGCTTGAGCTTATCTTCGGGGGCAATGTAGTGCTTGGCCGGGTATATGGCGATTTTTTCGAGCTCCTGGCGCAGCTCGCCGGTGAGGGCATCGAATTCGACGATGCGCTCAACCTCATCGCCAAAATAAGTCACCCGGTAACCGGCGCGATCCTGGTAGGCAGGGATGACTTCGAGGGTATCGCCGCGCACGCGGAAGGTGGCTGGCTTGAGGTCCAGGTCATTGCGCTCATACTGGCCCTCGATCAGGTCGCGCAGCAGGGCGTTACGGCGGTAGATTTTGTCTTTCTCGACGGTGATGACCACACGCCCGTATTCCTCCGGGTTACCCAGGCCGTAGATACAGGATACGGAAGCGACGATGATCACATCTTTACGCGACATAAGGGCGGTGGTGGCAGCCAGGCGCAAGCGCTCGATCTCCTCGTTACGCTCGGTCTCCTTCTCGATGTACAGGTCGTGGCGGGGGACGTAGGCTTCCGGCTGGTAGTAATCGTAATAGCTCACGAAGTATTCCACAGCGTTTTCAGGGAAGAATTCCTTGAACTCGGCATATAGTTGTGCTGCCAGGGTCTTATTATGGGCCATCACCAGGGCAGGCTTCTGCAGCTGGGTGATGACCTGCGCCATGGTATAGGTCTTGCCGGTGCCGGTGGCGCCCAGCAGCACCTGGTTCCGGTAACCCTTTTTAACGCCTTCCACCAACTGGCGGATGGCTTCCGGCTGGTCGCCGGTGGGTTGGAAGGGAGCAACGAGTTTAAAATCCATGGAAACCCCGTATCTGAAAATAAATAATAGAACTTATATCATACCGCGAATGGATTGATAGAACAAGGGTTCTAGGAAGATTGGGTATTTAGGCTAACGCACATACACCGGATTGCTGAAGATCCAGCCGCGCCTCTTACCCAGGTAATGGATATACACTTCCACCCGGTACACCCCAGGCTGTGTGGCGATGTAGGTGCACAGCTCGTGCTTGTGCCAGGTGCGCAGGGGCATGCCATCCCTGAGCAGCACGCACTCAGCCAGGCGCGGCAGGCGGATTTGCAGGGTCACCCCGCCGCGGGCATCCAGCTCATCCCCCATCTCGGCAGAGGCCTCAAGGCCGCGAGCGGTGAAGCGAAAGCCGCGTGTTGGTGAGGGTAGATCGTAGCCAATGAAACAATGCCCACTGGAGAGGGCCTCGAGCAGCATGCTGGTGTCGGCGGCAACATCCGAACCGAGCGGGCGGGGAACCAAAACGTGGGTATTGACGGCATGGAAGTGAAATTCATAAGGGAAAACCGTGCGGCGCAAGGGACCCAGGTGCTGGAGATGGGCGTGGGCATCCGAGCCCCCCACAGCCACCACCTTCCTGCCGGCGGATAACAGCTCATCCCACCTGCGCAGAGCCTCGGGCAATGGGCCACGGGCGATGCGATGGGGAAAATAGACATAATATATGGCGTGCAGGTATGATTTGAGGTAGGCCTTGAGCTCAGAGAAGCCGTTCCAAAGCTCGAGACCGGTGTAGCCGTGCACGTTCCAATCTACCCACGAAATATCCGTCTCGCCGACTGCCGGTGCAGCAGGGTCAACCGGGTGAGCCAGGAAAGCCAGCCCGCCTGCCTTGGCGACCATGTCCAGCAGTAGTTGGGGATCATAAGCGTAGGTTGCCAACTCGCGATTGGCACCGATCACCAGCATGTGATTCTTTTGAGGCTGGCGCGCCTGGTCATGGATCTCCTCACCCACCAGCATGAGCACCTTGCGGTTACCCACCTGGTGATACCCGGCAAACCCATCCACCCACACGTTGTGGTCGGTGACGATCACCGCATCCAGGCCGGTGTTGATGGCTGCAGAAGCGATATCAGCGTGTAAGCCGTCGCCATCGGAATAACGGGTATGCATATGCAGGTTGACCACAATTTCAGGCATGCCTCGCTCCGTGAATGGAATGCAATGCAGATCAAAATATAATTATATATGCTAAATCCAGCGGGCTGTATAGAAAGGATGCAGGTTAATCCGAGGCAAAGCAGTTCTTCACTTTGGATTTGACGATTCACCCAAGCAAAGGTATAATC
>Ga0136653_10000416_pt1 | contig 22467 bp, 22 predicted proteins | sample LakKivw275mmetaG_FD_94866 | JGI IMG/M metagenome (GOLD analysis project Ga0136653, IMG submission 94866) | Anoxic lake water microbial communities from Lake Kivu, Rwanda to study Microbial Dark Matter (Phase II) - Lake Kivu water 275m metaG... | ecosystem: Environmental > Aquatic > Freshwater >...
CTACCTACATATCCTTCCTGTTAAGAAATTGCTAAAATTTTATATTTTATTTTACCGCCAGGCGTCTCTACCTCCACATCATCTCCCTTTTTCTTTCCAAGAAGCGCCTGACCAATGGGACTTTCATTAGAAATTTTTCCTAAAGGTGGATCAGCTTCATTAGAACCAACAATCATAAATTCCTTTTCGCCGGATGTGGTTTTTACCTGCACGCTATTGCCTACCTCGACAATATTATGCTGACCATTTTTATCAATAATCACTGCATTTTTAATCGTATTTTCAATTTCTAGAATTTCTCCCTCGTTAAAAGCCTGCTCATCCTTTGCATCTTGATATTCTGCGTTTTCCGAGAGGTCGCCCAATTCTTTAGCTACTTTAATACGATTAGCGATTTCTCTCCTTTTGGTTGTTTTTAAAAACTCTAATTTTTCTTTTAATTTCTGGAGCCCTTCGGCACTAATGTATTTTTTGGTCATATTTTGTAAGTTTTTTAAAATGCGCTTCAGCACCCTGTAAGCACATTTCTAAAAATTAGCTATTCAATTTTATTATCATCATCATAATCTGAAAGAAAAATGATGTCAAGAGGATAATGTCGATAAATTAAAAACTAAAAATGAAAAACGAAAAATGTAAATCCAAGATTTAAAATCCTTAGGATTTTAAATCTTTTTTATTTTTGAAGATACTATTTTATTTTTTTTACTAGTTCCACTAAATTCATTAGAAGCATTACGACGGTCATTGGTCCAACACCGCCTGGTACAGGAGCAAAAAAAGAAGCCTTCTCCCTTGCACTTGTCACATCTACATCCCCCAGAATTTTCCCTGCCTGTAAACTCGTGCCAGCGTCAACCACAACCGCTCCTCTCTTTATCATCGTCCCCTGAATTAAATGGGGTTTGCCTACTCCTGAAATAATGATATCTGCTTCTCTAAGATGACCAGCGAGGTTCTTTACATCTTGATCATAAATTTTAACTTTGGCACCTAATCTTTTCATTAAACGCGCAGTTGGTCTACCTACTAATTTTCCTGCTCCGACGACTGCTATCTTCCGCCCTTTTATTGTAATTTTATATTCAGTAAGAAGCGTAACGATTCCTAAAGCTACAGGTGAGACAATCGCGTGATTATTAAAACCTTCTACATCCATCTCTTTGGGTATACATTTTAAAACTTGATCTGTATTAACGCCTTTTGGTAGGGGCAACTGCACAACCACGCCGTGAGGTTTCTTTTGTTTAATTGCTAAACCTAATATTTGACAAACCCTTTTTGTAGAGAAGGGAGCACGTATAATTTTTAAAGAAAAATTAATTCCTAACATACGACAAATCTTTCCCTTTTTCCGCACAAAAATTTGAGAAGCACGATTTTTCCCCACCATTAAAACCAAGAGATGGGGTTTCGCAGGAAGATTTTTCACCTCATTCTGAAGATATTGAATGAATTTTTGGGCTAATTTTTCACCGTCTAAAATGTGGAACATAAATTAGAATAAAGAAGCAAGAGTCAAGAATCAAGGTAAAAATCAGATACTACTTCCAGAAACCCTTAATTCTTGATTCTTGATTCTTACTTCTTATTAAAGTACCACTCTAGCACATTCTTGGCGATAGGTGCGGCTACTTTTTCACCATCGCCGCCGCCTTCAACTAAAACAGTAAGCGCAATCTTAGGGTGATCATAGGGTGCAAAACAAGTAAACCAAGCATGGGTAGCTTTTTCCGCTCCAAATTGTGCAGTACCAGTTTTACCAGCTACGGCTACAGGAAGACTATTTAAAAGGCGGGCGGAACCGCTGGTGACGGTCTGACGCATCCCTTGCCGTACTGTCTCTATGGTTTGACTACTGATAAAATCCTTTCTGATAATTTCGGGAGGAATCTCTGTTTCTGTTTTTGCTATCTCATCAATAATCTTGTATCCAATCTTAGGTTTGTAGAGTATACCACCATTTGCAATGGTAGCAATATAGTTAGTAAGCTGTAAAGGGGTAACTAAAATATCTCCTTGACCAATACTAGTATGGTAGGTATCGCCGATATACCAATCTTCTCCCTTCACTTTTTCTTTCCAAGCTATATCAGGTATAAGACCCGCTGCTTCACCTGGTAAATCTACGCCCAAAGTATTATTTAAACCAAACTTCTCGGCCCAAGCTTTAATTCTATCTATTCCCAAACCTTGAATGCCAATATCTTCCTTACCTCCACCTACAATATAGAAAAATACGTCGCAGGATTCAGCAATTGCGCGCTTGACATCTACTGTCCCGTGGGCTTTCCAATCTGGAAAATTCCAAATCGTTCCTCCCCATCCTTGATAGATAAGGCTCCCTGGACAACTTATTGTTTTATTAGGAGTAATGACCTTTTCTTCCAAACCAGCGACGGCAATCAAAGGTTTAATGGTGGAACCAGGAGGATATTCACCCGAGATCGCTCGGTCAAACAAAGGCTGATTTGGGTCACGATTGAACTCATCGAATTTTTCCTCGGATATTCCTTTGGCAAAAAGATTATTATCATAAAAAGGTAAACTAACCAATGCTAAAATACGGCCAGATTCTGGATCCATGGCGACGACAGCTGCTTTCTCTGTTTTTGTTTGGGCAAGCATTGTCTTTACTTCTTCTTCAATTTTTTTTTCCAAATCCAAATCTAAAGAAAGCTGCAAGCTGCGACCCGCTTCAGGGTTTTCCTGCCCCACAATTTTGTCAATTTGGCCACGAGAATTTACCTCTGCAATCTCACGGCCGTTTTTACCCTTCAGAAGTGATTCATAAAAGTACTCCACACCTTGTTTACCAATGTAGTCGGTTAAAAAATAACCTTGCTCCTTTTGGGTGGCATATTCTTCGGGTGAAATTCTACCGGTATAACCCACAATATGGGAAACTAATTCCCCCCCTAAATATTCTCGCACGGGTGAACTTAAAAGACTAATCCCTGGCAGAGAAAATAATTTTGTATCCAGAATTAAAGCTTGTTCGCGCCCTAAATTATTGACTAAAATTTTCGGTTCATAAGAATGGGGATCAGAGGCGTTAAATGCACTTTCAATTTCTGCTGGATTTTTTCCTAAAAGCCCTGCTAAATCCTTAATAAGTTCTCCTCTTTCTGGAATAGGTGGTAAATCCGCAGGGACAAAGGCGACCTCAAAATTAGGAACATTACGTACTAATAAATCACCTTTCTGATCATAAATAACACCCCGCGGAGCCGCAAGGCTTAATGTACGAATCCGATTATTTTCTGCTTCTTTAGTATAAGATTCTCCTGCCAAAATCTGCAGGGAAAAAACCCGCCAACCTAAAATAAAAAAACAAATAATCACCACCAACCTTAAAAAATTCAAACGCCCTAGATGAAAGCGCAGTTCTGCTGGCCTCAAATCATCTTCTTGCGCAAATCCTTCTTTACCTTCCCAATCTTTCTCTAAAAGAAACTTTTCAGAAATTTTAAATTCAGATTTAGAAAAATTAAAAAAATTCATTTTATTATTAATTTCAATGGCCTCCAAAATTCTTTTGGGATTTTTATGATTTACTCAATCTGTGGTGTGGTTTGGGCTTTTAATAATACGGAATAACAATATTTTAATATTTTATAGCCTAGTAGTGCAATTAATAAATTGTAGAATATTGTGGGTAAAATTAGGTACTTTAGATTGTAAAGTAAGTCTAACTGCAGATTGCTCAAATGTACGAGGGTAAAAAATTTAACCAGAATAATAAGGGTTAAATTGTAAATGACACTGCCAATAATGGTGATTAAAAAAATTGCGCTATTACCTTTTACTCTAAATAACTTTAAAGATAATATCCTAACAACAAATAATACTAAAAGAAAGCTTAAAATCACTACTCCAAAAGGGAGACTGGAAGTGAGATCTAGAAAAAATAAAAAGGGTAAATACCACTTCAGGGTTTCTTGGAATCCCAGGGTTAAAAAACAAACTAAAAAACCGATTAAAAGAAAGTTAGGCCTTGCTGGACCAATATTTAAATGAGGTCCTACCAGCAATTCTAAAAAAAGCAAAAATAATAGAATTAGAAAGAGGAAAATTTTTCGCATTATTAAATTTTAAGGTAAAATTTTAAATTTCAAGCAAAGATTGGAGAAAACCCTTTTTATTTCTTCCTTAATCTTTAGTTTAGAGAACCAGTATCTGTTACGACCCATACCTTTTCTAACTTTGAAAAATTTACATAAGGTCTCACTTGAGCCTTCTGGAAAAGATCGCCACTATTGCTTTCCACTTTCACAATTTCTCCAATTACTAACCCTTTTGGTAATTCGCCAGAAAGCCCAGAAGTAATAACTACATCTCCTGCTTTCACAATCTCATCTTGAGGAATCATCTCCATAGTTAGTCCTAAACCATGCTGGCCATAAATATTGCCATTTGCCCGCGAATCCGCAATTAAGGCATTCACTACACTATTCTGATCTGTAATTAATAAAACAGTCGCGGTTTTAGAGAAAACCTCAACTACTTTACCAACTAAAAACCCTTCCCCGAAAATCACAGGTGCACCTATTTTAATATTATCCTCACTACCACGGTTTATTTTTAAACTTTGAATAAGATTATCAGGGTTTCGTCCAATAACATCCGCATCGATTCCCTTCACCCCTTTCTTTTCTTGAAATTTTAATTGATCACGTAAAAATGCATTTTCATTTTCCATTTCTTTTAATTTTGCATTTTCCGCGATCAAACGGTAATTCTCTTGATCCAGATCTGCATTTTCTTTGGCAAGATTTCTAATCGCTGTTAAGAGATGGAAAAAGTTATCAACCTTATTAACTACCTTGAAAGCTGTTTTCTCAATAGGTGTAGTAATAATGAAAATTATATTTTCTGCTGGCCGTAAAATCCTTAAATAATGCAAAAAAATGAGCAGTGTAATCACGCCCATTGCCAATAAAATTCTACTTATTCGGAAACGAAAAAAGCGAGGCATAAAGAAAACGTAAAGTGTAAAGCGAAAAGTGTAAAGTATAAAATAAGAACCTAGAATATTCTTACTAATTATTTCACGCTTTACGCTTTTAGCTTTTCGCTTTACACTTATTTATATTGTGTATCCACTAACACATCGCGCAAGAGGTCTAGATTTTCTAAAACCATACCCGTGCCTCGCACCACACAGGTCAAAGGATCATTAGCAATCTGTACAGGCATCTGGGTTTCCCGCGCTACAAGACGATCTAAACCCCGAAGAAGTGCACCACCACCTGCCAAAATAATTCCCCGATCCATAATATCCGCAACGAGTTCAGGAGGTGTTTCTTCAATCGTTCCTTTAATATTGGAAACTAGAATTCTGATGGAACGTGACAGGGCTTCGCGTACCTCGCTGTCATTAATTATTACCTCTTTTGGCAGACCAGTGACAAGGTCCCGACCGCGCAGCTTTGCCTCCAAGGTTTTTTTCAGCGGCCAAGCCGAGCCAATAGCGATTTTAATTTCCTCGGCTTTCCTTTCACCTATTAATAAATTGAAATGATCGCGGGCATATTGAATTATATTTTCATTCAATTCATCTCCGGCTACTCGCAGTGATCGCGCCACCACACCACCACCTAATGAGATTACTGCCATCTCTGTGGTGCCACCACCAATATCTACGATCATACTCCCAGAGGCATCTTGGACGGGCAGACGAGAGCCAATCGCTGCCGCCATTGGCTCTTCAATTAAAAAAGCTTGTCTTGCTCCAGCTGTACGTGTGGCATCCTCTACAGCTCGCCGCTCCACCTCGGTGCATCCCGATGGAATACCAATCACTACTCGCGGCCGAGGGATAAAGGTAAATATTCCCTGATGTACCTTATGAATAAAAAATTTTAACATTTGTTCAGTCACTTCGAAATCAGAAATCACCCCATCCACAAGCGGACGAGTAGCTACAATGTGCATTGGGGTTCTCCCTACCATTTTTTTTGCTTCATTACCAATAGCCAAAATCTGACCTGTCTTTGTATTCAGCGCTACGACCGACGGTTCGTTAATCACAATACCTTTGCCGCGCACATAGACTAAAGTATTTGCTGTTCCTAAATCAATACCAATGTCACGTGAAAAAGCACCTAAAAGACGATTAAACATATTTAAAAGCGTAAAGCGAAAAGCTAAAAGCGCAAAGCAAAAAATAAATAATAAGAATATTCTAGAGTTATCATTTTACACTTTACACTTTAAACTTTAAGTTTTAGACTTTTCTTATTTCTTTAACCTTTTAATAATTTCTTTGATATCCAATAATTCCATTTTCGCTGTGTCACGCCTTTTGTACTCTATTTTTCCTCCACTTTTTTTGCTCACAACCAAACGCACAGGAATGCCTATCAAATCGCTTTCGCCAAATTTTTCGCCAACAGAAACATCTTTTCTATCATCAAAGAGAACCTCTAAACCCTCATTTTTTAAACCCTTATAAATTTCTTCTGCAAATTCTCTAACTGAATTTTCTTTAGTATCTAAAACAATTAAATGGGCTTGAAAAGGTGCTACAGAATCAGGCCAGACCATTCCTCTTTCATCGTGATGACAATCACTTTCAATAATTGCAGCCATAAGTCTGCCTAAGCCAATACCATAACAGCCCATTACTATTGGTTTTTTTGAACCGTCCTTGTCTATAAAATATGCACCCATTTTTTCACTATAAAGTGTACCTAGTTTAAATATATGCCCTACTTCTATGGCGGAAATTTCATCAAATTTAGCCTGACAATGAGAGCAAGAATGAATATTAACATCAACTTCTTTGTTTATAGCACAAGAGCATTTTGGACAAAATAGAACTCTATCCTCGCCTGATTCACTAGGTAGTTGAAATTCATGAGACTCGTCGCCACCAATCGTGCCTGATGTTGCTTGAGAAACTAAAACTTTGAGACCACAACGTTCAAAAATCTTCTGGTAAGCTTTGATTACTTCTAAATAATATTGGTCTAGGTCTTCTTTGGACGCATGAAAAGAGTAAAGATCCTTCATTATAAATTCTCTCACCCTTAAAAGGCCACCGGTGGCACGCATTTCGTTTCTGAATTTATTTTGAATTTGGTAAAGTGCAAAGGGTAAATCTCTATATGCACTAACACGGCTCCTCACCATATTAGTCATCACCTCTTCATGGGTTGAGCCTAAGGCCAATTCTTTATTGTGCCGGTCGTGGCATTTAAAAAGTGGGGGATCCATCGTGTTCCAACGGCCAGATTCTACCCATAATTTTTTAGGTTGAAGAGTTGCTAAAAATACCTCTTGACCATCAATATTATTTATCTCTTCACGAATGATATTTTCTATTTTACGTAAGACCCGATAACCTAAAGGTAAAAAATTATAAATACCAGCGGAAAGCTGTTCAATAAACCCTGCCCTTAAAAAAAGTTTATGACTTACAGCTTGTGCATCATGGGGAAGTTCTTTTAAAGTTTTATAAAATAATTTTGACTGTCGCATAAATTTTAGGATATGAAAAGCGATATTTTCTTAAAAACAAGTAATGATTAAAATATACCTTTAAGTTTATCAACTATACCAAATCTGATTACATCTCTAAAAGTAATCATCACCATCAAAAGTATTAAAAGCGCAAAACCGACAGAATTTACCATTCTCTCTACTTTTTGATTGATTGGCTTTCGGCCGATTGCTTCAATACCCAAAAAAAGAAGACGACCACCGTCCAGAGCAGGAAAGGGTAAAATATTGATAATTGCTAAGTTAATAGAAAGGAGAGCAGTAAACTGCATTAAGTAAACAAACCCTAATGCAGTCGCGCGGCCAGTCATTACTGCTACACCTACAGGGCCAGAGAGATCGGCGGAAATTTTTCCAGTCTTCATAATATTTACGACGAGATTATACAGAGCCTCTGCAATGAATTTTACTGCATAACCAGTATCTATAACACCTGCTTTTATTGCTTGCGGTAGAGAATAAGAAATAATTGCAGTTTTCACAAGCCCTACGCCCATAGGACCATCACCGGCTGGGACATCAACCCGCGGTGTACCCTTTAAAGTAATAAGATTCTTACCTCTTTCAATCAAAAATGTAGCTTCGTGACCACGTGACATATTGATGATTTGCTGTACATCCTCTATTTCTTTGATTGTTTGACCATTGATTTCACGTACAGTATCGCCTACCTCTAAACCCGCGGCAGCAGCGGGTGAATCTTGATTTACTTCTAAAATCTGCACTTTAGGATTTTTAATGTTAGCTTTTACATCGCCTTCCACCATCTGTGGTGAGCCAATTTTATAACCTGCTGAAATTAAAACAGTGGCTAAAACAATGTTCATTAGAACCCCTGCCACGAGGGTAAGAGCGCGTTTGCCATAAGATTGGCTAGCAAAACTGCGCGGATCTTGTCGCTCACCTCCATCTTCACCCTGAATCTTCACAAAACCCCCTAAAGGAATAAGATTCACAGAATAAATCGTTTCTTTGCGCTTCACGGCAAAAAGGCGGGGTGGAAAGCCGAAGCCAAATTCTTCTACCTTCATTCCAAATTTTTTTGCCATCACAAAATGGCCCAACTCGTGGATAAAAATTAATAAACCTAAAATTAAGAGAAAAATAAAAAGAGTAAGAAACATAAAACAAAAGCTAAAAATGAAAATCTAAAAGCTAAAATCTCGAAACTCGGTTCTTAATTTTTAGATTTCAGCTTTTAGTTTTAAATTTGTTTAGACTCCCCTAATCTCCTCCTCTTTTTCTTCACTCATTGCTTCCAATTTCAAATTATATTCTTTGGTTTTTTGGTCCAATTCTTCTAAACCTCGAAATTTCTCATCCTCGGGCATTTCTCCTTTTTTTGCTTCTTCCTGCACCTCTTCCCTGATCTTGTCACGCCAATGCCTTAAGCTAATCCGACTCTGCTCCAACTTCTCCCTTAAAACTTTAATGAGTTGCTCTCTTCTCTCTTGCGTTAGATCAGGAAGTTTAATCCTAATCACATCTCCATCGATGCTTGGGTTTAGACCTAAGGAAGAACTTGCAATCGCTTTTTCTACATCCTTGATTACATTTTGATCCCAAGGTCTCACGATTAGCATATTCGGTTCTGGCGCAGAAATACTGGAAAGCTCTCGAATCTGCATCCGCGAACCATAAACCTCGGCAACTAGATTCTCTACTAGAGAAGGTTTGGCTCTACCCGTCCGGATTCCTGCCAATTCTTCTCCGAAATGTTCTAAAACTGCTTCAAACTCGGGAATATATTTTTCGAATATTAGTTCGAACATAGGGAATTATTATTTAGCTATTCTTAAACCCAGATAAATAATATTGGGATTCGCAGGATTATATTTTGTAATACGAATTACTCCACCCGTATACATCGCGCGTACCTGCCAAGATTCGGCTTCATTTATTGATTTAAAAACTGTATTTCCTGCAACAAAAAATAATTCTTTGGGATTCTGGGGGTTCACGGCCACAGCTATAACAGGTAAAGATGCAAACGGGGTTAAGGTTTTAATCGGTGTCCAAGTTTTGCCCTGATCTGTGCTTAATAATAAACCATAATTCGTCGCAAGATAAAAAGTATTACTCTCCCTATCCCTTTCTAATTGATAAATCGCCGATGCGCCAGGAAAAGGCTTTAAACCTTCTAAGGCAATTTCAGTCCAAGTAACACCATCATCTTCACTCCTAAAAATACCTTCGATAGAGGTGACATACCACATTAATCGAGAATCTTGTTCGTCCACTTGGAGTCTTCCTACTTTCCCTGTTAGTTCTGATAATTTAGCCCAAGTTTTGCCCTGATCTTCTGATTTCAAAATTCCGCCCCAACCCGTCGTAATAATAATATTATTATGATTATACCAATCAATTACAACATTATAAATAGGCTGACCAGCAATGGCATCAGTAAAAATCATTTCCCAATTCTCCCCACCATCACGTGTTACATAGAGCCGACCCGACCCTGCTGAAAACACACTCGCATAGATGATCTTAGGATCATTAGAATCAATAGCAATATCCCAAACATCTCCTACAGTAATTTTTGTCCTCGCCCAAGTGTCCCCGTTATTATGAGAAACATACATACCTTTGCCTTGCGAACCTATGTAAAGTGTCTGCGGATCTGTAGGATCAAAAATAATCTTCAGAATACTTAAAGCAGAAATATTATTTTTTTCATCAATTTTTACCTTGAAAGCCCAGGTTTCACCTCCATCATCAGAGCGCAAAATTCCAGCCTGTTTTTTTTGGAAACAACTAGGCAGGCTTAGACCCAAGAAAAGAAGAGCGATAGGAAATAAAAGAAAGAACGATTTTCGGGCCATAAAAATTAGATGTTAATTAACAATGTTTCTAGAGCTAAACGTTTATTAAGATTAAATTTTAAATTTTGTAAAATCATTTGCGTCGTCTGTATCAAAGATAAAATCTCTTGCATAGAGTAGGTTTCACTGGCTTTCTTAATCTCAAGGGTAAAATCAGGATTACTTACTAAATCTAGGCTGCTATTCTTTGCTAAAATTATATCATGGTAAAAACGAAGCCATTGCCTTAACATCTGCTCTAAAACTTTAGCCTCATGAGAAAATTTTTCCGCAAAGATAAAACGTTTAGCCAAGGAATCATTTTTTAATTTAATTAAATCACGGACATAATCTGCTTCTCTTTCTACTGCTTCAGGATTCTGAAAATAAGCCATAGATAGCCCTGGACAGCCTTGAGAAAGATAGGCTTCTCTGCGGGCCTCTTCTGGCGAGGCTCCTGCTCTTTTTAAGAAACTTTCAATGGAGGGTATGGCAACACGATAAAATTTAAAAATCTGGCATCGCGAAACAATGGTGGGCAACAATGCTTTAATAGAAGGAGCAATTAAAATCAGGATTGTTTGGCCTGCGGGCTCTTCCAGAAGTTTCAAAAAAGAGTTTGCCGCTGGCCGATTCATTTTTTCTGCGCAAGGGAGAAAGACGATTTTATAAAAAGCAGAATAAGGGGCAAGGTTAAGATGGTGCTTTAATTCTCTAATTTCATCAATGGTGACTAATTTCTCTCCTTCTATAATTTTTACATCGGGATGAACATTAATCTTTTCTTGATTTTCCAAATTCAAAATTCCCGCAATAAACCTTTCGGCAATTGTTCTTTTCCCAAGATGAGGATCACCTACAAAAAGATAAGCATGAGCAAAATTTTTTTGCGCTAAAATATGGCTTAAAATCTCAAGCTGGATTTTGTGGCCAATAATGCCTGAAAAAACATTCTTTTGCTGGTTTGCCATATCTTCTTTACCCAGCCTCCTCTTAGTAGAATATTAAACATCTACGGAAAAATTACCATTCTTCGCCCCACCCCAAAGCGTTGGATATTCAAAAGGAGGCTGGGTTTATTATAACATAATTTAGAAATAAAAAAAGTGCGGGTTAATATTACCCGTTTTTCAAGAAAAAACTAAAACAAAAAACAATCTTCATTTAAGGTTGCGTTTGATTCAATTATCGAACACGCTTTTAAGTTTTGCTAGATAAAATACTATGTTTATACAATTCCAAATTTTCCAAGGCTATGCCAGTACCGCGGGCAACACACATCAAAGGGTCCTCGGCAATATAGCAGGGCACGCCGATTGCTTTGCTGACGAGTTGATCCATATTGCGCAAAAGGGCGCTGCCACCGGACAGAACCATTCCTCGATCAATCACATCAGCAGAAAGTTCGGGCGGTGTTTTTTGAAGCACAGATTTAATCACATTGATAATTTCCCGCAGGGGATCTTGAATCGCTTCAGTCACCTCATTAGAGGTAATGGCAATACTATGCGGTAATCCGCCAACAATATCGCGGCCGCGGATCTCTGTTTTTTTATTCTCTACAAGAGGCAAAGCGCTGCCGAGTTTAATTTTTACGGCTTCTGCCGTCGCATCGCCAATCGCTAGATTATGCTTGGCTCGCACATAATCCATAATCGCCTGGTCAAACTTATTGCCAGCCACGCGCACAGAATTAGAAGTAACTACTCCTCCTAAAGAAATAATCCCCACTTCGGTCGTTCCACCGCCAATATCAATAATCATATTGCCCACGGATTGGCCAATTGGAATACCCGCTCCGATTGCCGCTGCTACGGGCTGTTTAATAAGATAAACTTCTTTTGCGCCTGCGTTCATTGTAGCATCTATTACTGCTCTTCTCTCGGTGGAAGTAATCCCTACGGGTACAGAGACCATCACTGCCGGCCGCAACAATCTTACCCCGCCAGTTGCTTTATTAATAAAATAACGCAACATTGTTTCAGTAATTCGATAATCTGCAATCACGCCATCGCGCATCGGCCGGGAAGCTTTAATATCTTCGTGGGTGCGACCGAGCATTTGCTTGGCTTCTAATCCCACGGCTAGAATTTTGTTATCATCCAAAGAAACCGCCACTACAGTCGGTTCGTTAATAACCATTCCTCTTTTCGGCACCCAGACAAGGGTATTTGCGGTGCCGAGATCAATGCCAATATGTTTGGTAAACATAATAAAAGCGTAAAGCGAAAATTGTAAAGTGAAAAACTTAAAAATTTTGTTGTTTTACGCTTTGATTATAGCATAGCGGAAAATGAGGAGTCAAAGAGAATTTTCAATTTACAAATTTTTCTGGCTTTGCCAGATCTCGCATAGCGAGACAATTTTACAAACACTTGTAAGATTAACCATCTACTTTGTGACAGAGACTTTAAAAAAATCCCCTCCCTAACTTGCGTCCCACCGAAGCCTCGCGCGAAGGAGGACAAGGGGGGTAAGGGGGGTTGTATAGTAGAGACGCAAGATTTTGCGTCTCTATAAAATGGTTAAACAAAAAAGACAAAATTTCTTCTTGTCTTTTTTGAATTTCTAAATCTACAAAATTATTTTGTAGGTTGTTTTGGCTTATTTAAGCCAAAAAATGGCTGAAATTAGCCATTTTGGAAAGAAACCTTCGTGATAAGGGAATGGTATTAACTCCCACCCCCTCCGCCTCCCCCTCGGGCAGGGGGAGAGTCTAAAACCCCTCTTTTATCTCCCCTTGGAAAGGGGAGAAATTCGAGGACCTCGGCAGAAGTCAGGGAGGGGTTACTTTACTCCACCCTTTTAATCTCTGCACCTAGACTTTTCAACTTTTCTTCAATTCTTTCGTATCCTCGGTCAATCTCCTCGGCGCGTTCGATTATAGATCGGCCAGAAGCGGCAAGGGCTGCTAAAATTAGGGTTGCGCCGGCACGTAAATCTAAACTCGTAATCTTGCGACCGCGAAGTTTCACTCCCCCAGAAATTCTGGCACGGTGAGGGTCTAGAATTTCTATTTTCGCACCCATCTTTTTTAATTCTTCTAGATATTTCAATCTTCCTTCATACATTGGGTCGTGAATAAGACTTGTACCGCGGCTTTGGGTTAAAAGCACAGCAAAAGGCGCTTGTAGGTCAGTCGGAAAACCAGGGTAAGGAAGGGTTTGGATATTTACACTTCGCAGACGTAGCGAAGGCAGGGTTTGGACATAATCTTTGCCCACAATAATCCGGCCACCCATTTCTTTTAATTTCTTCAAAAAGATTTCTAAATGCGTAGGGTTTAGATCTTTAACTTTCACCGTACCACCCGTAATTAAACCTGCAATAATTAAGGTTCCCGCCTCAATCATATCGGGAATAATTTTATGCTGAACACTATGTAATTTCTTGACGCCATCTATTACAATGGTGTGCGTGCCTGCCCCTTTGACCTTCGCTCCAGCTTTGCGCAAAAAACAAATCAAATCTTGAACATGAGGTTCGCAAGCGGCAAGTTTGATTACGGTTTTGCCATGCGCAAGTACTGCCGCCATTATTAAATTCTCGGTGGCAGTGACACTAAATTCTTCCAAAACTACGGTGGCGCCGCGTAAGGCCTTCGCTTCCAAAAAATAATAATCTTTGTCGCGATGGACTTTTACGCCTAAAGATTGTAGAGCGTCCAAATGCGTGTCTAGAGGCCTTGCACCAATATGGCAACCGCCAGGGTGAGGAATTTTCACCTTCCCAAAGCGCGCGAGGAGTGGTCCTATTAAAAGAATAGAGGAACGCATCTGCCGCACCTCGGGAAAATCTAAATCTCGAAATCTAACCTTTGCCGCATTCAACTGCACGGAATTATTTGGGAAATCATTAGCAATCTCCATACCCAATCTTTCCAGAATGTGTTTCGTTTTTTCTACATCCAAAATATGAGGGATATTTTCTAAAATGGTATTACCCTGAATGAGCATACTCGCTGCTAGAATAGGAGTAGCAGCGTTTTTTGCTCCTTGCACACTGACTTCACCTTTTAATTTTTTTCCGCCTTGAAGAATAAATTTCGCCATTTTGACAAATAAGCTATAATATAGTAGATTGACTTATTACTCTTCTCTAAATTTTAGCTTTTAACTTTTCGCTTTTAGCTTTATTTTATGTCCTACTTTTTTCGTCGTTTTCTCTTATTCCTAATTATTTTTCTCTTTCTTTTAGCCGCCCCCTTAATTTGCTTTTATGCAAAAGGGTATCGTTTTGATTTCCAAAACTTAAAATTCACCAAAACCGGTACAATTAGTATTAAAACTATTCCGCAGGGGGCTAATATTTATCTTAATAATAAGATTGATCAAAATTTTACCCCAACAAAGATTGATGGCTTAAAACCCAAGGAATATACATTAAAAATTACCAAATCTGGCTATCAAGATTGGCAAGCAACTCTTACTGTAAAGCCTGAGCTTGTGACGGGAGCTACCCATATTATTCTCTTCCCAGAAAAAATTGCCGAAGAAGTAATAGTAACTGGTCAAATTGATAATTTCAGCTTGAGCCCGGATCAGAAAAAAATGATTTATAATATTAGCCAAGGAGAGAATAAGGGTCTCTGGGTTTTTGATTTTAATACTAAAGAAAATCTTAAAATTTCCAATATCTATTTTGATGAATTTAATTGGTCAACAGATAGCCAAAAAGTAATTTTAATAAGACAAGAGCAAAATCAAAAAAGGTATGGCATTTTAAGTCTTGCGGCTAATGACATACCTAACACTTCTTTGAAGATTCAAGATTTGGGAAGTCTATTTACAAAACCGATCAATGAGGTGCACTGGCAAACGGATAGTAGTCAAAGACTTTTTCTTTTAAGCCAAAATAATCTTTATGAGGTAGATCTTGAAAAACCAGAGGCTATATTACTTCAAAAAAATATTCAAACCTATACGCCTAATACTTATGGTCTATTCTGGATTCAGGAAAACGAAACGAATGCTTTGCTAGTTGCTCAAGACTATCGCTTATTTAATCGCAGTCAAGTAATTGCCTCCCTGCCAGTAAGAGGAGAGTACAAAATTATCTCTGGCGCAAAAGAAACTGCTGTCATTATAGATAATAATCTTTATCTCATAGAAAATGGATTGACCTTAAAAATTGCCTCGGCAGTTCTAGATGCTGTTTGGTCTCCAGATGGACAAAGATTGCTTTATTTTAATGAACATCAAATAGGGGTTTACTATCTTAGGGATGAAGAAAATATGATCTTAACGCGAGACAGTAGAGTGCTGCAAAATATTGGATGGTGGCCACGATCACAATATGTTGTTTTTACAGCGGAAGGAAAATTAAAATTTATGGATGCCGCATCAGAAATGAATACACATTATATTACTGAAATTAAAAATACCCAGCTTTTCGATACAAAACTTGTTTGGAGCAAAGACACCAAAAGCATCTTTTTACTTTCCCAAAATGATCAAGGGGAAAGAAAAATTATAAAAATGAAACTGATTGAGGATTAAAATTTTACCCTCCTTCCTTCGCTCCTTTCGGAGCTATAAGAAGGGTACCCTCTTCGCCTTGCCTCCTCCGCTAAAGCCAGCCGCTTCGGCTGTGAAGGCTGGATAAGCCCATAGAGCTTTACCTCTTAGAAAACTGGGGGGCACGACGGGCTCCTTTGAGCCCATATTTTTTTCTTTCTTTTTGGCGCGGATCACGCTTTAAGAAACCGGCCCTCTTCAATCTTTTCCGAAAATTAGGTTCAAAGAGGACTAAGGCCCGTGCAATGCCATGGCGTACAGCCTCGGCTTGGCCTTTAATTCCTCCCCCTTTGACCTTCACTTCTAAATTAAACCCTTCTCCTCTACCAACGCAGTCTTGGGCTTCACGTACGATTTTCTGTAAACGTGATTCTAAAAAATATTCTAAATAATTTTTGTTATTAACAGTGATCTTGCCTTTGCCCACCCTTAGTTGAATCTGTGCTACTGCCTCTTTGCGCCTGCCCACAGCATAAAAATAACGCCCTTTACGCGATCCTTTTCCAGAAGATATCTTAATTTCTTTTTTCTTCCCTCCTGCCTTTAAAGAGGCTTCTTTTTTAATCCTCACTTCTTTTTTATTTTTCTTTTTTCTGGAAATAACCTTGGTTTTTTTAGAATTCGGCATAAATATTACTTATCTTTAATAGAAGTAAACTTATTCTGATATGGATGTTGCTGATCTGCAAAAATTTTTAATCGTTTTAACATTGGCTCTCTTAATTTATTAACAGGTAGCATTCCTCTCACGGCTCTTCTTAAAACAATAGAGGGATCACGGCGAAAAACATTTTTAAATACTTCTGTTTTTAAACCGCCAGGATAACCGCTATGATGATAATATTTTTTCTGTTCGGCTTTTTTGCCCGTAACCTTAATTTGACAGGCATTAATCACTACTACCCAATCGCCTCGATCTTGATGGGGAGCAAATTGGGGTTTGTTTTTACCCCTTAAGAGAAGAGAAACCTCAACTGCTAAACGACCGAGGATTTTATCCTTAGCATCAATAAGATGCCAATCTCTTTGAATTTTATTATTTTGATTATCCATTTTTGTAAATTACACTAATTCCATCTTTACCATTTTAGCGTTATCACCACTGCGGGGGGAAAGTTTAATTATTCTGGTATAGCCACCGGGGCGCGCTTTGTATTTCGTACCTAATTCCTGAAAAATTTTCCCTGCTGCTTCCTTTGTTAAAAATCGTAAAATATAACGTCGGTTGGCTAAACTTTTTGTCCCCTTCCCACGGGTTAGAAGCCTTTCTACCAAAGGTCGCACTGCTCGCGCCCTACTAATGGTCGTCACAATTTGTTTATGTAAAATTAAAGAATTAGCTAATTGTCGAAGCAAAGCCTTTCTTTCGTCAGGAGTCCTTTTTAATTTTTTTCCTGTTTTTAAATGACGCATAATAAAACACTTTTATTTCTCGGCTTCTAATAAAATTCCTTTTCGGCCCAAGATTCTTTTAATTTCTTTACGTGCCGAATCTCCGATACCAGGAATCTTGACTAATTTTCCCTCGGTCATTTTGGCTAAATCTTTGACCTTGGTAATTCTTTTTTTCTTAAGAGCGTTCAGAGTTCGCGTAGAAAATCTTAACTCCTCCAAAGGTAAATCCTCTAGAGGGATAACTCCTTCTTCGGAAGCCGTTTTCTTTCCTTTACCTCTCTCTACCTGGCTATTAGACTTTTGAGTTATTTTTTTAGCTTTGGCTAACTTTAAACCGGCAAGACAGGAAAAATGATTGACTAAAATTTTGGCTGCTTCTTCCAGAGCTTCTTTCGGGCTTATAGTACCATCGGTCTCTAAATCTATCTTTAATTTATCAAAATTGGTCATTTCACCTACTCGAATGTTTTCAATTTTGTAAGCTACTTTTTTAATAGGGGTAAAAATTGCATCCACAGCAATCTCACCAATTTCACGCTTCTCCCCTTCTCTCTGTTCTACTGGTTTATATCCCCTTCCTTGACTTACTGTAATTTCCATTTCTAATTCCACTTTTTTATCTGTCAAGGTTGCAATGTGTAAATTTGGATTAATAATCTCCACATCACTTCCCGTTTTAATATCACTTGCTTTTACTTCTTTTTCGCCTTTAACCTTTAATATAATCTTCACAGGCTCTTTTTTATGCACTTTAAGTCTCAACTGCTTTAAATTCAAAATAATATCTACCACATCTTCCTTTATAAAAGGTAAACTGGAAAACTCATGATCTGCCCCCTGGATCTTTATTGCAGTTACGGCTCCTCCTGACAAAGAAGAAAGCAATACCCTCCGTAAAGCATTGCCCAAGGTTAAGCCATAACCTGGAAAACAAGGCTCAATTACCAAAGTCGCCCGATTTCCCTGGGATTTAATAATTTCTACTTTTTTCGGCAATTGGATTTCCTCCATATTATTTGATTAATAAAAAGATACTTCTTAAAAGACTTAAGGTATTTTTTATTCTCTTTAAGTCTTATGAGTTCTTTTTATAATATTATTAACGTGAATAGTATTCTACAATCAAAGACATATCTACAGAATGATCCACATCTCCCCGGTCTGGTTTTCTTAAAACCGTAATAGACTTTGTTTTAGGCTCCACCATAAGCCAAGAAACTGCTCCTTTTTGACTAGACAAATTCAACTCTTTAAAATATTTATTCTTTTGTACCTGGGGGGTCAAGGCGATTTTATCTTTTGCCCTCACTTCATATGAGGGGAGGTTCACCTTTTTTCCATTAACTAGAAAAAATCCGTGATTCACTAATTGTCTTGCTTGAGTACGGGAATTGGCTAGTTGAGAACGATAAATAACATTATCCAATCTTGATTCTAAAATTTGAAATAAAACATCGCCGGTAACGGCTTTTTTTTGACTCGCCCTTTGGTAATAACGGCGAAATTGTTTTTCTAAGATTCCATAGAGGCGGCGTAATTTCTGTTTTTCGCGTAAATGCAAGCCATATTCCGATAGCCTAACACCGGAGGTTTTAGGACCTTGCCTGCCAGGAATATAATTCTTGCGCACCATTGCACATTTAGGACTCAAACACCTCGACCCTTTTAAGAAAAGCTTTACTCCTTCGCGGCGGCAAAGTCTGCATTTAGGACCTAATGATTTTGCCATAAATTATACAAGCTAAAAGTGAAAAGTGTAAAGCGTAAAACACAATAAGTATATAATTTAATTTTACACTTTGCGCTTTAAGCTTTACGCTTATTTTATACCCTCCTTGCCTTGCGCGGTCGGCAACCGTTATGAGGAATCGGCGTAACATCTTGGATGGAAAGAATAGTCAAACCATTAGCCGCAAGTGCTCGTACTGCCGCTTCGCGGCCCGAACCAATCCCTTTTAAGAAAACATCCACTTTTTCTAAACCATAAATCTGGGATTTTTCACAAACATTTTGCGCTATGCGCGAAGCAGCGTAAGGTGTAGATTTCTTTGCTCCTCTAAACCCCATTCGTCCAGCTGAACTTTGGGCAATTACATTACCATGCAAATCACTTAAACTAATAATGGTATTATTATAAGTAGCATAAATATGCGCTTGCCCTTGTGGTACGTATTTCCGAATTTTTTTACGTTTTCCTCCTATAGCGGGAGTACCTATTTTAGCTTTTTGTTCTATATCGTAATCAGTATTAGATTCAATTGTTTTAATCTTTTTTTTGCCCATAATATGGAATAATGAATAATGAATCAGGAATTAGGAATGAAGTACTTATCTTAATTCCTTGCCTAACTTTCTGGTAATGATGGTATAATCTACAAGGCTCTTTTATTCCTGATTCCTAATTCCGATTTTATGTTTTCTCTGCAGCTGGCCGACGACCACTGCCTGCTGTTTTACGGATATTACCTCGCACTGTTCGCGAATTAGTGCGAGTACGTTGACCGCGGACCGGGAGATTCTTTGCGTGTCGCATTCCTCTGTAACTTCCAATATCTTTGAGACGTTTAATATTAGTGGTTACAATCCTTCTTAAATCTCCTTCCACTTTATATTTTTTTTCAATAATTTCCCGAAGCCTTCCTTCTTCTGCACTGGAAAGAACAGATACACGTTTAGATGCTTCCACTTGCGCCTCTTTCAAAATTTTTTTAGCCAAAGAATGCCCTATGCCATAAATATAGGTTAAACCAATCTCTATTTTCTTTTGAGGGGGTAATATAACACCGGCAATACGAGCCATAATAAAAAGTGAAAAGTTAAAAGTTAAAAGTTAAAAGTTAAAAATGTGATAAAACTTCCGAAACTTTCAACTTTGCACTTTGAACTTTAAACTGACCTTAGCCTTGCCTTTGCTTATGTTTGGGGTTCTCACAAATCACAAAAACCCGCCCTCTTCGCCGGACAATTTTACATTTTTTACAAATCTTTTTTACAGAAGGTCTAACTTTCATAATCTAAAAATTCTAAAAACTATAGAGAGCGGTAAACAATACGACCGCGAGAAAGATCGTAAGGACTTAATTCTATATGAACCCTATCACCTGGCATAATCCGAATCCTATTTAGCCGCATTTTACCTGAAAGATGCGCTAAAATTTCATGACCATTTTCCAATTTCACCTTAAAGGTTGTAGAGGGCAAGATCTCGGAAACAATTCCCTCCATTTCAATCGCATCTCTCCTTGGCGCTCTAGCGGAAGATACATAATGCTTTTTGTGAAAAGTCTTTTTAGACTTAATCATAGAGCACAGAAGCCTTTTTTAGAAGCTTATTTAGCTTAACACAAAATACTAAAAAAGACAAGGGATTTTTGCATAAACCCCGTTAAATTTATTTCAAAAAATTATTATTTAACAGGATAAAGATGTGAGTGTATTATATAACCAAAAAAATAAAGAAGCAATACCTTTTATGAAAAAATTAAATTATGCTGAAATTTATGGCCATCATTTTACTTAAGGCAATTTATCTACAATCTGCACTTCTATCTTTTTTTCCAGAGCAGGAACTTTGTGAACCCAAAAAGGCCAAAGATGAACCCTTGCCTCTTGGACACCTGCCAATGATTGCAGATAGGTCAAGGCTTCTTGCTCATCTAAACTAGCAACTTTTTCTTTAACCTCGCCGTCATTGATTCTCCAAAATGCTTCTTTTTCTAAATGGACAGTCAACAAGGCTTTTTTTTCATTAAAATCAATGCTTTCCAATTTATAACTCACCCCATCCGCAGAAAGATTAAGAATATATTTATCAGCCCCCAAAAGACCACTAACGCTGCGCAAAGCTGCATCCCGCGCCTCTTCTTGAGAAAAGATAATCGCCTTCATCTGAATTTTCACAGTGGTTTCAAATGTATCCGTCTCTTCATCCACCTTCTTACTATTTTTCACTTCTGTTATTTCATCAACAAATGCTCCGTCAGACAAGGTAAAACCATTAGGCAAATTATTGTTGATTTCGGTGCGAGCACTGGCCACAAGGCTGTCCGCAATTGTTTTTTGCGCTTCATCCAAATCCTTCTGACTCACCACTTGTATGTCGCGTGAGATCCCACCTGTAAATGCATCGCTACTTTTCGCATAAATTTTTTCTCGTTTGGCAGGCGAAAAGGCAACGATGTAAAAATCTGACGGCCCAATATTACCTTCAGGACCAGCTTGGTCCGCTATTACCTGAACTTTGACGCTCCCCGCTACAACCTTACCTTCAGCAGAAACTGAGGCGGGGGGAATAACTATTTGGCTTTCTGTCCTAAACAAAATGTTATTTGATGACATTAAACGAGTAGTGGCTACAAGAAGCTGGCTCACGCCGAGGGTATTGTAAAGGGTAACCTCTCCTTGCGCTTTTTCCAGAGCTTGCTTCTTACCTGTGGATTTGAAAATTTGTGTATCTTGTTTTTCTAAAATAATCAGCCGGCCATTTATTCCTTCCTTTAAATTATCAGCAGGATTAGAATCAGTTTTCACCACCAAACTAACATTCTCGCTCAAAGGTTCACTTTTAGGAACAATTGTAACTGTAGCTTTAGGTAGAATTAAAAAAATGATTACTAGAATTAAAATAATACTAAAACCAATAAATCCCAACCCAACTTTTGCAGAAAGTGAAGAGAGTCTGACTGTCTTGGATTGAGACCTTTTTTTTCTTCGACCAATAGGTCTTTTGAGAGGAGAGGAGGCGAATATAGAAGAGCGAGATTTTCTAGACAATCTTCGCTGTGGACGATTGTTTTGTTGGAGGGGATAAAATTTATTACTTTTAGCACGCCGCACAATATCCGAAACAGAAACAGCAGCTACTCCGTCAGGTGATAAAAAGGGGCTCGTAGGACGAGAAGATGATGTATGTCTCTCTTCTCTAGATGTTACATACTTCACCTTCTCTCCCCCTGCTGGTTTTTCAATTTCAGTAGTCAAAACTGCCTGATTACCTACTTTTTCTCTAACCTCCAAGCCAGCGCGGGTAGCAAGATGTTTTCCTAATTGATCAGCGGTAACAATGATAATTTTACGACTTAGAATATCACTTTGACTTTTGAGAAGTTTTAAATTAACCAGGCTTTGGGAAAGAAGGGCTCTTTGGGGAATAACTAAAATAATCTCTCGATCAGTAATCTTTCGAATCCGATCAATAACACTTGTAATTTCTTCATCAATATCTATGTAAATGGTCTTCATAAAGA
>Ga0136653_10000417_pt1 | contig 22466 bp, 20 predicted proteins | sample LakKivw275mmetaG_FD_94866 | JGI IMG/M metagenome (GOLD analysis project Ga0136653, IMG submission 94866) | Anoxic lake water microbial communities from Lake Kivu, Rwanda to study Microbial Dark Matter (Phase II) - Lake Kivu water 275m metaG... | ecosystem: Environmental > Aquatic > Freshwater >...
GCCCTGAGCTTCTGATAATTACGCGAGAGCACGTAATCCGTACCCAGGCCGAGCCCGGTGAATATCAGAGGCGCAACTATCAACGCCGCAATTCCCCCGATCGACAACCCCATAATGACGCCGGCTATAGCGCCCCAGATGCCACCCACCCAGACGTTGTTGCTGCGCGCCATGAAACCCGATAGGTACATCGTGATAACAGACAGGATGAAGAAAACGAAAACATAGTCGCCCAACAACGATTTGACCGGGTTTTCCTCAAGCGGAGCAGGCGGAGTGCCGTCCCTGATATACTTCTCAATCGAAGCGACACCCGCCTTGATACCGCCCTCATAATCGTTATTTTTGAACAGCGGTAGCACATCGTCATCGCGTATCCTGCCCGCGCGCCCGTCAGTGATCACCGGCTCAAGTCCGTATCCGACTTCGATGCGCATTTTGCGATCATCCAGGGCCACCAGGAAAAGAACCCCGTTATCTTTATCTTTCTGGCCGATCTTCCATTTTTCGAACAGCCTGCTGGCATAATCCTCGATGCTGTCGCCTTCGAGGCTTTTTACCGTGGCTACAAAGACCTGCGCGGTGGTATCCTTCTCAAGCTGAGCCAGCTGAGATTCAAGCTCTGCCCCGGCCTGATCCGACAGCAATCCGGCGTTATCGTTGACATAGCCGGTCAGCTCAGGGAAATTCTGCGCCGAGGCCGGTATGCTGCCGGCAGTCAGCATCATGAGAGCCAGACAGGCTGTAACCAGCAAAAAGAACAGCGCGTGCCGCACTAAAACTCCACTTTAGGCGCTGTTTCTGCGCCGCTGACCGACTGAAAGTATTGTTTCTCACTGAATCCGAACATGCCGGCCAGCATATTGGTGGGAAAAGTCTTGATCTGCGTGTTATATTCCCTTACCAGGTCGTTGAACCGCCTTCTTTCCACACTGATGCGGTTCTCAGTCCCCGCCAGCTCATCCATCAGCTGCGTAACGTTCTGGCTGGACTTGAGGTCAGGATAATTCTCCATCACGGCAAGCAGGCGGCCTAATGCGCTCTCAACCTCGCCGGCCGCTGCAGCCTTTTCATTCACCGTTTGGGCAGACCCGTACTTCGTTCTCGCATCGGCTATGGCCAGGAAAATGGTCTGCTCCTGTGTCATCATTCCTTTGACCGAGTTCACCAGGTTCGGAATCAGGTCGTAACGTCTCTGATACTGCGTCTCAACCTGCGACCACTGGGCATCAACGGCCTGTGATTGGGTCACCAGGCTGTTATAGATACCGACCAGGGAAACTGCAATGATGACGGCGCCAAGTACTATTACACCTACGGCAGCCAGAACACATCCCCAGGTAGACTTCATAAAGATAACCTCCTTAACCAGTTTGAACAGGCTGGATTTTTATTATGGCAATTCTACAACAGGGCTAGTGTATCAACAAATCATACCTGCAACGCTTGTTTTAGCCGACTGGCGGAGCGTATAATCAAGCACAATCAATTAGAGGGGGTGGAATATCATGGCAGTTAATAAGGAACTTGTAGCGCCCTGCGGTTTGTATTGCGGAGTCTGCGGAATCCTTATAGCCACCAGGGATAATAATGAGAAATTCAAAGAGAGGCTGGCCCCGATTTACGGCGTCAAGCCCGAAGATATATTGTGCGACGGCTGTCTCTCACAGCGCGTCTTCCCCTATTGTCGTACCTGCCCGATCAAGTCTTGCTGCCTTGATAAGAATATAGAGGGATGCTACCAGTGCAACGAGTTCCCCTGTCGATTCATCGACAATTTCCCGGTTCCGGTCGGCAAGAAGGTTATATTGCGAAGTGTCCCAAGATGGAAGGAACTTGGGACGGAAAAGTGGATACAGGAGGAGCAGAAACGCTATAATTGTCCTCATTGCGGCGCTGCCACCTTCCGTGGAGCCAAGCGCTGCCGTAACTGCAAGGAAGCGATCGACCTCGACTGAAAACACCCGGCATGTTAAGAATAACTGTAATACTGATTGTAATTATTCTGGTTGCGGCCTGTTCCGCCCCCCAGCAGCAACCGGCGCCGCAATCCCAGCCCGAACAGGTTAAGATCGGGGCCTTGCTGGGCTTGAGCGGCGATATAGCAACATCCTATGGTCAAGCGCAAAAAAAAGGAGTTGAGCTGGCTGTAAGCGAGGTCAACGATAGCAATTACCTGGGCGCAGGCAAACAGCTCAAGCTGGTCGTTGCAGACGCCGGACCCGGCGCAGATACGGCTTTCTCCAGCATCAGCAGTTTAATAGAAACAGATAATGTCTCTGCTATCATAGGCCCGACGCTGTCTACGCAGGCTTTTAAGGCAGATCCGGTAGCCCAGAGTCACAGGATCCCTATTATCGCCATAAGCAATACAGTTCCGGGTATAACGGAAATGGGCGATTTCATATTCCGCTGCAGCCTGCCGGAATCAACCGTCATCGGAGGCACCATCAAAGCTGCAGCCAGCCAGTTGCGCGTGGTCAAAGTCGCCTATCTCTGGGGCAAGGACGACGACTATACCATAGCCGGCTATAGAGCCTTTAAGGATGCGGTATTGAAGAACGGCCTGAAAGTGCTGGCGGATGAGACATTCAGTCGTGGCGATACAGACTTTAAGCCCCAGATTGAAAGGATCATTGCGCAGAGCCCTGATGCAATTCTCGTTTCCGCTCTGGCCAAAGAAGCTGCGGCCATCATCATACAGGCGAGGACCCTCGGCTATACCGGTATTATTATCGGCGGCAATGGCTTCAATTCAACCGACGTTATTAAACAGGCCGGTAGCTACGCGGAGGGGGTCATGGCCGGCACGGCGTGGAATATCGCCAGTATCAATACCAGGAACCTGGAATTCATCTCCGCCTATCAAAAAGCTTATGGAATCAAGCCGGACCAGTTTGCCGCTCAGGCTTATACCGGCGCCTGGCTGCTGGCCAACGCCATCCGGACCGCCGGCAGCTCCGATCCTCAAACCATCCGGGATGCTCTGGCCGGTATATCCAATTTCACTACACCCATGGGATCTTTCAGCTTCACACAGGACAGGGAACCTGTTCATCCCGCCGTTGTGCAGATCGTAAAAAATGGCAGGTTCACCATTTTTAAATGACGCGATCTCACAGGGATTCCAGGCGATATCATCAACTGCGAGGCCTGTGCTATAATCGCTCTGTAAAATGTTTAAATTAAACCTGATGCCCCGAGGGGACAAGTTCTTCGACCTCTTCGAGGTCAGTACAAAGAACATGGTCAAAGCAGCCGAAAGTCTTAAGGACCTGATATATACCTGGGATTGCATTGAACAGAAACTGGAAGAGATGGATAGAATCGAACATCAGGGCGATACCATAACCCACGAGATCATGTTCCAGCTCAACCGTTCGTTTATAACACCTTTCGACAGGGAGGATATCGGCATGCTGGCGCACTCTCTGGACGATGTCACCGACCTTATCCAGGCAACCGCCGACACCATGGTACTTTATAAGGTCAGGGAACCCGGCAAACGGGCGCGTGAGCTTGCAGATATCCTGGTCCAGATTACTACAGAGGTGGAAAACGTGATGCCCAGCCTCAGGCGCCATACAGCCAACCTCGAGAAAATCTTGAACAGCTGCGTGGAGATAAACAGGTTGGAAAACGTAGCGGACAAGATCTATCGCACGGCGCTTAAGGAGTTGTTTGAGGATTCCAACGACATCACGGATATCATTAAATGGCGAGAAATATACGAACATATGGAAAGCGCCACCGATATGTGTGAGGATGTCGCCAACGTGCTGGAAGGCGTAGCCCTGAAACACGCTTGAATGCCCGGCCGGCTTACACCTGTCGGCGTGATGATACACAGCTTCACAAAAGGACGATGAAATATGGCCATTAAAGAGATGGTTTATAAAAACCGCAGCTACCGCCGCTTTTATCAGGACGCGGAGGTCTCAATTGACACGCTTAGAGAGCTCGTTGATCTGGGGAGGATGTCCGCCTCCGCCATGAACCTGCAACCGCTCAAATATATTTTGTCCAACGACCATGCCAGGAATACCGCCATCTTCGCAAATATCGGGTGGGCGGCATATCTAAAGGACTGGGAAGGCCCTCCCGAGGGGGAGAGGCCTGCGGCGTATATTATCATGCTGGGAGATACGGAGATCAGTAAAAATGTGGTATGGGATCACGGCATCGCCGCTCAAAGTATCCTGCTCGGCGCCACGGAAAGAGGGCTGGGCGGCTGCATGATTGCCACCATACGGAAGAGCGACCTGGCAAAGGCGCTCGATATCAGCTCACGTTACGAGATACTGCTTGTTATCGCCATCGGGAAACCAAAGGAGCAGGTCGTGATTAATCTCCTGGATCCAAATGGAGATGTGAAATACTGGCGAGACAGCCAGGCTGTACATCACGTGCCCAAACGCTCGTTGCAGGACATCATCATCGGATAGGCAGGCTGTGCAAATATAACGGCTTAAACGGAAGTCCTCTTTACCAGCAGCAAGCGGTTGCCTTCCCCCTCGCTGTAACCGTAGTCAACCCGGTCCATCATCTTTTTCATCATATATATGCCCAGGCCGCCCGCTTTGCGTTCCTCGAGCGCGCTGTCCACCTCAGGCAGCGGAACGGAGCCGGGATCGAATTTAGCACCGTGATCCCTGATAGTAATGATAATGTCGGCGCCGTTTAGTTCACATGAGATCTGAAAAAAACCGCCCCTCCCGCCGTAAGCATGCTTCACCACGTTGGTACTGGCTTCATCAACAGCTGTCTCAAAGGGAAAAATATATTTGTCCAGTTTCCGCTGCTGCAACCAGTTAACCACAAAGTCTACAATCGCCGGTATGTCTTTGAGAATTGCACTCTCCAAAGTGAGTGTATCTTCATTCATGTCTGCTGCCCGTTGTTGATCGATCAATATTATTTGCCTGTAATCCGACTATCTTTTTATGCCACAGCCGCTGTCGCGGGTGAGATAACAATTTCGCTGCCGTTGATCTTGCTTTCCAGACTCGATTTGATGGAGTCGATCACCTTCTGAACTTCGGACATTTTTCTATCGCCGTCGAACTCCAGAAAGATCTCAACGTAAACATTCGCTCCGGAACGTCTTGAACGTATCCCGTGAATAGCCTCGTATTCGTCAAAATAATGCGCCAGTTCCCTGAGTATAACGATCTGAAGCGACTCTTCCAGGGCACGGTCCAGCAGATCGTAGACAGACATGGTGCTGATGTTGTATATGGATTGGACGATAAAAAGCCCGATGATAATAGAGGCCAGCGGGTCAACGTAGGTTACCCACGGCTGATCATAGAATACGGCGCTCATGGACAGTGATATAATAACCAGCACCGACGCGATGGTTTTAGAGCGGTACATCCGCCAGAGCGACTCCAGTACCGGTGAATATTCCTCTTTGGTCAGGTGGTAATCGTGCCGCCAAAGCCAGACGCTGGTCAACAGCGCCACGGCCGAGAACACGATGGCAAGGTCAACACCACCCGCATGCAGTTCCACCGGATGTTGAAACCTTTCGATCGTATGTCCGATCACAATTATCAGTGATATAACAAGTACGACCGCCACAATAAGGCCTGAGACGCTTTCAAGCTTACCGTACCCATAGTTATACCCCTCTGTTCGGCCGCGGTTGACCTTCCGGATGCTCAGGTAGGATAAAAATACAGCGGTGACCAGCCCGATATTCTTAAGAATCTCCGACTCAAGGGTTACCGAATTGGCTATAATTGCGGCAATTATGCCGGTGACAAGCCCGAATATCCCAAGTAGCAGGCCGAGAAGGATGGATTTTTCCTTGGCTTTACTATGGTCAGTTGGCTTTGTTCCTTTATCGTTCGACATTAATTCCCTTCGAAATTCCCATAGTCAATATAAGCCTGATTATTTTGGCATGATTTGATTTATTATTCAAAGAATAACACCACCATATTCCCAAAACTACAAAGGGGCGCTATAATGGAGCTAATATATCCGGATAACAAACCTTATACAATTCGCTATGTTTTTTGAGCTGGAACGGCGGCACATCTCACCGGCAATATCGATACTTATACTTACGTTGATATTGATAGGTACCTCCTGCACGGTGGATGAATTACCGCAACCGGTAGACAATTCGGCTAATTCTCCGGTCGCCGACAACAGTATTACCTGTGTTATACTTGACATCTCGTCTTTCGTTGCACAACCTAAGACTATAATAGAGGGCGAGCAGACAGTCCTTTCCTGGAAAACAGTCGCCGCTACTTCTCTGTCCATCGATCCGGGGATTGGAAATATCAGCGTCGACACCCAAAGTATCACCGTATCACCGAAGGCAACCACCCTGTATACATTAAGAGCGTCCGATGGATGCTATGAGGTATCTCAAAAATTTCTGGTAATCGTGAAGACAGCGGACGGAGAGATCGTCTGGCCTGCCGGCAGCTCCGAAAATGTGACACCCGAGCCGATATACGAAGGCTGGAGCCATTACCCGAACAACTATGTTGAATGGACGATACTGGATCGCAATAAAGATACAGCCTCAGATACGTATACCTGCTGGCACCAGGGACGTATCATCAACAAGCACGAAGAATGGATGATGACGGAGGTAACGGTCAGCGGCAAAGTGGTGGCGCGCACCATTGCACCTTCCGAGCAGGTGATCTATGTCACCAGCATGGATTGCCTGCTTTTGCCGGAACTGAAGTGGAAGTGGCAAATAAAGCCATAATTTCTCCACTCCGTATTATGCACAGGATATTGGAAAAGGTTTATGAACAGCATGTGGAATAGAATAGCCGGCATCGTCGTTTTGATCTGTATCGCAACGCTCTGCCAATCCTGCTTTATCTTCGAACGCGCCAGCGATCATTATAAGGCGGGAAATGAATTATACAGCCAGAAAGAGTGGGATAAGGCGATCGAGGAGTATACAAAGGCCATCAGCATGGATTCAAACCAACCCTTCTTTTACATCAACAGGGCACTGGCCTATAACCAGATAGGAAAATACGATCTGGCCATCGAGGATTGCACCAGGGCAATAAACAAGAAGAGCAACATCGCATTAGCCTACACCACGCGCGCCTCCGCCTATAATGAAAAAGGCCAGTATCAACTGGCGCTGGCCGATTCACTCAAGGCCGTTGAGCTTAATCCCAAGATTGCTCTGGGCTACATCAACAAGGGCTGGGCGCTGTACGGGCTGGGGCAGTACAGGGAATCGGTACTGGCCTGCACCGAAGGCATCGCTGTTGAGCCGACCAGGGCAATGGCCTATATATTCAGGGCCATGAACTACAACGAGATGGGCAACTATGAAAATGCCATGGCCGATTGCAACAAGGCCATTGAGCTCGATCCAACGCTGCCGCTGGCGTATGTAAACCGCGCCTGGGTATACAACCAGCTTTCGGCTTACGAGAACGCTATGGACGACTGTAATACGGCAATCGGCCTCGATCCCAGGATCGCTACGGCTTACGTCAACCGGGCCTGGGCGCAGACGGCCCGTGGCAACTACGACTTGGCCATAGCGGACTGCGATACGGCCATCAAGCTCAATCCCAACCTGCCGCAGGCATATATACAGCGCGCCTGGGCCTACTTCGAGAAATACCCTTACGATTTCTCCAAAGACTGGTGGCAGATGGGCATGGACGACTGCAACAAGGCCATCGAACTGAACCCCAAATCCGCCCTAGCCTATAATATGCGGGCACGCGGCTATATTTTAAAGGAAGAATACCGCCTGGCCATAGCAGATGCCACGAAAGCAATGGATTTAAGTCCGGAATTTGCGATACCTTATGTAACGCGCGCCTGGGCCTTCAACGATCTTCACCTCTGGGATCTGGCCATCGGGGACTGCGACTCTGCCATAGCTATGAATCCCAAGCTGTCGGCTGCCTGGGCCAACCGCGCCTGGGCTTACAACGGCAAGGGCATGTACGATAAAGCGCTTTCCGATATAAACGAGGCCATCCGGCTTCAATATGATTTCGCCTGGGCCTATTTTACGCAGGCTATTATTCATAAGAACCTGCATAATTACGAGCAGGCCAAATCCGATATAGAACTATGCCTTCAATATACAACCGACGTCAAGCTTATTGAGGCAGCCAGAGCGCTTTCCGCTACACTTTGACTTATTACGCATCAAGGTCTTATCATAACAACATGAACTCACCGGGAATACGTTTGGTCAACCTTTTCTTATGTCTGGCCCTGCTCTTTTCCATAGGCTGCTCCACTTCTCCTGCCACGCCTGACGTGGTACCGGCTACATCTCAGCCAATCCCGGCAGCGCATGAGAGAAAACTGCAGACTCCGCCATTCGAAGGCGGCAGCGCCATCATTTTCGTCCTCGATCAGGTCGATGATGATAAATACATTGATGCAGTTTATGAGATCATCCGTATATTCGCGGAAAACAACGCGTCCCTTGATGTCGCCGTGAAACCCCCCGACAAGAATTTCGGCCTGAATGAAAGCACCATGGAACTGACCTATTTTTCAGATGCCGGTATCATCGATACCAGCATCGACGGCCATTACCTTAACTGGCTGAAGCCTATGGCATCATTGACAGGTGATGAATACAAAAATTTTACAGCCAACCTTGTGTTGACTCGTGATCAGGTTAACTACATTTTCGGTTCGGCGGTTTTCTCCTGCCTGCTGCCTGCCGCGGCTATTAACGAGGCCAACTACAGCGCATTGCAGGAAAGCGGCTACAAGGTCATCGCATACAGCGGTTCGGATGCCCTCAAGCCTTCCATCAAACCGGTCAACTGGTCGGGGCAGGTTGATACCGGGGGATTATACCTTATACCCGTGGTTGGCCAGGCCGACCTCTCGCAGCAGTCCGACACATCCAACGCATTGTACAATGCGGTCAAACAACACACTACTGCACACGGAGTGGCCGTCATAGAATTGCCCGTCACGTCGGTATTGGACGAGAATAACAAGACCAACCCCGCAAAACTATTGCAGTTATCCACCCTGATCAAGTCATACCAGGAGCTCGGAGACATCACCACGCTTAAGAGCTGGTACGAGTTCATCACCGGCTGCCCGCTGGATTCGGCGGGTTTAAAGCGGCCGCTTCCGCCTTACAACGGCGGACCGATTATTATTTTCAGGCTGGACGACGTCGCCAAAGGCTACCGGGAAGAGGTGGTGCAGGAAATAATCAAGGTATTTGAGCGCAATGGCGTGCCGCTGGATTGCGGTGTCGTATCCAATGTGGACGGCACCGAGTCATACGAGATTCCGTGGCTGAAGCAATATGTTGACGATAACATCGTGGGTATCAGCGTTCACGGCTACGACTGGACCTATTATCAACTGGATATAACCCAGAATTACCTGAAGTATCTTGAGGATAATCCATGCATAAACGTATACGCCGCCAGGGCGGAGGCGGAAAAGGCCAAGCTTACCTACGAAGAACTCAAATATAAACTGCTGCAGGCGCGCTGCAAATATTTGAAATATTTCGGAGTCAATCCGATATCTTTCACCGTCCCGACGGACTACTTTGACGAACTCGGATACATGGCAATACAGGACGCCGGCTATAAAGTATTCTCAGTTCATCGATCAGTTGAACCCTGTCCCTCGGTGAAACCTGTCGACTATAACTGTCACGTGGACCTGGAAAAGGGCATGTACCGCATCCCCACCGGGTCCGACCTGTGCGACTGGTACAACTGCCAGTGGACTGATGTTGTTAACCTGGACAAGCCCATGCAGCAGAAGGACTACTGCATTTATGTAGACGCGTGGGGAGAATCACAGGAATACAACGACTTTGCTATCACAGTGTGCACCGGCATGAACGCTTTAGGCGTAGGTGTAATCAGCCTCCATCCTGATTGCTTTATCGACAAGTACGGCAAGCCCGATCTGGACAAGCTGCAAAAAGTGGAAACAATCGTGAAGTGGTTTAAATCCTTCGCAACGATAATGACCTTCGAGCAGTGGTACCGCTATCACACGGGCGATAAATAGCCTCTACTGCAATATCAGCGATTGCTACTTTCGGTTTTTATACCAGGCTATACATTTCTGCAGACCTGATTCCAGATCTGTGATAGGTTTATATGCGAGCAACGTTTCAGCTTTCGTCGTGTCTGCTATGCGGTTAAATACCTCGATCTCCAGCGACCTGCGGCGGTCATAGTCGACATACTTTGTCTTAACTTTACCTTTCAGATTGAGTGAGGTCAGAACCATATCGGCCAGCATATTAATGGACACATCTTTCCCCGTGCCGAAGTTCAACACCTGGTTAATGCCCGTATCCATGATGCCGGCCAGCAGTGTCATATGAACAGTATCTTCAATATACGTGAAGTCGCGCGTCTGTTTCCCATCGCCATAGATAAGAATCTCCTGACCCGCCAGAGCCCTGGTAACAAAGCGGGACAGCACAAAACGACCGTCCTGGCGCGGCCCGTACGCATTGAAATAACGTAACGATGTGTGCTCAAGGCCGAATTTCTGATAGTACGCCATGCAAAAATGTTCGCCGATCAACTTGGTTAAGGCATAGGTTGATTTAGGATTAAAAGGCCCTTCCTCCACCATGGGTTTAACAGAATCACCATAAACCTCCGAAGACGAAGCAAACACAAACCGTTTGACCTTGTTCCTGGCCGCCAGTGAAATGACATTGGAAGTGCCGATTACTTCAACGTTAAGCAGATCGACCGGCTCATCCTGCGTTTCCTCCACTCCCACGACGGCTGCAAGATGGAAAACCATATCCTGCCCTTTAAATAGCGGGGCAATGGCCTGGATATCCGTGACATCCAGCCGATGTACGGACAGGTTATTGCCCTCAGTAAGCCCCGCTATCTTGTTGCCGCACAGCATGGTATCTATTACGCACACAGTGGCGCCGAGGTCGATCAGCTTTTCCACAAGATGCGAGCCTATGAATCCTGCTCCCCCCGTCACCAGAACCCGCATTCCATGGTATTTCTGAAGCATATCACTCATCATTAATATCTGGAATAATTATTTATCATTTATAATGCCCGTACCGGGCGAAGGGGATAGGTTAACTATCGATCTCCAATCCCTTGGACGGCTTGGCCTGCAATTCAAGCAGCACCTTAGCGGGTGATGGTTGCTCGCTGCGTGGAGCATCACCGATCCTGGTAACCCTCTCACGTTTGAGGTAGGTTCCTCCGGCGATAATTATATCTATCATGGCTTTGACCATGGTGAAATCCAGGAACTGTTTATATCCGAGAATGAAAAGCGGTGAATACAGCGCCAGTTTGAGATCATCTTCAGCCACAAGTATGGCAATGATCGATAGCAGCAACTGCAACACAGCAAAGAGCGCAAAGGCCATTACCAGCGTCATCCATTCGCCGTCAATTATCATTATGACCGACGTTACCATAACGACCAGGCTGGCCAGCGGCACCAGTGTCATGGATAACAGCATATAGGGAAACGTGAGCTTGTTCATAATTCCAAACCTGGGATTAAAAAAGGCGTCCCGATGTTTCCAGAAATTTTGAAAATCGCCGCGGAACCAGCTGAGACGCTGGCGGTATACATCTTTAATAGTCTCCGGCGCCTCTGTGTAACAGACTGCTTCGTTGCTGCCATGAAGTATCTGATGCGCTTTAAGCATCTTGATTGTTATATCGAAATCCTCAAGCAGGTAGTCCGGATCATAGTATCCCGCTTCCTCGAGAGCCGACTTACGGAAAGCGCTGAAAGCACCCGACGCAACGGTCAGAGAGCCGAAATTCTCAAAGGCACGCCTTACGATCTGAATCTGGACGATATATTCCAACGCCTGCAGGTTGGTAAGCAGATTATTGCGGTTAAAAACCTTCAGATTCCCGGCCACGCCCGCCACCCGGGGATCCTCAAAGCCCCTGACCATCTCGTTTATGGCGCCGCGCGCAATCATGCTGTCGGCATCCACGGTCATCACTATTTCACCCGAGCATATGGCAATACCCGTATTCAGCGCGGCGAATTTTCCGCCGTTAAGACGCCGTACCACTTTGACGCCGCGATGGCTGAACTCGGTGGCTACGGAATACGTATTGTCTTTGGAACCATCATCAACCACGATGATCTCTTTATTGGGATAGTCGGCCTCGATCAGTGTTTCCAGCGTCCTTGCCAGTACTTTTTCCTCATTAAATGCGGGTACGATGATACTGACCCTCGGCTTATAGGAGCTTGGCTGGAATACCTCTTTTTGCTGTTTTATTTTGTGAAAAATAGCCAGAGGGACGGTCAGGAAATTGATCAGCATGGTGAATACCAAAGAAACCATAAGCACATATATCAGTGCCGAAGGGACCACTTCCCACAGTGTTACCACGAAGATAATGAAGATGATGACGAATATCACAAGCAACGATGTGAGATTCTGCCACTGGCTTGGCTTGGACTCACGTGACTGTTTTCCTTTAACCAACCTGGACAGAAAATGAAATATAACGATAACGGCTAACGCGCCCAGCGCAATCCAAACCGACTCGACAGGCATAAAGTAGAATATGCCCATCAGTAATATCAGAAAAAGGATAGCAACGATAAAAATAGCGATATTTCTCATTTCACTCAGCTACAACGAGACCTGATAAGCAGAATATACGGATTGAAGTATTCAATGCAATCACGTCAATTTTCGTAGGTCCTGCTGCTCAATGATATCAATTTTTTGCTGCATGGCAAATTGTTTGGCCTGTGTTGTTATCTCCGACAGCGCCAGGAATACTTTGTTGCGGATTCCCGCATCGAAAGCTGCGGCGTCGAACTTGGACAGCTCATCCAGACCGACCTGCTGACCGGTTTCGTTACCTATGCCGATAGCAATCGTTGGTACCACTATCTTATCATCACGCCTGGCAAATATATCGAAAATATGCTCGATACCAGATTTGCCAAGGATCAGGGCTCTCTCATAGACTTCGTAACCCTTGTTGCGAAGGAACCTTACAATAATGCCCCGCGCATTGGCCGCCACCGAACCGGAGTGGTTTGCTCCCGCTTCCACCCTGCTCTGCATTCCTATATTGGAACGGTCAAGGTGAGTGATATCCGCAACCACCGTTGCCAGAGTCTTCGCTTCAAACGCCCTGATCATCTGCCGGCCGGCGAAATTCAATGCCTCCTGCCCCAGCTTGGGGATCGCTATTACCACTTTGTAATTTATGCCGATATCATAAGCCCTGGTATCGAATCTGAAAAGAGATTCAAGCCCAACCTCAGGTTCCCCCGATGGGGCGACCAGGATGCCTATGCCGAGATTGATTTTGGTGATAATATCGTCCCTGATAGCAAGCACATCCACGGTATGAACTGCGCCTGAACGACCCGTCAATTGAGCCAGCTCATGAACTTGATACCCCTGGTGCTTGAGGAAATCGACAAGCTGAGTTTTCGGTTTAAGCTGGAATTCCAGCCAGCCCTTCTTATCGGGGCTGAACTGGTAGGAAGAAGCCTCGACTTCTTTCAGATCCTCGGCGCTCCAAATCTTGCGCGTTTTCATATTGCGCCACTTAACGACCGGGACCGTAAACACCTCGTTACAGTTCTGGCACCTGTAGTGTATACCCACATTGCGATAATCGGTGCCGATCAATCTCAAATCCTTTCGGCACTTGGGGCAAACGTATCTGTTGTCTTGTTTGAAATCCCTGTCAAGCCCCACGTATCCGCAGGAAAAATGCTCTACCAGTTGGCCTTTGACAATGTTTGAGGAGTCACAGCGCGGGCACCTCACAATAGGAACCAGTTGAAATAGCCCGTCGGGATCGACATAAAATTTTTCATATGGTTGCCTGATCAGTATCCCATTATTGGCAAGAGACTCAAGTATGTTTATCGTGTCAACCTCTGAGGTATCGAGCAGACTGCTGACCGACGGGTATGCGTATCCCATTTTATAGCTGAAATCAACGACGGGGTTGATATCGGGAATTTTGCCGCTGACCAGCGCATCAACCAGTTTGATAACCCTCGGGTCCTCAAGAATCGCCGCACCGGAATCCTCCTGAGCCGGCTGCCCCCTGGCTACGGAGGTGGATTGCTGCGCCTGGGGATTAACCACGATGGGTGAGCTGGGCTGCTTTTGTATATCGCGCCCGAGCGGAGGCACTATTACTGGCGGTTGCTGGGGCGCTGTCTGTCCGGGCACAACAACCACTGGTTTCTCCGCTGACTCCGGCGCCGGGCCGACTGCAGGCGACACAGGCGGTGCAGGCTGTACATATTCCTGCCGTACCGGCGGAACCTGGGCCTGAGGAGCTTCGTGTTGCCGGGGCTCGGGGCGCGACCTGATAATTATCCGTTCCTGCCCCGTAGCAGCCGGCTGCTGAATATCCGTTTCAGCTCTGGGCGCAGATTGTGGCTGGCTGTGAACCGGCGCGCGTATCGGCGCATCTGCTTCCCTCTCCCTGAGTTTTGCTCCGGACGGAGGCTTGACGGCTGTTTCCGTGGCAGCTGCCGCCGCGGGCTTCACAGCCGCATCTTCTGTAGCACCATCGGCGCCCGGCCGTCTCAACAATGCTTTTACTCTCGCCAACAACTTCCGCGGGCTGATGGGTTTGCGCAAATAAAGATCAAAACCCAGCTCCTCCACACGAGACCACGCATCAGAATCCGGGATTGTGCCGAGAAGAACGATCAATGCGCCGTGCTGTTGCCTGATCTTGAGGCATGCCTCATAACCACTGACATCCGAAAGCTCATCGTCAATTACAATAACATCGAAGTTGGTTTTATCCAGCATCACCAGACCGTCAAGACACCCCGACGTCCCATTTGCATCAAGGCCGCTCTGTTGCAGGATCTCAACGTTCTTCTCTTTTAAGACGGGATCGCTAGAAAGAAAGAGAATCTGACTCATTTCCAGTCCCTCACGCTTATACAGCTCATATTTTATTCATTACTTTATATATAATCGACCGCATTCCGGGCGATTTTATAGCCGTTCTCTTCCTGTACTATTATCTCGGGCCTATCGGGATTATCTTCCAGTTTTTCACGCAGGTGACGTATATACTGCTGCAGATTTGATAGGCAATCGACATATTCTATGCCCCAGATCTTGGTGAGTATATCGTCTCCCGATAAAACTTTACCTTCGTGCGAAACAAGGTACTTCAAGAGATTTAATTCGGTGGTCGAGAGCTTAACATGCTCCCCGTTCTTCTGAACAGTACCTGCCGACACATCCATCTTGATTTTCTTTTCCTTAGGAACAGCCCTGGCGGCGGCCGGCGCAGCTTTAACTTCCTCTTTTATTCTGGCGGCTCCTCTTTTGCCGCGGTGCCTGAATACGGCCTTCACGCGAGCGAGGAGCTCGTTATGATTAAAAGGCTTCACAATATAATCATCCGCACCCATCTCCAGGCCCCTCACCTTATCGGTCTCGTCGCCCCGTATCGTGAGAATGACGATGGGTATATCGCTGTAGCTTCGTATTTCCTTCAAAACCTTCATACCATCCATGTCGGGCAATCCCAGGTCGAGAATGATCATATCGGGCGATTCGGACTTCATTAAGGCCAGCCCGTCTGCCCCCTTTATAGCGGGTATTATCCTGGCTTCAGGCATATGCATTTCAAATATCAGGTTGGTCACTTCCCGTGATATCGGCGTTATCCTCTATGAGAAGGATTTTCAGTTGTCCCGGCATACGGTTATTTCTCCACCTTATTTTCATGTATCGGCAAGGAAAAAGAGAAGGTGCTGCCTTGTCCGACATCGCTCTGCACCCAGATTGCGCCTCCGTGTAACTCCACAATTTGCTTGCTGATGGCCAGCCCCAATCCCAATCCGGGTATTCCCGACCTGTCCGAAGACGGATGATAATAGGGGATAAACAGCTTCCGCTTCTCTTCGTTCGGTATGCCGGGCCCGGTATCCTGCACATTGATAACCAGCCTGTTCCCATCCCTGGCAGCCCTCAGGAAGATCTGGCCGCCCTCGGGTGTAAATTTAATGGCGTTGGACAAAAGGTTCAGCAAGACCTGCTCAATACGCTGATCATCCGCATTTATCTTGATGTAAGGCTCCACCTCTAAACTCAACGTCTGCTTCTTCTGCTTGGCCAGTGACAGTACCTGGTCGGCGACTCCAGCCGCCAGCATCGAGAAGTCGAATTCCTTCTTCGCTATCCCATAAGACTCATCCTTGTTCTTGGACAGATTAATCAATTCATTCAAGCGATTTTGCAGGCTGGAAGCGCTACGCGATATATTCTGGGCCAGCTTAAGTAAAACCGCCTCATGTCGCCTGTCCAGTTCCTCGATCAAAAGACCTGTGGAAGCTATGATGGCGGTAAGAGGTGTCTTTAATTCATGACTCAGAGCGCTTAAAAACAAGTGCGTATGTGTAATCTCATCTTGCTGTTTGGCAATCTCGTTATCCACAGGCCCGACAGTAACTTTGCGGCAGACTTCCGATATGCTGGCACTGATGGCTGCCATTAATTTAAGCTCATTGACCGTGAAGATATCGGCCCTGGATGATAACCCTCCAATAATTCCCAGCAACTGTCCCCCGATATCACGGGAGAAGCGATAAACGACATGAATCCATTTTGTACGGCTGTCTCCCAACGATAGTTAGAATCATTCGCCATATCGTTGCAGAACAGCGGCTTGCGTGTTTGCGCCACCACTCCAATGATGTCGTTGCCCACAGTCATGGCTTCGAGTTCCTTCGCAATTTGATCCGGCAAACCATGATGTAACACGAGCGTAAGAGTTTTATTGCCCGGACTGTATTTCTGTACCCAACAAACATCAAGATCAATTACATTCCCGAGCTCCCAGAGCACACCGTCCAGAACCTCCCTCTCAGACAACGAACTGGATACGATATCGGAGATATCGGATAGAACGTATAGATACCTGTTCTTTTGTTGACCTGGTTGTTGCATACTCAATCAGCTTCTATTATAACTAAATCCTTCGATATGTCAATCACAACAGTCTGAAAATCCGCCATCGATGGGCCGATACAAAGATCACTTCACTTGCATTTTGACACCGTTTCATCTCATAGTTAAACTATGCATAATTTGATTGAATGGTAAATTAATTACCATGGGCGAGGATAATATGGCACGATCGGAATTAACTGTAAATGATTTGAGAAACCTTGAAAGCCGCATTCGGGACAAGTCGGCTGACGTAGCGGTTGTAGGATTGGGATATGTGGGATTGCCGCTGGCGCTGGCCTTTGCTGAAGCAGGATTTAATGTAACAGGGGTTGACTCTGACAAGGGACGGGTTAATAAGATTACGCGGGGCGCCTCTTACCTGCTGGATATCCAATCGGCGCGTCTGAAAAAAGCTGTTGCCAAGGGAAGATTAAAGGCAACCACCAGCCCGTCAGCGCTACGTAGGGCAGATACCATTATTATCTGTGTTCCCACCCCGCTTACCAGAACCAAAGAGCCCGATATGACTTATATCGTCAGCGCCACCAATGATATCGCCCGTTTCCTCCGGCTGGGGCATCTGGTTATTCTGGAGAGCACGACCTACCCCGGCACAACACGGGAGATCGTGCTGCCAATACTGGAATCCACCGGACTAAAGGTGGGGGTGGACTATTTTTTGACTTTTTCGCCCGAACGAATCGATCCGGGCAGCCGTGGATTTACTATCAAGAACACCCCCAAAATAGTCGGCGGCATGGAACCTACATCCACCAAGCTTGCCGCGCTTCTCTACCGCCATGTATCCGAAAAGGTACTGGAAGTATCCACACCGGAAGTGGCCGAGATGGACAAAGTCTTCGAGAACGTATTCCGCAGCGTAAATATCGCTCTGGTAAACGAGCTCGCCAAGCTTTGCGAGAAGATGAATATAAACGTGTGGGAGGTCATCAAGTCCGCATCGACCAAGCCCTTTGGATACATGCCGTTTTATCCGGGTCCGGGAGTGGGCGGCCATTGTATTCCTCTTGATCCATACTACCTCGCAAGCAAAGCCAGAGAGTATTTTTTCCACACCAGATTCATCGAACTGGCAGCTGAAATCAATGAAACGATGCCGGAATACATAGTCGAGCAAATCGTAGCCGCGCTTAATACAAGAGGTAAAAGCTTGAAAGGATCAAAAATCCTGATATTGGGCGTGGCCTACAAGAAAGATATCGAGGACGTCAGAGAGTCACCCGCATTAAGGGTTATCGAACTGCTACTCGAGAAGAGAGCTACGGTGCACTACCATGATCCTTACATCCCCGCTTTTAAAGAAGGCGCCCGTAAGCTCCGTTCTGTCAAGCTGACAAAAAAAGTATTCAGCAACTATGATTGCGTGGTAATTGTGACCGATCACAGTTGTTATGATCTGAAAGCGATAGCAAAGGAAGCGAAGCTGATATTCGATACACGTGGATGTACGGTTGGAATTAACTCCGCAAATATCATCCGTCTCGGGGAATAGCCCTTATTTTATCGCTGTGCGGCTTTCTTTATCTGGCCGTCCATTATCGACTGTACCAGACCGGGAAAAAGCCTTTTCATAATGTAGGTATACCTGGTGCCGGAACCGGGCAGGATAAGAAACTGTCCCCTGCCCATGCCGGCGACTACATACCTCGCAACATCAATCGGTTTCATGAGGGAAGCGGATGAAGAGATGGCTTTAGTCTCTTCGGGCTTGATCTTATTGGACCTCTCAAGCATGGGCGTATCTACATCCGGGGGACACAGCACGGAAATGGAGATATTGACTCGTTTCAATTCACTCCTTAAAGCTTCAGAGAAGCCCAACACCGCGAATTTGGACGCGCTGTAGGCACTCAAGCCATAGACCCCTATGTAACCGGCAACCGAGGATACGTTGACTATGTATCCGCCATTCTTCTTCATATAGGGCAATAGAATTGATATGGTATTCCATGTCCCGTGCAGGTTAATGTGAACGATTTCATCGAATTTGGCATAGGGAATATCTTCAAACCGCTGAGGGAATGAAACGCCCGCGCTGTTTATCAGTATATCCGGGGCGCCTAAATCGGCTACAGCCTTGTTGAGGACAGTTTCCACCTGCTCTCGCCGAGATACATCGAGCCCGACCGCCAGGAAACGTTGTATCTGTGTTACCCGGTGCAGTTCTATTTTCGCCAGAGCCTTATCGAGTTGCTCCCGGCCACGTGCGAAGACCGCCACATCGGCGCCCCTGGCGGCCAGCAGCTCCGCACAGGCCAAGCCTATGCCGCTCGATCCTCCCGTGATAAAAGCAATTTTCCCGCTAAATTCTTTGAATGTCTTCATCAGTCAACCACCTTTGTGCTTTCGCCGTTTCCCGCACATAGTTATATCCGAGCCTGAACCAGGGCTATATTAGCCGCTACATAAACCGATGTAAAGCGCGGTATCTAACCCAGGTCTATCAGGTTTTTCATGCCCGAGCGTAAGCGGGAGAGCTGGATAAAATGCGTGGGATTGATGAAGAGCTCGGTGAGGTTGGCTATGTCATCAATGGTGGCGCCTTTCTTCAGCAGGTAAAGCAGGTACTGGAACGAGTCTTTGCCCCCGTATCCGACGTGCTGGGCGCCCAGGAACTTGCGGGTCTTGGCATCGTAGATGATCTTCTGAAAACCCGATAGATCAGTCCATTGTTGGGCATATTCCATAGTTCCCTCAGCCAGGGGCAGCGGCAGCCAGTTCTTGTAGCCCTGTATCGGCATCCTGACCACAAAGACCTGCCCTATCTTCTCGCGGGCCTCTTTCTCGGTCATCCCCACCCAGGTTGTCTCGTAGAAGGTATGCAGGGTATCGGCAAACAGCTCGGTCTCGAATGCCGCCGGGGCGCCGAGAATATTCTTGGCCGCCATCATGCCACCCTGCCTGGCTTTCCACATCTCCATGACGCCTCCCGTAATATCGCCGCTGGCGTACACCCCGGGCACATTGGTAGCCATGTGCTTGTCAATGATTATCTCTTTCTTGGGGCCGGTTTTTACTCCTATCTCCGTAACGATCTCCGAGCGGGGCGTGCATCCGGTTCCCAGATAGACCAGATCTGCTTTAATCACCTTCTCCACACCGTCTTTGCCCTTCACCGTCACGGATTTAACCGATCCACTGCCATTAATAGAGATCAGCGTTGTCTCGTCGAGCACAGGCAATCCCCTGATCTTCATCATGCGCAGTGTGTATTCCCGCACGTCGTCATCGATAGGGAACTGGCTGAGAGCCGGCATCATCTCCACCACGGTGGTGTTGCAGCCTACAGCATTAAAAAAGGCAGCCCAGGGCAGCCCGCTCTTGGAGGCGCCTACCACAACAACATCCTTGGGCTCGTAGTCGAGCTCGAGAAAGTCCGCATAAGTATAAACGCCTTTGAGATTGGTTCCAGGCACGGGCGGCAGCGACGGACCGGCGCCCGCCGCCACTATGATGTTCTTCGTTTTAAACTCGCCCTTACCCTCGACTGCGACAGTATGCGCATCGAGGACGGACGCGCGTTGATTGAGCAGGAACTGAAGTTTCAGCTGCTCCTTGCTCTGGTGAAACATGAAATCGAAGACATACTCACGCCCGATATGGTAGTCCCGCAGTACGGGCAATATTTCAACCTTGCCGTTTTTCCTGGGGAACTTGGGCCAGTACTCCTTCTTATCCCATATCCTGGCCTTATCCAGCTCAACCGCAATCTCGTACAGGTAATGGTGCAGTACACAGGCGTTCTTGCAGCACTTCCCGCCCAGGTGGTTGTCCGCCTCGATGGTCAGCTGATTGCCGCCCATGGCGCGGAAGTAAGATGAGCCGAACCTTCCCGATGCGCCGCCGCCGATAAATATGGCGTCCCATTCTTTGGTGGAGGAATCATAATTGTCATACGGCCTTCTGTTATCGTAAAAAGTTGTCATTCTCGTTCTCCTGCATAATAGTCGACTGAGATTCAGTCCTTCAGCACATGTGTAACTGTACGTATACAATCGAGCTTGTTACAGGTTGTCTCCAATTTCTCAAAGTTGCGAAAGGCCAGCCCGAAATTGTCGGTACTCAATTTTACTTTACAGACAAAGCATTTAAGCTTGCCGGCAACGAGGTTGTCCCAGATTCCCAGGTATTGCAAATGGTCCTTGATTTCGCTTTGATAAGACTGCAAACGCATTTTTCGCCTCCTGCTTTATATGATTAAAGGCCATTATTCTATTTGACGTAGAACCTGGGCCTGATCCTGGTCCAGAATGATGGACAGGCCATGACCCGCGGATTCTTTCCGACGACTTTCTCGGCTATTTTCATTGCCTCGCCGAAATCTCTGGCGGGAGTGCAGCCCACATCTCGTACTGCGCCGGGCCCGCCTGTGCCGCTGACCTGCACACAAGCCAATGGATTGTCCATGCCCGGTACACCTGCCATGATGATTTTATTGGCCCGGTTAAGAGCGTACTCGCTCTCGTACATCAGCCAGAAGCCGTGCACCGGCGCGTAGGCATATGCATGCCTGTACTTGAAAATGAGATCTTCGCGGTTTCTGAACTCCTCTTCATAAACGGACAGCTCCCGCATGGAAAAACAGTTCCGATAGAGATCAAGTATCTCCGCATAAGACGGGTGAGATCTCTCGTCTATAGTGCCATCGCAATGAGCCAGCGCGATGACCACACCACCTTCCCTGAGCACAGGCTTGTTGACCCACATCCGTACAGGGGCGCACGCGGCAGCCAGCGCTATAAGCGGATTGCTGGTCTCGCCATAAAGTGAGTAGCGCGGCACACCGTAAATAAGCACATCAGCCTGGGGCACCTCCATGTGATAGATGCTTTCGGCGAATTTCCAGGTAGGTTCGTTGATCTCGGGCGAATAACCTGCAAAAACACCGGCCGGGGCTCCCCCTGCGGTAGGAACGACATCCACATAAAATACGCGTTTGCCGGTGAATTTTTCGATCTGAGCCATGACCGCTTCCTTGTGAGCGCGATACATCATGGTATGCTGGTTGGCGTGACAGGAATCAGGATGGCCAACCACCGGATAACCATGTGTCGAAGTCATGCTGCGCGTGCTGGGAAAACCGATTATGACCCCTGTCCCGGTCATACCACCCCAGTTTGAAACCACAACTGTACCCGTATAGATAAAAAGATCTGAATCCTGCAGCGCTTTATTGTACTCCACATAATCCCCCAAAGCCGACGTACCCATATATACGAGGTTCTCGGCATCATGGCAATCATGATTAAGTATCCTTGAGGCGCTTCCTGCAGGGGCGAACCTGTCATAGATTGCCGGGCCCAGATAAGCCCTTAACTGGAGGGCGGTCCACTTGCAATGGTTGCCGCTGCCGGACAGCAGATATATATTTTCTTCTTTAACACCGGCTTTAAGCAGCTCTTCAATTAAAATAGGGATTATCATCTGCCGCGGTTTGCCGGGCCGGGAGGGATCATCAAAACCGATGGTAACCTTGCCGTTGCGCGCCTTTTTGGCC
>Ga0136653_10000419_pt1 | contig 22428 bp, 16 predicted proteins | sample LakKivw275mmetaG_FD_94866 | JGI IMG/M metagenome (GOLD analysis project Ga0136653, IMG submission 94866) | Anoxic lake water microbial communities from Lake Kivu, Rwanda to study Microbial Dark Matter (Phase II) - Lake Kivu water 275m metaG... | ecosystem: Environmental > Aquatic > Freshwater >...
CCGCGCCGCGGCCTCGCCGGCGTGCGCGGCGATCCTCGCGGCGATCCGCGCGACGACGGCGTCGGGGACGCCGTCCGGATGGACCGACCGGAGCCTCATGTCGCAGATCTCGTTGACGTAGTCGATGACGGCCAGCCGGCCGCCGGCGTCCCGGGCGACCTCGGTCGAGAAGAACCGGACCCGGGACACGCGGGCGATCGTCCGCACGACGGCATAAAGGGGCATGAGGCCGAGAGACGCCGCCTCGTCCGGCCCGAGCTCCGCGTAGAAGTGGGTCCGGTCGTCCCACCACGTCAGGTGGACCTCGCCGAGGACATAGAAGCCGCGGAACCAGGACCGGCGTCCGTTCCGCGTCTCGGGCACGACCTTTTCCTGCAGGAGATACTTATCGGCCGGATAGGTCCGGCGCGCGGCCAGGACATCGGCCGGGCCCGCGGCGTCGGCCACGACCCCGACGCTGCCGCCGGTGGTGTTGGCCGGCTTGATGACGAAAGGGGCCCCGAGGGGGGCCAGGAGCGCCGGCGTCAGGTCGAAGTCCGGCGCGTCGTTGAACGACGGCAGGATGACCGTGTGGGGGGTCTCGAGGCCACCCGTGAGGAACTCGAGATGCATGGTCGCCTTGTCCGAGGCCCAGCGGAGCCTGTCCAGCGGCTCGATGACGTCGCGGCCTCGCTCGACGGCCAGGGCCTGCAGGGCGATGAAGTCGGCCGACGAGCCCGAGGCGCGGTCGACGAGGACGCGGAAGTCGATCCGGCCCTCGTGGAAGGCCTCGAGCGTCCGGCCGGCCTCGGCCGGCGGCACGGTGAGAACGGCCAGGGAGCGGGACCGGGCGGCCGACCCGATGAGGCGGACGAAGTCCTTGTCGTACTCCCAGTCGTAGGTGACGGCCAGATCGTATCGGGTCACCGGATCCATAGCGCCGGCCGGGCCTCAGATCTTCTTGAAGACGTAGGCCGCGCCCTGGTCGGTGCCGGCCCCGTCCTCCCCCGTCGCTCCGACGATGAGGGTCGAGCCGTCGAGAACGATAGCGGTGCCGAACCAGTCCTTGTTCTGCCCGTCGCTCGCCCGCAGGCGCTGGACCTCGCCCCAGTTGTCGGTGCCGCCCTCGTTCCGGGCGAAAAGATAGGCCTGGCCCCGCTCGGTGCCCCCGCCTTTGGCCCAGCCGGCCCCGACGGCGACATAATCGCCGTCGAGGGCGACGACGTAGCCGAAGAGGTCGTTGTTCGCGGCGTCGCTCGCCACGAGCTTCTTGATCTCGCGCCAGGTCCCGCCGTTATCGGGGCCGAGGACGAAGACCGCGCCCCGGTCCGTGCCCTCGCCGTCGTCCCAGGCCGAGCCGACGAGGGCCAGCGTGCCGTCGGTCGCCACCGCGGTGCCGAGCCAGGTCTGGTCGGGCGTATCGTCCGGGGAGAAGGCCTTGACCAGGCCCCAGGCGTCGACGCCGCTCATGTCGCGGGAGAAGATGTAGACGGCGCCGCATTCGAAGCCGGCCCCGGCCTCGCCGGGCGAGCCGACGACGGCCAGGCCGCCGGCGACGTCGACGGCGAACCCGAACTGGTTGTCGTCGGCCGGATCTTCGGAGACGAGCCGGGCCACCTGGCCCCAGTTGTCCGCCCCGCCCTGGTCGCGATAGAAGATATAGGCCGCGCCCCGGTTCGTGCCGGCGCCGTCGGCCCCGTCAGAGCCGACGATGACGGTCGTGCCGTCGATGGCCACGGCGTAGCCGAAGCCGTCGCCGTCGGCCGCGTCGGCCGCGGCGATCTTCTTCACCTGGCCCCAATTGTCCGCCCCGCCCTGGTCGCGATAAAAGACGTAGGCCGCGCCTTCGTCGACGCCGCCGCCGTCCGCACCGCCCGCGCCGACGATGGCGTAGTCGCCGGAAAGGGCCACCGAGATGCCGAACACGTCGCCGTCGGCCGCATCGTCGGGGACGAGCTTCTTCACCTGGCCCCAGGCGTCCGCGCCGCCCTGGGAGCGGAGGAAGAGATAGGCCGCGCCCTGGTTCTCACCCGAGCCGTCGACCCCGGGCGCCCCGACGAGGGCGAGATCTCCGTCGAGGGCGATCGCCAGGCCGAAGCTGTCGTAGTCCTGGGCGTCGCCCGCGGTGAGCTTGAGGAGCGACTCGAAGACGGTCTCGGCGGGTTGCTCCTCCTTCGTCTGGCAAGCCGCGAGAAGCAGGGCCAAGGCGGCCAGCAGGAGGATGGTCAAGGTCCTTGTTTTCATGGGTGCCTCACTTGACCGCGCAGCGGCGGGCGAAATCCTGGAGCTGGCCCTGGGTCAGGCCGCGATGGTAGGTCCCGTCGAGGCGGCGGGCCAGGGCCCCCTTCTCGAAGAAGAGAACCGTCGGGAAGACCTCGATATCGTACTTTGCGACCACCGGATCGCCCGTGTCGACGACGATGCGGGCGTAGCAGGGGTCGCCCGCGGCGGCGTGCTCGAGATAGGTCGAGAGGAAAGCCTGGGAGAAGGGGCACCAGGAGGCGTAGAAGAGGACCATGAGCTTGTCGCGGGTCCGGACGGCCTCTTCGAGCCCGGCTTCGTCCTCGATGAGGAGACAGGCGTCGGGAACGGCCGGCTTGCCAGGCGCGCCGAACAGGGACTTCAGCGAATCGCGAATGGCCATGCCGACCTCCTGGGCCGAGTGAGAATTCCAGCCGGTCCCTGACGTCCATAATATCAGGAATAGGCTCACAGGCAAAGTTATGCCGACCATACTGCGGACAGGAGGCTACCGGTTCTTCTTCTTCAGCAACGAGGGGTCCGAGCCGAGGCATGTCCATGTTGAGTCAGGCCAGGGATATGCCAAGTTGCTTCTCGATCCCGTTGAAGTCCTGGTTTCAATGGGGTATAACGGAAGTGAGCTTACGGCTCTGAGGCAACTCGTCAAAGAAAATGCCGGTCTCTTCAAGGAAAGCTGGGATGCGTATTTCGGCGAATAAAGAGGACCAACCCGCGGCCTTGGACGTCCGTTTCGACCGGGACATGATGCACGTGCGCCTGACGGACGGCCGGATCATCAGCGTCCCTCTCGACTGGTTCCCCCGGCTCAAGAAGGCCAAGCCGGCCGATCGGGCGAACTGCCGCTTGATCGGAGGCGGCGTCGGCATCAATTGGCCCGACCTCGACGAAGACATCTCCGTTGCGGGCCTGCTCAAATAGTCCCGACCGCGAACAAGCCTACTTGAGGATCCGCAGGACGATATCGTCGAAGGCCCCGGTGTCGTCGAACGAGCCGACGCCGACGAGGCCGTGGGTGAGGGTCCGGTCGCGGGCGGTCAGGATGGGCGCGGTCCGATCGTCGAGATAGGCCCGGATCTCGCCGGTCGAGCCGTCGCAGGTGACCTTGAAGCGGTGCCATTCGCGATCGGTCAGCCGGAAGACCGAACCGCCCTCCGGCTCGGCGTTGATCTTGACCCTGTCGGCGCCGTCGACGAGCCCGATGATATTGTGGACGGCGTCGCTCGTGCCGGCGAAATGGACGTAATAGAAATGCGCCGGGTCCTGGAAGTGGAAAAAAACGCACATATCGCGGACGGCGGTAGCGGGGTCGGTGTCGCAGCGGAGGCGCCCGGTGAGCTCGAAGGACGAGGCGTCGCTCCCCGCGAGGACCGACCAGGACGTCGGGGCGCGGACCGTCCCCTGCGCGCCGGCGGCGGTGAGCTCGTAGACCTTCGAGCCGTGGTCGTCGGCGACGCGCCAATGGGACGGATCGTTGGGCCGCCAGCCGGCGGCCGTCCCGTCCTCGAAATCCGACGTCATGACGAGCGCTGCGTCCTTGGGCTTGCTCGGGCCGCAGGCGAAGAAGAGCAGGGACAGCGACGCGGCCGCTACGACGACGCGCGCGGCCCGAGGCCGGGACCTCACCCGCATTCCCCGTCCCGGTAGCCGGGGCGCATCCAGGGTACGTTCCGGCCGGCGTAGAACGGCTCGAGCTTGATAGTCAATCGCGACATCTCCTCGGGCGAGAGGGGCTTGAAGTCCCGGAGCAGGGCGGCGTTCTTCCGGACGACCTCGAGGCTGTCCGTGCCGATGACGGCCGAGTTGACCAAGGGCAGGGTCAGGGCGTAACGGATGAGCTCCGCCGGGTCGAGGCCGGCGACCGTCTCGCGCGGCCGGATGGACTTGATGATCATGACGCCCATCTTGCGCCTGGCCGCGACCGGGATGGCCCCGTTCTCGAAATCGCCGCGGCGTTCCTCGTAGTGGTTGAGGGCGATGAGCATGGTGTCGAAGTCGTGGCGCCGGGCGGCCTCGGCCATGGCCGCGGCGTCGAGATGGCCGGAGAAGCCGATGAACCGGGCGATCTTCTGCTCCTTGATCTTGCGCAGGGCGTCGAGCGCCCCGCCCTTGAGGCCGAGCGTGTCGAGGTCGGCCATGGACTCGACGAGATGGACCTGGTAGAGGTCGATGCGGTCGGTTTTGAGCCGCTTGAGGCTCTGTTCGAGCTGGCGCATGACACCGTCGTAGGAGCGCTCTTCGAACTTGGTGGCCAGGAAGATCTCCTCGCGGCGGCGCTCCAGGACGCGGCCGATGCGCTCCTCGCTGACGATGGACTTGTTGGTGTAGTTGGCGGCCGTGTCCCAATAATAGAAGCCGTGGTCGAGAGCGGCCTCGAGGATCTCCTGGGCCTTGTCCTCGTCGAGGACGGAGCAGAAGCGGCTGCCGAGGCCGCACCCGATGCGGGGCACGGCGACGCCGGTCTTGCCCAGGACGGCGGTCGGCAGGCCCTTGGCATCATAGGCCGGTCCCGCGGCTGAGGGGCCTTCCCCGGAGGGGGCGTTGCCTCTCAACGGTCCGGCGGTCGCGCCGACGGCCGCGGCGGCGGCCATAGTCTTGAGGAAATCCCGGCGACGGATGCGCGTTCGGCTCATAGCTCCTCCTTCCGAGCGGGATGCTTTGATCCGGTCACTTGGGCTATACTGATTCTATAATTCGGTGACACACAACTCAAGACGCTTCTCTTTGAACGGGTCCTGTCCGGTGGCGTCCCCGTCCGGCTTCGGCTCCACCCATCCCCCCGTGGGGAACCCCTTCCGCCTCCAGGCGGACGGGGACTATCCCCCGGCCACCCGTTCATGCGATAAGCGTCTTGATCATCTCTAATCCGAGACACAGAAACGCTATGGTCCAGCGGAGGGCGGGATGAGCAAGACAAGTCAGCTGCGGCGAGCGGCGACGCGATCCGCTCTATTGATCACGACGGGCTTGATCGCCGCCTCCGTTTTCGCCCAGCAAAAAGAGGGGACGCTCGCCGCGACCTATACGCCGGAGGTCATCGCCTCCGTCCTGGTCGCGCCCAGCTCCTGGCACCCGTACCCGAAGGCCGGTGACGCCGCGGGCTGGGCGAAGGTCCCCGAGGCCGTCCGGGCGGCCCACATCCGCCTGGCCGAGAAAGGCCTCGGCGCCGACTGGCCGGCGCCCAAAGCGTCGGTCTTCCTCGATTTCGTCCGCGACGGCAATCGGACCCGCTACGAGTCGGTTTCGTTCGGCCGGCGTGTCCGCCTGGCCAACCTCGTCATCGCCGAGGCGATCGAAGGGAAGGGCCGGTTCGTCGACGACATCCTTGACGGTGTCTGGACGATCTGCGAGGAGTCGTTCTGGGGCGTCCCTGCCCACGTCGGCGCCCAGAAGCGGGGCCCCGGCCTTCCCGACATCACCGAGCCCGTCGTCGATCTCTTCGCGGCCGAAACCGGGATGCTCCTCGCCTGGACGGACTTTCTCGTCGGCGACTCGCTCGACCGGGTCTCCCCTCTCGTCCGCGAGCGCATCCGGCTCGAGATCGACCGGCGCGTCCTCACGCCGTGCCTCGAGCGCGACGACTTCTGGTGGATGGGTTTCAGCGGCCGGAGCGTCAACAACTGGAACCCCTGGATCGTCTCGAACTGGCTCGCGGCCGCCCTGCTCGTCGAGAAGGACCCGGCGCGCCAGGCCAGGAGCGTTCATAAAGCGCTGCGCTGTCTTGACGCGTTCCTCGCTTCCTATCCGGCCGACGGCGGCTGCGACGAAGGACCGGGCTACTGGGACCGGGCCGGGGGCTCGCTCTTCGATTGTCTCGAGCTCCTCCGGGCCGCCTCCGGCGGGAAGATCGACGTCTTCGACCGGCCTCTCATCAAGAAGATCGGCCGCTACATCGCGAAGGTCCACATCGCCGGGCCGTGGGCGGTCAATTTCGCCGACGCCGCGGCCAAGCCCGGCGGAAACGCGCCGCTCATCTGCCGCTATGGGAAGGCCATCGGCGACGGGGACCTCATGGGTTTCGGCGCCTGGCTGGCCCGCGAGCAAGATCTGGGCAAGGGCGCGGTCACCGGGAGCTTCGGCGTCCTCGGCCGCGTGCTGCCGGCGCTCTTCGGCCTCGACGAGCTCGAACAAGCCGCGCCGAAAGAGCCTCTCTTCCGCGACGCCTGGTTCCCCGGGCTTCAGGTCATGACGGCCCGCTCGGTCGAGGGCTCGACGAAGGGCCTCTATCTCGCGGCCAAGGGCGGCCACAACGCCGAGAGCCACAACCACAACGATGTCGGGAGCTTCATCGTTTACGCCGACGGGGAGCCGGTCCTCATCGACGTCGGGGTCGAGACTTACACGGCCAAGACGTTCAGCGGCCGCCGCTATGAGATCTGGACGATGCAGTCCGCGTTCCACAACCTGCCGACCGTGAACGGGGTCATGCAGAAGGACGGGCGCGCGTTCGAGGCCCAAGACGTCCGGTACAGGGCGGACGCGGCCCGGGCCGCGCTCGACCTCGACATCACCGCGGCCTATCCGCCGGAGGCCGGGATCGCGGCCTGGAAGCGGCGGCTGACGCTCGAGCGCGGGAAAAGGGTCATCGTCGAAGACGCCTACTCCTTGAGGAAGGCCGGGGGGTCGATCGACCTGAGCTTCATGAGCCGGCGCAAGCCCGAGGCGGCGGCCGCGGGCCGCATCGACCTCTTGCCCGATGAGGGAGAACCGGGCAGCCCCCTCAGGCTTCTCTTTGACGGCCGGGCCTTCAAGGCCAGGGTCGAAACGATCGAGATCAAGGACGAACGCCTGCGGGGGTCGTGGGGGGACCGCGTCTACAGGATCGTGTTGAGCGGCAAGGCCCCCGCCAAAACGGGGACGGTCAAAGTCCGCATCGAATAGCTGATCCGGTGTCGCCGTCGAGGCCGCGCAGAGATCACGGCAAGCCTGACGCGATAGCGGCCCGGACCCGTTCCATGAGCGCAGGCATCGTCTCCGCGGTGTAGCCCTCGACCGGGACGGGCTCGTGGAAGACGACCCGGACCGTCCCCTTCCGGATGCGCTTGGAGCCGCGCGGCATCAGCTCGTAGGTGCCCCGGATCGACACCGGGACGATGGGGACGCCGGTCTCGAGCGCGAGGAAGAAGCCGCCGCGGCGGAACGGCAGCAGCGTCCCCTCCCGGCTGCGGGTCCCCTCGGGATAGACGAGAAAAGAATAGCCCTTCGTCCTGATCAATTCGGCCGCCCGGGCGATCCGCTTGCGCCCTTCGCCGACGCCCTCCTTGTCGAGAGGCACGTAGCCCGCGAGCTTCATGCCCAGGCCCAGCACCGGGATGCGGAAAACGAACCGCTTGACGATGAACCGGACCGGCCGGCGGAGGACCGTCACGAGGAGCGGCGCGTCAAGGAAGCTCAGGTGATTGCACATGAAGATGGCGCGCCCGGCCGGGTCGACGCGCTCGAGCCCCTTCGCCTCGACCTTAATGCCCAGGATCCATCGCCCGACGCGCATCATCCAGACGCCGTACGCGAGGAAGGCATCGCGCAGCCCGAAGACCGCGCTGACGGCGAGGACGGGGATGGCGCCGAGCGTCAGGACGATGAAGACGAGACTGCAGAGGATGTTCCGCATGGGCCGGGCCCGATTATAGCACGGCGTTGACTTCGCCGGGCGCCGAACCTAGAATGGCCCGGGAAGGGGTCGAAGGGTCCGGTAAAAGGAGTCTGCCTCATGAGAAAAGCCGCCCCCTTCCTTTTGCCCGTGCTCACGATCGCCGCGTTCCTCCTTCCCGGCGCTCCCGCCGCGCCGGCCCAGGACAAACCCGGGCAGGCGGTCACCGTCACGGCCGTGGAGATCCCCGTCCGCGTGCTCCAGAAAGGCGAGCCGGTCAAGGGCCTGACCAAGGCCGATTTCGAAGTCTACGAGAATGGGGTCCGGCAGGACATCACCGGCTTCGAGATCGTCTCCCGGCGGATCGTGCCTGAAGCCGCGGCTGTTCCCGAGGACGGCCTCAAGGTCCTCCCCGCGTCCAAGCTCTTCGTCCTCATCTTCCAGATCTTCGACTACGGCGACGCGGTCGAGCAGGGCATCGACTATTTCTTCCAGTCGGTCTACCGCCCGGGCGACCGCCTGATGGTCCTGGCCGAGGACCGGCTGCTCAACGTCGAGCCCGAAGACAGCCCGGCCAAGTTCTCGAAGCGGGTCAAGGAAACGCTGAAAGCTTTCAAGTCCTACTCCACGGCCTCGGTCGTCCGGGCCTACATGGACCTGTCGCACGAGGGTGAGAAGCTCCATCAGTATCTCCAGGGGCAGGGCTACGCCAGCTGGCACCCGATGGTCAGCCGCTTCTACGACGAGTACCAGAGGGTCTGGAACGACTACAAACGGAAGTTCTTTACGGTGGACATGGACCTCTACCGGAGCCTTCTCCAGAGGATCCGGACCCAGGCGGGCGACAAGTGGGTCATCCTGTTCGAGCAGAGGCAGATGTTCCCCCGGCTGAGGCGGCAGGGGCCGCTCGAGGTCGAGATCCGGACGATCCTCGACAGCCAGACCGACCCTCAGGGGCAGTCCCTGGCGCGCCAGATCCAGACGATGCAGCTGAATCTCCAGAAGTCCATGGACATCGTCAAGAGCTTCCCGTCGGAGGCGCTGCGGGAGCTCTTCCTGCAGGCCGGCGTCACCTTCCACCAGATCATGATGAAGTCGGGCCGCGTCCTCGATTCCCAGGACTTCGAGCTGACCGACGTCGGCGAGGATTACGAGGACTGCTACCGCCGGATCAGCGTCGCGACCGGAGGCTCGTCGGTCTTTTCGAACAAGGTCGCCGAGGCCATCAAGGAAGCGTCGGTCTGGGAGGACTACCACTACCTCCTGGCATATGCGCCGCAAGACCCGTCGGGCACGAAGGAGAGAAAGATCGAGGTCAAGGTCGGCCAGAAAAGCGTCGACGTCATCTCGCTCAAGCAGTATATCGCCGCCGGGAAATCCACGATCGTCATCGCTGACTTCAAGGCCGGCCAGAAAGCCATCCGGTTCAACCTCAAGGACTACGCCCGGGTCGCGACCGAGGGCAAGACCGTCGGATCGGCCGCGGTCCGGATCACCATCTTCAACGACAGATCGGAGCAGGTCTTCGCCGACGGCAAGACGCTGGAGCTGGTCAAGGACGAGACGAAGATCTCGCTGAGCTTCCCCCAGCTCCCGACCGGCTCCTACTTCATCATCATCGACGCGCTGGACCGGACGACGGGAGCGAAGGACGTCTACTCGGAGGCGATCAGGCTGTAGGAAGGGAAATGACCCGCGTAGGACTCGAACCTACAACCCGCAGATTAAGAGTCTGCTGCTCTACCAATTGAGCTAGCGGGCCAAAAAAGCCCCTCTAATCTAGACGAGTCCGCGTTTTTTGTCAAACCGCAAGAGCACGGTGGTTTTTCCTTTAAGGAGAGCCTGTCTTAGGCTAGAATCGGCCTATCAGACGCCCCATGAGCAACGACCCGGTCGAGATCCCCATCGACGGCGTCCTCGACCTTCACACCTTCAGCCCGAAGGAGGTCAAGGACCTCGTCCCCGAGTACATCGGGGAATGCCTGCGCCGGGGCATCACCGAGATCCGGATCATCCACGGCAAGGGAACGGGGACGCTCAAGGCCATCGTCCACTCCCTGCTCAAGAAGGACCCGCGCGTCGCCGGCTTCAAGGATGCCGGCCTCGGTGCCGGGAGCTGGGGCGCGACGATCGTCCGCCTCAAGAAGTAAAGAGAGGGTCAAACCTACTTTTTTTCGAAAAAAGTAGGTTTGACCCTCTCTTATAGCTCGAAGCGAAACGAGACCTTGATCATGAAGATGTTCTCGCCGGGGGCACGGAAGACGTCGCCCAGGTCGCGCCAGAGCTCGAAGTCGCCGGGGTTGGCGTAGTCGGCCCGCTTCTGTGTCCAGACGAAATAGAGCAGCGACCCCGGCCGGTACTCCCAGCGCAGGACGACCGTCCCCCGGAGCGACTTGAGGTTGAAGTCCGGATCGGCGAAGCTGAACGGCGCGGCCGGTCCCGCCGGCCCGTCCGGGTCGACCGTGTAGATGCCGCCGGCGTTCGAGATCGTCGAGCCGCCGTCCTGGCCGTAAAAATCGAAGTCGAACGTCCGGGCGGCGCGGAGCTCTTTATAGGCCCGGAAATCCCCCGTGGCGAGATACGGTTGAATGTAGGCCTGCAGGCTCAACCGGGGCGTGAACGTCCAGTTGATCCGCGTCTCGATCGGCAGCGTCTTGGCGATGATGTCCGAGAGGACGTAGCGCACGCCGTAGGTCGAGGTCTTGAGCGGATCGGTGACGCTCCTCACCCACTGACCCTGCGAGAAGCGCCACGTGTAGCCCGGCCCGACCGAGAGGCTGAAGTTCGGGCTCGGTTTCCAGGTGACCCCGCCGCCGAGCGACCAGTTGTAGCCGCCGCTCGGATGATAGCGATAATAGCCGCTGAGCTGGACGATCAGGGCCTTGCGGCTGTCGGTCGCGAGCGTCCCCCGGACCGTCTCGCCGGCCGGGTAGAAGGCCATCGGCCCGCCCCGGGTCAGATAGTGGCTGTACTTGGGCGGCTCGTAGTCGAGGTGAAGCGCCGCCGTCCAGTAGTTGAGGAACTGGCCCTTTCCGTCAAGATAGATGTACTCCCCCACCCGGTTCCCGCCGAAATCGTAGTTCCGGTAGTACGAGCCGGTGACGGTCCAATTGCGGAAGGTCCGGCCCGGCTGGAGCACGCGGTACCCGGCCTCGACGTGGCCGTTCAAGGTATCGCCGCGGTTGTGGAAGCCGATGTCGTTCGTCTCGAAGCCCGGCGAGATGGCCCCCAGCGCCGCGTTGAAGACGAAGTTCCCTTTCTGTTTGTTGACATAGATGCGCGCGGCCCAGCCGAAGAGCGACGTGGCGTTCTCGTCGACCTCCACCCAGCCGGCATCCGGGCGCTGGAAATAGTGGAGCGACGACAGCTGGAGCCGCAGGATGGCGTCGCTGCTGCCGCGGACGTCGGTCATCCCCGCCCAGCCGGCCAGGGCCCACCCGCGGTCCTTGTCGAGGAAGGTCCAGCCGTCGACGCCGAGCGCGAGCGAGCTTCTGGCCAGGCTCCGCTCGAGCGCTTCGTCGCGAAGGCCCCGGATGACCGAGGTCGCGATGAAGCCGAGCCCGCTCCGTCCCTCGCCGAACTCCTTCAGGCCGCGGACGACGCCGTAGTGGGTGAAGGGCTCGACCTCGAGGCTCGAGCGCTCGCCGTCGATGTCGATCGCGGCGTATTCGCGCTCGGTCAGGGCGCTGACGACGCCGAGGCTGAGATCGCGGCCGATCTTGCCCGTCACCTTGGCCGCGGTCAGGATGGTCGTCCAGTCCGGCAGGTCGGCGAACGAGGCACCGCCCGCGCTCCCCTGGGGCGCCCGGCCGACGCGGCGGCTGTAGAAGAAATCGGGGTTCTCCCAGCCGAGCGAGCGGTACACGTTGGGCCCGCCCTTGCCGAAATCGAAGATCGACGCCCCTTCGATGAAGAAGGGCCGCTTCTCCTCGTAGTAGGTTTCCTGGTCGGTGATGTTGATGACCGCCGGGTCGACCTCGACCTGGCCGAAATCGGGATTGACCGAAAGATTGAGGGTCAGATTGCTGGACAGGCCGCCCTTGAGGTCGAAGCCGGCGCCGGCCCCGTAGTCGTGGCCGGGACGGAACGGATTGCCGGGCTCGGCCGGATGGAAGCTCGCCTGCGAGAGGGCGAAGGGCGCGATCTCGAGCCGCCGGCCCGAGGCGATGCCGGTGAGCCCCGTGAGCTCGGCGAAGCGCGAGACGAGGCCGCTCTCCTCCTTGGGCACCCAGGCGAAATGGTCCTCCTCGTTCTTGCGCTTGATCGTCCGCTGCAGGTTGACGCCCCAGACCTGGACGTCCCGGCGCTCGAAGCGGAGCTGGTCGAAGGGGATGCGCATCTCGACCGTCCAGCCGGCCCCGTCGATCCGGGCCGCGCTCTCCCAGACGCCGTCCCAGGTCGAGTCGGCCTCCTCGTCGTTCGCCAGGGTCCCGTCCTGGATCGAGCCGACCGGGTTGACCGAGAAGAAGTAGCCGCTGCGCCGGTCGTGATAGGGATCGAAGCCGATGTCGAGCCAATCGGAATCCACGGCCTCGTCGCGGCGGCCGAGGCGGCCGATGATCTTGTCGGGCTCGGAATCGGTGAGGCGCACGGCGACGTAGAGGTTGTCGCGGTCGAAGGCGACCCAGAAGATCGTCGGCTCGGTCGCGGGCCGGCCGTCCCAAGGATTGCGCTGGGTGAAGCCGCCGGCGCCCGGCGTCTGCCAGACGGGCTCTGAGAGGACGCCATCGATAATGATAGGCCCCGTCGTGGGAACGGCGGCGATCGAGCGGACCGTGCGCGGGTCGTCGGGCCGAGGCTTGGCGGGGGCGGTGCCGAGGCCGGTCTGGGCCAGGGAAAATGGGGAGAGCGCGGCGAGCGCCGAAAGGGCAAGGAAAGTCATGATGAGCCGGGCCAGTCGTCGCATTTCCGACCTTCGTGCTGATATATCAGCCCGGCCGCCCGCCTGTCAAGAAAATCGGGGACACAATGCCCATTCACCGATTTCGGCGGAAGCTACAGAAGGCAAAAAGCCGGATATTTCTAAAAATTGGGTGAATAGGTATTGTGTCCCCCTTTTTATTTGGCGATAATCCTTTCAATAGGAACGGGGACACGTACCTGGGGTACATGTCCCCCTGTCAAGGAGGTTGCGATGAGCACAGGGATGAAGAGACGAGATTTCGTGAGGTCGGGAGTCCTGCTCGGGACGGCGGCGCTGGCCGGCGGGCTGAGGGGCCAGAGACAGCCCGATAAGTCCGCCCCGCGAAAAGCCCGTCCGGACCTGGCCGTGGTTACGGGCACGGACCGCGTCCTGGACGTCAACAAGGGGCTCGAGGCGCTCGGCGGGATGAAGGCCTTCGTCAAGCCCGGCTCGACCGTCGGCCTGCTCATCAACGCCCCGGCCTGGTGGCGGCTGCCGGGCAGCCACACCCACCCCGATCTCGCCTTGGCCGTCATCCTGGCCGCGCTCGACGCCGGGGCCAAGGAGATCCAATACCTCATCGACCCGCTCCCCAATTACTGGCAGCGCTCGGCGCTCGCGGCCAAGCACGCGGCCGAGATCGGCTCGGTCAAGAAGTGCTCCGGGCATTTCGTCTCGAAGGAGGTCGCCCGGAACAGATCTCTCAAGAAGACGAGCGTCGTCCAGGAGTTCCTCGACTGCGACGTCTTCGTCAACCTGCCGATCATCAAGAACCACGTCGGCGTGGGCATGTCCTGCAACCTCAAGAACCTGATGGGCGTCAACTCCGGCGCCTCGAACCAGTACTTCCACAACGGCTCCGGGGCCAAGGGCGAGTACGACGACGTCCCCTTCCTGGCCCAGTGCGTCGCCGACCTCAACACCCTGCGCAAGCCGGACCTCTGCGTCGCCGACGCCACGGAGTTCCTGCTGACCAACGGACCGGCCGGCCCGGGTGAGCTCGGCAAGGCCGGCAAGGTCATCCTGGGGACCGATCCGGTGGCCGTCGACGCTTACGGCGCGCCGCTCGTCAATCTCAGGGCGGCCGATGTCCTGATGATCACCAGGTCCTTCGAATGGGGGCTTGGCCAGATGGACGTCAGCAAGCTCGCGGTCGAAGAGCTAAAAGTCTAGGAACGCCGTTCAACCGGGGACACGTACCGGGTACATGTCCCCCTTCTTCAATTCGCCCGCGCGGCCGGGGCCTTGGCCACGATCTCCTTGACCTCGCGTATCAGCCGCGGCGTCTCGTAGACGAGGCCGTCCTTGATCGTCCACTTGATGCCGCCGCGGATGACGGGCTGCCCGCCCTTGATGTCGAGGACGCCCGTCGGGAAGAGGTATTTCAGGTTGGCCAGGGGGTTCTCGTCGACGAGGATGAGGTCGGCAAGGTAGCCTTGGCGGACCCGTCCCAGCTCCTTCTCGAGGCCCATGAGCCTGGCGTTGTTGCCGGTGGCGCACTGGATGACGTCGATCGGATGGAAGCCCGCCTCCTGGAGCAGCTCGAGCTCGCTCAGATACGTGAAGCCGTAGAGGGTGTAGATGAAGCCCGCGTCGTCGCCGGCGCCGACGACCCCGCCCATGTCGGCGAAATCGCGCACGGCCTTCATCCAGATGCGGTAGTTCTCCTTCCAGGCGATCTCGTCCTCGGTCGACCAGCCCCATGAGAACGCGCCGTGCCTCGCCGGGCTGGGCTCGAAGTAGGCCGCCAGGGCCGGGTGCAGGTACTCCTTGAACCAGGGCAGATTGCGGGCCCGGGTCATGTCGCGGCAGGCCTCGTAGGTGCTGAAGGTCGGGATCCAGCCGACGCCCTGCTTGACCATTTCCTGGAGGACGCGCTCGAGCTTGGCGGGATCCGCCTCGCGCCAGAGCCGGCCGGCCCAGCGGAAGCGGTCGCTCTCGTTGCTGTAGTTGTAGGACGGGGGGAAGTTCTGGGAGCCCTTGAGCGCGGCATCCGGGATGCCGTACCAGTGCTCGATCGTGTCCACACCCAGGGCCGCGGCGTCGCGGACGTCCGTCTCCTCGACCGCCATGTGATGGGCCACCTTGAGGCCGAGCTTGGTCGCCTCGTCCGTGATCGCCGCCATGATGTCGCGGTCCATCCCGAAGATCTTGACCCCGTCGGCGCCCTGCTCCTTGATGGCCCGGACCGCCTTGCGGCCCTCGTCCGGCGTCCGCCCGCCGGCGACCATGTACACATAGATCCGCGGCGCGACGATCGCGCCTTCCTGGCTCTTGCGCCGCTCGGCCACGGCCTTCTTGGGGTCCGTGCCGACGTCCCGGACCGTCGTGACGCCGCACGAGAGGTAGATCTTGTGTTCGTATTCGAACGGCTGCTCGATCCCGGCCCGCTCGTCGTGGAGATGGATGTGGCCGTTGATGAGCCCGGGCAGCAGGTACATCCCGGTGCCGTCGAGGACGTGGGCCTCGTTCTTGTAGGCGTCGGGCCGCGCGTTCGCGCCCAGGACCGCCGCGATCCGGCTCCCTTCGACGATGACGTCCATGGGGCCGCGCATGGGCGTGCCCTTGCCGTCGATGACCAGGACGTTGCGGATGACCAGGCGGTCATAGCGCTGCCCGTGCTCGACGCCGCGGCTCTCTGCCGCCGCGGCCACGGCGAAGCCTGCCAGAACGAGGATCCCCAGGAGACCGATGAGCGGGACGATCGACTTTTTCATGCCCCGGAGTATAGCACAGGGCGCCGGGGACACGTACCCGAGGTACATGTCCCCCCTCTCGCTGGGGGCATGCGCGCTTCGTACGCGTCCCCTTTCTTAAGGCAGCGAATTGGTGTATTTAGTTGTATGTCACCGAATTCAAGGAGAGGCCCATGACCAAGCATCTCAGGCCCGCATCGTTCCTCGCGATCGCCGGCGCGTCCTTCGTTCTTCTCGCTCTTCTCGTCCCCTCGGCTCAACAGGATCCGAAAACGGCCGCTCCCGCATCGGCCCACGCTTCCGTTCCCGTCCCCGGCGCGATCGACCCCCAGCGCGTCCAGGACCAGGACGCGATGACCTGGGCCGACTACCGCCCCATCCCCGGCGTCGATTGGGCCGACCCGGCGATCAAACCGCAGCGCGGCTTCAAGCTAGCCGTCGTCGGCATCGATTTCCCCGGCCAGCCCTTCGTCATCACCCTGCCGCGCGGCTCCGATCCTTTCGGCAACCCGCAGATCGATCCCATCCCCCGCGACGAGGTCCCCCAGTTCTACGCCGACTTCTGGATGAAGCCGAGCGCGGTCAACTTCGGCCAGACCATCAACGGCTACTGGATGGAGCAGTCGCGCGGCCGGTTCGGCATCACCGACGTCGCCGTCTTCGGCCCCTACCGCATGCCCCACCCGATCTGGTACTACGGCCTCAACGAGTACGGCCAGAACGGCGAGACCCCCGACGGCTCCAAGCCCGAGGGCCGCATGGAGCCGGACTGCGACGCCCTCTGGGCCGCCGCCGTCGGCAAGGACCTGCGCAAGGACTTCGACGCCGTCCTCCGCCTCTACGCGAGCTACGACGAGACCGGTGTTTGGCAGGAGTTCGGGGAGATGAAGTTCGCCTCCAAGGACGACATCCCGCCCGAGTGGGGCAACCCCAACCCGGCCAAGCCGCGCTTCATCCCGACCCGCTACGTCGAGTGGACGAGCTGGCTGGCCGGCTCGCAACAGTGGGGCCTCTCCTCGATGCGCCAGGGCGAGAACTCGGGGACGATCACCCACGAGCTCGGCCACTTCGCCTTCCGCCTGCCCGACCTCAACAACAATCCCTACGTCCAGCCCTACCGCCGGGTCGCCGCCGGCCCCTGGGACATGATGGACCGCGGCTGCTTCAACGGCCCCGGCGGCCCCCACAAGCGCTGGGTCGTCCCGCCGACTAAGGGCGCCTTCATGCCTGCCGGACTGATGGTCCGCAACCGCCTGGAGAACAAGTTCATCGACGAGTCGGACCTTCTCATGCTGGGCCGGGACAGCCTGGCCAAGTCCGGGCTGGCCGTGGCCGAGGTCACGGCCCGGGCCGTCGCGCCGCGCTCCGGCGCCTACGCCGGGATCATCGTCCGTTTCGACGGCGCCAAGCCCGGCGACCTCACCCCGCCCGACGATCCGGCCGTAAATCCCCTCTCGCCCGGGACGCCGAACTACGATTTCTACACCCTTGAGGTCGTCCAGCGCATCGGCTACGACTCGTTCACGCCCGACAGCGGCGTCCTCATCGCCAAGAACAAGGACAGCCTGCGCGGCCGCAACGGCGGCCCGAACGCCTTCAACAGCTACATCTGGGTCATCGACGCCCACCCCGAGGACATCGCCGTCGTCGACTACGTCAAGCCCGACGGCACGAAGGTCATGCGCACGGTCGCCGACTACCGCCAGCTCAACGACGCGCTCTTCCACGCCGGCGTCGGCTCGGGCAGCCTCTGCGAGTGGGTGGACGAGCCGAACCGCCTCCATTTCTACGTGCTCGATCTCCACAAGGACAAGGACGGGATCCTGTCCTACACGCTGGCCGCCCGCTCGCTCGACGGCGCCGGCCCGCAGGAGCGCGGGGTCGCCCTCGCGCCCTTCGCCGCGAGAGTCAAACTCAAGGCCTCCGCCGCGCGGGCCCCCTACATTCTGACCAACACCGGCCGCGCCTCCGAAGCGGGCGCCGGCGTCGCGTTCGACGCGGACGTCTATCGCCTGTCGGTATCGGTCGAAGGCCGCGGCTGGACGGCCGGGCTGCCGAATGCCCTAGCCGCCATCAAGGCCGGCTCGTCGAGCCCCGTGACGGCGCTCGTTTCCTATCAAGCCGGCGCCGCCAAGTCCGCGACGGTCACGTTAAAGGCCGTTTCGGAAAGCGACCCGTCGAAGTTCGCCACGGCCTCGATCAAGGTCTCGCGTTAGCGTTCATCGCGTTCCGGCTCGGCGTCACGATCGACGACCGCGAACTGATCCGCGACGGCGTCGATCAAAATTTCGCGCGGCTGACGCGCGAAAAAATATTTTCGCTTTTTCTTTTTTTTCTAGTTGACATCGCGCCGTCTGTGTTAATCTATGTTCAGATCATGGTCGATACGCCGCGTCGCGACCTGCCGGTCCTTCTCCTTCACAACATGGACCCGTCGTGGACCGCGGAGGAGAACCGCGACGCTCTCCAGGACGTCACCACTCTCAGCGACGCATTGACGAAGCTCGGCCACCCGGTCGAGCTCCTCGCCGTCGAGGACGGCTTCCTGGCCAGCCGGCTCCGCCCGCACGATCCGCGGGACGTCGTCGTCTTCAACTGGTGCGAGGAGCTGCCGGGCCTCCGCCACAGCGAGCCCGAGGCCGCCGCGATCCTCGAACGCCTGGGCTTCGTCTTCACCGGCTCGCCGGCCCACGTGCTGGCCCGGTCCCATGACAAGCCGCTGATCAAGAGGGTCCTCGAGGCCGGCCGCATCCCCACGCCGCCCTGGGCCGTCTTCGCCGCGCCGCGGTGCGACGGGTGGGACATCTTCCCGGCCATCGTCAAGGCGGCCCACGAGCACTGCAGCATCGGCATCGCGCCCGAGTCGGTCGTGACCTCGCGGGCCGAGCTCGAGCGCCGCGTCGACTATATCCTCCGCGAGCACGCCCAGCCCGCGCTGGTCGAGGAGTTCATCGACGGCCGCGAGTTCCACGTCTCGGCGTGGGGCAACGGCACGGTGACCGTGCTGCCGCCGGCCGAGATGGACTATGTCGGCCTGACCGACATCCGCGACCGGCTCTTCACCTACGAAGCCAAGTACGTTCCCGGCTCGCGCCTATACGAGACGATCGAGCTGCGCGTCCCGGCGGCGCTCGACGGCGCCGCCCGCTCCGAGCTCGAGGGGATCGTCCTTCGCGCCTACCGGGCCACCGGCTGCCGCGATTACGGCCGCATCGACGTGCGCCTGCGCGGCGGGACATTCTACGTGATCGACATCAACCCGAACCCTGACATCAACCCGCTGACGTCGCTCGTCTACGCCGCGGCCGAGGCGGGTTTCTCTTACGGGGAAATGGGCAGCCGCATCGTCAACCTGGCAGCGGCCCGACATCCCGTCTTCCGGAGCGCGCACCTCCCGCCGGCCGACGGGGAAGGCCCGGCGAGGGTCGCCTAGCGCCGGTAGCGGATGGCGATCCCGACGATCTGACGCCGATACACCCGCCGCGGCCCGTACCAGTAGTTGTAGACGACATGTCCGCGGAGATAGCGGTCGGCGACGATGACCAGGGCGTCGGCCCCCATCGCGGCCGCCTTCTCTCTGAGCGAGTCTTCCACCCAGTACCTGTCGGCGTACCGGCTGGGCCGGATCCAGACCTCGCCGAGACGGATGTGGTCGCGCCGGGGCTCGCCCCTCAGGAGCTGGACCTCGGCGGGATGGGTCGGGGCGAAACGCGGCGTCCGGGGATAGAAATGGTATCCATAAGGGCGGTAGCAGGAAACGGCGGTCGCCGCTACAAGGGCGGCCAGAAGGACGATCGTGAGCCGTTTCGCTTTCATGGCTTGCCTCCTTGTCATCCGTTCACTCCACCCCTTATTTAGCAAGAAGCGTACCAAAGCGAAGGGCCCTCTCGAAATCTGGATAAAATATTCTCTATCAAGTGTTTATGGGACGGCCAGGCAAGGAAGATCGCGCCCGGGGACCGTTCCGTCTTCCCCATATGAGAAGAAGATGTCCTTTTTCAAGGACACCGGGTGCCTTACTTGACAACCAACTCCACCGTGGTCGAGACGACCAGGCTCCCCGAGGTTCCCCGGACCCCCACCTGATAGGTCCCGGCGGGGGTCCCGGTGTTCGTGTTGCCCCCGCCGCCGTCGCCGGCCGAACAGGCCGCGATCATGACCAGGAGAGATACCGCCGCGCCGGCGACGAGCCAGCGCCGCAGAGAGGGCCTCGGCCCGAGCCGCCGCGCGGCGAACGGGGCCAGAAGGAGCGCCAACCCCGCGAGCATGAGGGCCCCCGGCCCGAGCGGGCCGGGCCCTCCCGCCGACACCGAGGTCACGCCCGCGGCCGCGCTCGAGCGGGCCTTGGTGGTCAGGGTCAGCTGCGACGTCGCCTCGACGACCCCGGGCGTGACGCCAGCCGGCGCAAACGCGGCCGTGACCCCCCGCGGCAGGGTCGGGCAGGACAGGGTCACGGGCGAATCGAAGGAGGCCACCTGGGCGGCCACATGGACCGTGTAGGTCGTCGACTCGCCGGCCGAAACGCTGTTCGTCCCGGGATCCCCCGCGACCGTGAACCCGGCGACGGGGAAGCTCACGGAGCCCGAGGTCCCGCCGCCCGGCGTCGGATTCTGAACCGTCACACCGGACGTCCCGCTCGCGGCGATGTCCGCCGCCGAGATCGCCGCCGTGAGCTGGGTCGGGCCGACATAGGTCGTCGTCCTGGCGACACCGTTCCACATGACGGCCGCCCCGGGAACGAAATTCGCGCCGGTCACGGTCAGGGTGAAAGCGCCGCCGCCGCCGGACGCGTGGTCCGGCGAGAGGGAGGCTAAAGACGGCGCCGGATTGTAGACGGTGAACGTCAGGGCGTTCGAGGCCCCGCCGTCGGTGTTCCGGACCGCGACCTGAACGGCCTTCCCCGCCGCGATGTTGCCCGCCGGGACGACGGCGGTCACCCGCGAGCTGTTGACGAAGGTCGTCGCCAGGTCCGTTCCGTCCCACGTGACGACGGCGCCGCTCACGAGATCGGAGCCGTTCACGGTCAGCGTGAACGCCGACCCGCCCGCCGTGGCGCTCGACGGGGAGAGCGTCGAAAGAAGGAAGGCGTAAACGTCGGGGCCGTCGGACGTGCCGGCCAGCGGGGCCCGGACCGTCGCGCCCCGGCTGTCCCGGAACGAGAAATAGTAATTGTGGCTGCCGACGGCCAGGCCGGCGTCGCAGCCGTACCAGCCGTTGGAGGCCGAACCGGAGAGCAGGGCCATGGCGTGGGCCGCGCCGTCGATGACGACATCATTGATCGACGGCGTGTCGCCGTCCTGATCGGAATAGAAAACGGCGTAGCTGAACGTGTCGGAGGGGGTGCCGACGGCCGGCGTGACCTGGGGACTGGCGAGCGTCGGCGCGTGGTCGTAGGACGGCCCCGCGTACGTGTAGTCCACGTAGGCGTAGCCCTGGGCGGCGTCCACGGTCAGCGGGACGCCCGTACAGACGGTCTCCGTCGCCGGACTGGTCGTCAGGTCGACGAGCTTGAAGGCCTTGAGCGTCGCGACGTCGGCGCTGAAATTGTCGTAGACGCCGAGATAGTAGCGCAACGGGCCGGCGCCTTCGACGAGGATGTCGGAATAATCCAGGACGAAGCTGCCGTCGACGGCCGTCGTCGTCCCGTCGAACGCGTAGTTCCCGCCCTGGTTCTGGATGGCCGATGGCGTCCAATTCGTCGTCGGCGTCGTCCCGGACACGGCCGACCGCCCGAGTGTCATCTTGAGCTGGTTGCGCTTGGCGTGGTTCGCCGTGAACTCGGCGATCATCAGCGGCGAGTAATTGTCCCGGGCGGTCAGGACCCAGATCATGTCGCTCTGGAAGGCCCGCTCCCGTCCCGTCGTGGGCCCGCCGACGACACCGGTGACGCTCTTGAGCGCGTCATAGGCCAGCCAGATGAACCCGGCGTCCTCCCAGTACGCGCCCCACGAGTTCGCGATCCGGAAGCCGCCTTTCTCCCCCGCGTCGATGAGCCCGTTGCCGTTGACGTCGGTCCAGATGGCGTCGTTGTAGCCGACGATGGTCATGGCGTGCGAGCCCTCTTCGCCGTTGAGCCAGTAGCCGATCCTCTTGCCGACCTCGGGCGTGTCGTCCGTCGTCGCGGGGTCGTCGCCGATGGTCTTATACTGCCAGGACGTGATGTAGGTCCCGAAGATGAGGACGTAGCCGTTGGCCAGGAGCTCCTTGACATATTCGAGCCCCGCGGCCGTGCTGACGGAGCCGACGAACTGGGCCCGATTGGACCGGACGGAGAGCGCGTTGCGCCACACGGCCGCGTTCAGGCACCAGGCCGTGTAGTTGGCGTCGTAGGGGAATTCAGCCCAAGTCGCGGCCCCGTGCTTCTCGAGGAGCGGATAGACCGCGTTGAACGACGACCCGCTGTCGGTGCCCCCGTTGATCATGTTGTAGGTCCACTTGGGCGAGTATTTATTGGTGTTGTTGACGGGGTCGCGGATGTCGAGGTCGCGCTGGAAGGCCGTCATGTAGGAGAGCTGCGTGTAGGTCGTGGAAAAGGAGGCGCACGAGCCGAGCGGATTCTGGCTCCGGATGGGCGGGAAGTACTTCAGCTTGCTGTTGTCGACGGCGACGGGCAGATCGAGGGCCAGGGCCGAGGCCGGCGCGTCCGACTGGAGGGAGGCGATTCGCTCCCCGACGACGCTTTCGACCTCGCGGCCGACCGGGCGCACCGAGAGCGGGTCGAGCGCGGGCCGGCCCTGCTCCGCCCGGACCTTGTTGATCCGCTCGAAGCCGAGCCAATTGACGTCGACCCTGGCGACCCGCGGCCAGGTCCGGTAGATCTCGGCGGTCTCCTCGGCGGTGAGGGGGATGAGCCCCTTGGGGTAGAGGCGGACGTCGTCCGGCGCGGCCGGCGTCTGGCCGGCGAACCCGGCGGCCATCGCCCCGAATGAGATCATGAGAAGCGCGAATTTGCCGATCGTCTTGGTCATGTTCTTGCCCTTCGTTCCGCCAGCCATTATTCC
>Ga0136653_10000420_pt1 | contig 22416 bp, 19 predicted proteins | sample LakKivw275mmetaG_FD_94866 | JGI IMG/M metagenome (GOLD analysis project Ga0136653, IMG submission 94866) | Anoxic lake water microbial communities from Lake Kivu, Rwanda to study Microbial Dark Matter (Phase II) - Lake Kivu water 275m metaG... | ecosystem: Environmental > Aquatic > Freshwater >...
AAACTTTCCCCTTTCTTGTGGAAAAAGATAGCCAGGAGGCTTTCAGCCGGCAGGGTTCAATCGGTGGCCGTCCGCCTTGTGGTTGAGAGGGAAAGGGAAATAGAAAAATTCGTGCCCCAGGAATACTGGAGCGTCGAGGCTTTGCTGCAGAAGCCAGGTTCCCAGGAATTCAAGGCCGGTCTTTTTAAGAAAGACGGAAAGAAGATAGAAAAGCTGGAAATAAAAAGCTCAAAGGAGGCGGAAGGAATCCTGGAAGATCTCAAGAATGCGGAATATCTAGTGGAAGAAACGGAAGGGAAAGAGGTCAGAAGGAATCCTCTTCCTCCTTTCACCACTTCGACCATGCAGCAGGAAGCCTGGAAAAAATTCCATTTTCCGGCGAGACTGACAATGGCCCTCGCCCAGCAGCTTTACGAAAACGGAATCATAACCTACCACAGGACAGACTCCTTCAACATAGCCGAGAGCGCGCTTTCTGAAGCCAGGATTTTCATTGAAAAAAAATACGGAGAAAAATTCTCTTCTTTAAGGAGATTCAAGACAAAATCGAAAGGAGCCCAGGAGGCCCACGAGGCCATAAGGCCTTCTTACCCGCAAAACGACCCTGAACAGACTGGGACGGAAAAAAAGCTGAACAAGAACCAGTTCAGGCTTTACGATCTTGTATGGAGAAGATTCATCGCCTGCCAGATGAAAGAAGCCGTTTTCAATTCCTCTTCAGCCGACATCTCGGCTGAAAACTATTCTTTCAGGGCGAACGGCATGGCGCTGAAGTTCGAGGGGTTCTTGAAAGTCTATCCGATGAGCTTCGAAGAAAACAAGCTCCCGGAGCTGGAAAAAGGAGACAAATTGAATTTGATAAAGCTCGAGCGCTTCCAGCACTTCACCCAGCCTGCTCCCAGATACACTGAAGCCAGCTTGATCAAGGCCTTGGAAGAAAACGAAATAGGCAGGCCTTCCACCTACGCTCCCATACTGTCTACGGTGCAGGCAAGGAACTATATAGAAAAAGACGAAAAAAGAAGGTTCAAGCCCACTGAGATAGGAACGGTGGTGAACGATCTTTTGGTTGAGCACTTCCCGGAGGTCGTGGATATAAAGTTCACGGCCGAAATGGAAAGGGATTTGGACAAAATAGCCCAGAGTCAAATGGACAAGATTGACGTCCTCAAGGAATTCTACTGGCCGTTTGAAAAAAACCTGGCTGAAAAATACGAAGAGGTTTCCAAAAAAACCTTCACTGAAAAACCGACCGAAAGGGAATGCCCGGAATGCAAATCCCCTCTTCTGATCCGTCTCGGAAGGTTCGGGAAATTTTACGCCTGCTCCAACTTCCCGAAATGCAAATACACGGAGTCATTCGAAAAAAGCTCGTTTGAAATGGAATGCCCTAAATGCCTAAAAGGGAAAATAAGGGAGAAAAGGACCAAGAGAAAAAAAATGTTCTACGGATGCTCCAACTGGCCCGAATGCGACTTTGCCACCTGGGACAAACCCACCGGGAAGCTCTGCCAAGAATGCGGATTTCCAATAATAGAGACTAAGAAAGGAGAGATTAAGTGCTCGAACAAGGAATGCAAGCACAAGAAGTAAAAAAGATATCTGAAAAGCGGGAAAAATCTTCCCGCTTTTCTTGTAACTGAATTCATTTTGCGTTATATTACACCATAACTCATGGCTCAAGACATACTCCAGCAGATATTGAGAAAGACCAGGAATCCCGACCTTGTCAAAAGGGCTTTTAAATTCGCCGATTCCGCCCATAAAGGCCAGAAAAGGGCTTCCGGGGAAGAATATATCGTCCATCCTCTGGCCGTGGCCAAGATCTTAGCTGAAATGAAAATGGATCCGGAAACGGTGGCAGCCGGGCTCTTGCATGACGTCGCCGACGACACCGAAAAGACGTTGGAAGACATAAAAAAGGAGTTTGGAAAGGAAATCGCCTTCCTGGTCGAAGGAACGAGCAAACTCGGGAAGATCAGATATCCCAAAGAAGAAATAAAAACTCCTCCGTTAGAGCAGCGCAAAGAAGAACAAATAGACCTGAAGGCTGAAAATCTGAGAAAGATGTTCTTTGCCATGGCAGAGGACATAAGGGTGATCTTGATAAAGCTGGCAGACCGGCTGAACAACATGGAGACCCTCCATTTCCTTCCGGAAGAAAAACAGAAAAGGATCGCCTTAGAGACAATGGAGTTTTTCGCCCCCCTGGCCAACAGGCTAGGCATCGGAGAAATGAAAGGAAGGCTCGAGGACCTGGCCTTCTCTTTCCTCTACCCCAAAGAATATAACTGGCTCAAAAAGAGCGTCGGCAAAAAATACGGGAAAAGAACGGAATATCTGGAAAAAACCAAACCCATCCTGCTGAAGGCCCTGAAAAAAGAAAGGATAATCCCGCTGGACATACATGTGAGGGCCAAACACTACTGGAGCCTGTACCAGAAGCTCCTGAGATATGACATGGAACTGGACAAGATATATGATCTGGTGGCCCTCAGGGTCATAGCCAAGGATGTTGCGAGCTGCTACAAAATACTGGGGATAATCCACAAACAGTGGAAACCCTTGCCCGGCCGCATTAAAGACTATATAGCTCTCCCCCGCCCGACCGGATACAGATCCTTGCACACCACCGTCTTTTTCGTGGACGGAATAATAACCGAAATTCAGATAAGGACGCCTGAAATGCACGAAGAGGCGGAATACGGAATCTGCGCCCATTGGGCGAAAAAAGAAGGGGTCAATCTTAAGACCGACGTCAAAAAATTCCAATGGGTCAGCCAGCTGCGCGACTGGCAGAAAGAGACCACAAAATCCAAAGACTTCTGGGAAGGGCTGAAAATAGACTTCTTTAAAAACAGGATATTCGTATTCACCCCGAAAGGAGACGCCGTGGACCTTCCCGAACAGGCGACTCCGATAGATTTCGCTTACGGCGTGCACACGGAAATAGGAAACCACTGCACCGGAGCAAAAGTGAACGGGAAAATGTGCTCTTTATCCTATCCGCTGAAGAACGGCGACGTGGTGGAAATCATCACCGATCCTTCAAGGACCCCGGCCAGGGACTGGGTTGATTTCGTAAAGACAAGCCTGGCCAAAAGTCACATCAAATTCTGGCTCAAAAAAGAATCTCTGCCGGAAAACCTGGGCAAGGCGATAGATATGATAGACCAGGAACTAAAGCAATTCCAGAAAATATCCTGGCATCAGATCCCAAAGAACAAAAAAGAAGATCTCTTAAAAGCCTTTTCCTCATACAAGGATTTAGACACCCTTTTGGTGGCTGTCGGAGAGGGGGAAATAACCGTCAGGGAGATAGCCAGAAACCTGGTCAGGGAAAAAGAGCTCTTTAAACCCAAAAAGTCATTCTTCGAAAGGATCCTCAAAAAAGACCAGAAAGAAAAAAAGGTTTTCCTGGCCGGCCAGGCCGGAATCAAAATAAGGATGGCTAAATGCTGCTCTCCCAAGCCAGGAGACGAAATCAAAGCCTATGTCACCAGCCAAGGGGGGGCGGCGGTGCATGCCGAAGACTGCAAAAATTTCTTGAGGCTGAACAAAAAGTGGCCCCAGAGGGTGATCGAGGCCGGCTGGGGGGAAGAAAAAAAGCTTTATCCGGTGAAGATAAAGATAACGGCTGAGAACAGGACCGAACTGCTGAGCGACATCACTTCCGTGATCAGCTCAATGAGCATAAACATCCTGGCTATAAGCAGCAAGTCGAAAGAAAAATCGAATCCCTTCGTGATAACGGCCAAGATAGAAACATCGGGGTTCGAGGAAATGGATAATCTTTTCGGAATGCTGAAAGAAGTGAAGGGAGTGGCTTCAGTCAAGAAAATCTAGCGCTCGAAGGTTTGGAAAAGCTTCTTAAGGTCTTCTTTGGAATTGAAAAGCATCGTCAGTTTGGGCTTTCCTCCCTCAACGCCTATCTTCAGTCCTTTCAAGGAGAACATCTTTTTAACCTTTTCTTCTGCTTCTTTGAATTCCCTGAACGACGGGAAGTCAATCTTTCTCGGCAAGGGCTGCCATACCTCGATCTTTTTGGCCAGTTCTTCTGTTTCTCTTACGCTCAGTCCGTCCCTCACCGTTTTCTCGAAAACGCTTTTCTGCTTTTCAGGCGACTTCACCCCCAGCAAAGCTCTGGCATGGCCTTCGCTTATCTTCTTTACCCTGACCGCTTCCCTCGCCTCTATCGCCAGGTCCAGGAGCCTCATTGTGTTGGCCACCGCCTCCCTGCTCATACCGCATATCCTGGCGATCTCTTTTTGGACCAGGCCGAATTCGTCGTGGAGCCTCTGGAAAGCCTCTGCCTTTTCTATTGGATTCAAATCCAGCCTCTGGGCGTTTTCGATCAGGGAAACTTCCAATTTTTCCTTGTCGGTAGATTCTTTGATCACCACCGGCACTTCGGTAAGACCCGCCATCCTGGAAGCCAAAAGCCTTCTTTCCCCGGCGATCAGCTGATATTCTATCCTCCCTTCCCTTTCCGCCCTGCTCACCACCAAGGGCTGGAGGACTCCGTAATCTTTTATCGATTCGGAAAGAGTGCGCAGCCCTTCCTGGTCAAACTCTTTTCTGGGCTGGTAAGGATTGGCGGTTATCCTTTCAACTTCAATCAAAAAAACGGAATCCTTTTTTTCACTTTCTCCTGCCGGTTTTTGGTTCTTTTTGGGAATAAGGGATTCCAATCCCTTTCCGAACGGTTGTCTCATGTTTTTTAAAAATATTTATTCTTCCTTTTTCTCTGGAGGCAGGCTCCCGCCTTCTCCGAGATTGATGACCTCTTCTGCCAGCTCTTTGTAGGCAAAATACGCTTTTGAGTTCGGGGCGTACTCCAGAATGGTCTTTCCGAATTTCGGCGCTTCAGCAAGAGCCGAACTCCTGGGGATGACGGCGTCGAAAATCTTTCCTTCGAATCTGTTCCTCACCTCTTTTGCCACTTCCCTGCTCAAAGAGCTTCTTCTATTATACATGGTCAGCAAAACGCCGGCAATTTCAAGGCTCCTCTCTAAATTATTTTTCACCAGTTCTATCGTATTGAGCAGCTGCTCCAGACCTTCCAGGGACAGGTATTCGCACTGGACCGGAATTATAAGCTTGTCGGCGGCGCAAAGGGCGTTTATGGTCAAAAGGCCTAAGCTGGGAGGCGAATCTATTATTATATAATCGTACGATTTTTTTATATCCTCCAGCACTTGGCGCAGCCTAAATTCCCTATCCTTGGAATTGACTAGTTCCACGGTTATTGCGGCCAGATCCGGGGAAGCGGGAAAAAGATCGTAGAAAGGAATAGTGGCTTTCTTCTGGAGGATTGCATGGGGAGTGACCTGGCCTACCATGACATTATATATGGAAAGAGGAAGGACTTTCGGGTTGATTCCCAGACAGAAAGTGGCGTTGGCCTGGGAATCCATGTCGACAAGAAGGACTTTTTTTCCTTTTTCAGCAAGAAAACCGGCCAGATTAACGGCCGTGGTCGTCTTTCCTGTCCCTCCCTTGGCATTAACGATGGTCAGCACTTGCGTCATTAAAATAAATTAACACAATATCTTTTAATTGACAACGCGAAGAAAAACGGTAAAAATCTGCTTGTAGAAGCATGCCGCGGTGGCGGAACTGGTTTACGCGTACGACTCAAAATCGTATAGGAGCAATCCTGTGAGGGTTCGAGTCCCTCCCGCGGCACTTTCGAATGACATATTAAAGGAATTTCCAAGAATTCCTTTTTTATTTGTTGATTGCTCATTGCCTTGACAATCTCAATAAATATATTATAATTTTAAAGATCCCGAACAATTCTGGATATGAAGGAGGAACATGAAGCAAAAAGATGAAGAGTCGACAGAGTTGAAGTTTCGGTGCGAAAGATTGCTTCGAAGGACAAGGATGATGAGGGAGGAATGGAAAAGAGGTCAAAGGTATATGAAGTGGGCGAGGGTGACAGGTATCATAGCGCTCGTTTACGCTACGATTTCGTGTTTCACCTTCGGCCATGATGTCCTCGGCGCCATCTGCTTGGCAGCCACCATCTGGTGGATATGGATCATAGTCACCGAAAAAGACTGGTGACCGCGTGCTTCAGCCCCTTGCAGGATTCTCCTGTTCGGGGCTTTTTTAAAGTGTCTGTGTAAAGCTTCAAAAAACTTATTAATCGCCCCGACTAATTCAATACTAGAATATTTACAAATACCGAATTTCATGCAATAATCCAAGGTCGGAACAGGAGGCGGACATTGAAAAAAACAGGCATCATAGCATTCGCATTCGGCGCGCCAGATAATATCCTTTCCAACAGGATCATCTCTGAAATCGCGTCGAATAAGGCCAGGGAGCTTAATTCCCATATTTACACCCAGCTTGACGTTCGCATCGAAGACAGCGTGCCGACAGAGCGCATTCGAGAGCGATTTGGAGAACCGCCGTCTACTTTCCGATTCGCCAGGGAAGCGGTCAATTGGGCTGATCAGGAAAGAATCGAAAAGCTGTGGGTGGTGGCAGCCGAACCGCATTTATGGCGCGCCCTGCGGGACGTCCGAGAGGCGGTCCGCGAAGCTGGGGCGCTTGTAAAGGTCCTGCCTTGCGAAGAGATCGGGCAGTACTCGGAAGACTCCTGGTTCTGCCAAGATTCTTTGCAGAAGCGGACCAGATCCCGCAAAGCATGGGACAGGAGGGAGAGGATACTCAAACGCATGCCCTGGCTCCTCTACAAATTCATTGCGAGCTGACAAGCCCTTCGCGGGATATATCTGCGCAGGGCTCTTTTTTGTGCAACATGTTTGCTGCCAGAACGGCAATAAGTTATGCTTAAAATGCAAAAGATATTAAACCTTTGATTTTTCTTCATGAATCCTAAACAGCAGAAAATCGTCCAAAAAGTCTCAGACGAAGTGAAACAGAAATTCGAGAAAGAGAACACCAGCCACGACTGGTGGCACGTTTTGCGGGTATGGAATACGGCAAAACGCATCGGCAGGATCGAAAAAGCAGACATGTTCGTCATAGAGCTCGCCGCCCTCCTTCACGACATAGCGGACTGGAAATTCAATAACGGGGACGACACGGCCGGACCCAAGGCAGCCAGGAAAATCCTTGAGAAATATTCCTTGCCAGAAGGAATTACGGATAACGTCTGCGGAATAATATCGAATATGTCCTTCAAGGGAGCTGGGGTGAAAACGGAAATGAAGACCATCGAAGGAAAAGTGGTCCAGGACTCCGACAGGCTCGACGCCATAGGCGCCATAGGAATAGCCCGCACTTTCGCTTACGGCGGGTATGCCGGCCGGCCTATTCATATTCCGGGGAAAAAAGTGAAAATGCATGATTCAAAGAAAGAATACTTTTTCAGCGAAAGCACGAGCATAAACCACTTTCATGAGAAACTCCTTTTGCTGAAAGACAGGATGAACACAAAAACGGCAAAGAAAATCGCCGAAGGCCGCCATCGCTTTCTGAAAGAGTATTTGAAAAAGTTCCTCAAGGAATGGGAAGATGGCGGTCGCTGACTTATTTGAAGTAATTTTGATCCTATTTTCTGACCACTCTCCCTTTTCTCGTGAAATCGATCACGGCTGAGGGATTCCTTTTTTTGAGGTTTCCTGCGTTGATCACCAAGTCAGGTTTGAATCTTTCTTTCTTGAACTGGGCCAATATCTCTTTTATCTCAGTTGAAGCAGGCTTACCGGAAATATTGGCTGAAGTGCCGGTCAAAGGAGTCTTTGTTTTCTCCAGCAGCTTTTTTACAAAATCATGATTCGGGATGCGAATTCCTATAGTGCCGTCTTCTGCAAGGACGCCTTTGGGAAACTTCCTTTTTGCCATCAGTATTCCGGTTATTTTTCCCATCTTCATCTTTGTCGCATCCTCTTTTCTCAAGAAAGAAATCTTGGAAGCTTCCCTGACGCTTTTGACAAAAACGGAAAGGGGCTTTTTCCTGTCCCTTTTTTTGATTTTAAAAACCCTGCTGACCGCTTTCTGATCCAAAGCGTCAGCGCAAAGTCCGTAAACGGTGTCTGTAGGGCAAATGATGACTCTCCCTTCTTTGATCGCTTTCTGCGCTTCTTTCAAGATAGCATCAACATTATCTCTTTTGATCCTCATCTCTTTCATTGCTCTATTGTAGCTTTGAACGAGAAAAAGAAAAGGCCGGCAGAGTTTTAAGCAATGCCGGCCAAGGAGATCAGACCTCGCACACTTCAGGCATTTTCGTTTTGCAGTGCGGGCATTCCACAGGATTCCCTCTGCGGTCGGTCTCCACCGACACGCTCTGAGGGACACCGTCCAGAAGATACTCTGCAATCTTCTTTCCCGAGTAAAACTTGAATAGAAGCCCGCACACCCTGCAGAAGTAAAGCATATCTGTCACCTCCCCTTTCGTACTGCCAATATTATACCACAATCATCCGTTCCGTCAACCTTTGAAAAGAAAAAGAAAAAGGATAAGATTAAATCATCAATGATAATAGACACCCACGCCCATCTCAATTTCAGCGCCTACAAAAGCGACCTTAACGAGGTCGTTGAAAGATGCGTTAAAGAAAAAATCTGGGTGGTGAATGTAGGTTCCCAGTACGACACCTCCAAAAGGGCGATGGAAATAGCGGAAAAGTACGGAAAAGGATTCTTTGCCTCAATAGGGCTCCATCCCCTCCATTTGCAGGCCGGGCTGGTGAAGATAAAAGAAGACCTTCAGGAAACGCAGTTCGTGTCCAGGGAGGAAAAATTCGATCCGGACAGATACAAGGACCTGGCCGAATCGAAAAAGGTGGTGGCGATAGGAGAAGCGGGCTTTGACTATTATTGGAAGCCGAAAACCAAGAAAAAGCTGGAAATATTCAAAAAAAGCCAGGAAGAAGCGCTTTCAGGCCAGTTTTTGCTCGCAAAAGAACTGGCGCTTCCTTTCATCCTGCACTGCAGGATGGCCCATCAGAATCTGATCTCTTTTCTGGAAGAGAACGAAAAAATCAGGCCGGAAAGAGCCATAGTCCACAGCTTCGTGGGAACAGAAGAGCAGCTTAAAAAATACCTCGGCTTCGGATATCATATCGGCCTTAACGGGATCATTTTCAAGAGCATCTCCGGAATCGATTTCGCCAAGATTATCAGCAATATCCCTCTTGATAAAATGATGGTTGAAACCGACTGTCCGTACCTTGCCCCTCCCGGACTCAAAGAAAGAAACGAGCCCGTATTTGTAAAATACGTCATTGAGAGAATATCTGAGATTAAGGGAATAAGTATAAAGGAAGTGGAAGAGCGGACTTTTGAAAACGCAAGGGAATTCTTCAATATCTGACCCTCTTTAGAACGGCTTCGGAAGGGCGGCTTGAGATTTACAGCCCGCCTTTTTTGAGATAAAATGAATAACATGAAAGCTTACAATCCCTCTAATATTGAGAAGAAATGGCAGGCTTTTTGGGAAAAATCCGAAGTGTTCAAAGCAAAACAGAAAAGGGATAAAAAAAAGTTCTACTGCCTGGACATGTTCCCCTATCCTTCTGCTTACGGGCTGCACGTGGGTCATTTAAAGGGATACACCATCACCGACGTCATAGTCAAAAAGAGGATGATGCAGGGGGCCAGCTGTCTCCATCCGATGGGATTCGATGCATTCGGCCTTCCGGCCGAAAACTACGCTTTGAAAACAGGGGTCCATCCGTCCATCCAGACAGGAAAAGCGATCAAAAATATCAGAAGACAGCTCAAGATGTGCGGGTTCGGGTACGACTGGGAAAGGGAAGTCGTCACTTTCGATCCTAAATACTACAAGTGGACCCAATGGATGTTTCTGACCCTTTTCAAAGCCGGCCTGGCCTATCAGAAAAAAGCTCCCGTAAACTACTGCCCTTCCTGCAAAACGGTCCTGGCCAGAGAACAGGTCATCGACGAAAAATGCGAAAGATGCGGCTCTTTGGTGGAAAAGAAATATTTGAAGCAGTGGTTTTTCAAGATAACCGACTTTGCCGACCGCCTGCTAAAAGACATGGATAGAATCGACTGGCCGGAAAAGATAAAGGTGATGCAGAAAAACTGGATCGGCAAAAGCGAGGGAACGGAAGTTATTTTCGAGATAAAACTGCAAAACTCGAGGGAAAGCCTCTCTCTTCCGGTTTTCACGACCAGGGTGGACACCCTTTTCGGATGCACTTACGTCGTCCTTTCCCCGGAGCACCCTTTGATAGAAAAAGCCAAGGAATTCATCGAAAATCAAAGGGAAGTGGAAGATTACGTCAAGGCTTCCAAGAAAAGAACCGAGATCGAAAGGGCTTCGGAAGAAAAGGAAAAGACGGGAAAGGAACTGAAAGGCATCTCTGCCGTGAATCCCATCAACAATAAGGAAATTCCGGTGTTTGTGGCAGACTACGTTCTGATGGATTACGGCACAGGGGCCGTAATGGGAGTCCCTTCTCACGACCAGAGGGATTTCGCATTCGCCGAAAAATACGGCCTTCCGATAAAGAAAGTCGTCGTTTCCGCGGATAAAAACAGCCAGGAAGAGCTTTTCGAAGGAGAAGGGACGCTGGTCAATTCAGGGCCATTTTCCGGGCTGTCTTCTAAAAAAGCCAAAGAAGAGATAACGAAATATCTGTCCGTAAGGAAGCTCGGCCAGAATGCCGTTTTTTACCGCCTCCGTGACTGGCTTATTTCCCGCCAGAGGTATTGGGGATCGCCCATACCGATCATCCACTGCCCGAAATGCGGAGCTGTCCCTGTGCCGGAAAAAGATCTTCCCGTAAATCTCCCGAGGATAAAAGACTTTAAGCCGGCCGGAGAAGGAGAATCCCCTTTGGCCAAATCAAAAAAATTCGTCGAGGTGAAATGCCCGGTCTGCAAAGGCAAAGCGAAAAGGGAGACAGATACCATGGACACTTTCGTCTGCTCTTCCTGGTATTTTCTGAGATATGCCGATCCTGAAAACGAAAAAAACTTCGCTGACAGGAAAAAAATAGAAGAATGGCTTCCAGTCGATCTCTACGTCGGAGGGGCGGAGCACGCCTGCCTCCATCTGCTTTATTCCAGATTTTTCGTGAAAGCGCTCAAGGATTTGGGCCACCTTTCTTTCGAAGAGCCGTTTTCGAAACTATTCTGCCAGGGGATCATCTACCATACCGGAGCCAAAATGTCGAAATCGAAAGGGAATATAATCACTCCTGATGAAATAATCAAAAAATACGGGGCCGACACCATAAGGATTTATGAGCTTTTCATGGGACCGGCCGATCAGGCGACCGAGTGGTCGGACAAGGGAGTAACGGGCTGCCACAGATTTTTGAACAAGATATGGAATCTATGTGGCAAGACGTCGCCGGTCGAAAAAAGCGAAGCTCTTGAGAGGATAACTCACCAGACGATCAAAAAAGTCTCAGAAGACATCGACTCTTTCAGATTCAATACCGCCGTCTCAAGCCTGATGATCCTGGTCAACGAAATGGACAAGGCGAAAACCGTCCCTCTTAAGGAATACGAAGCCCTGATCAAATTGATAAGCCCGATGGCTCCGCACATGGCAGAAGAAATATGGTCTCATCTGAAAAAAAAGGGCTCGATATTCTCTGAAAAATGGCCCGAATACGACCCAAATCTCATAAAAAAGGAAACGTTCGAGCTTATAATCCAGATAAACGGGAAAGTGAGGGACAGTATGGAGGTGAAGGCCGGGACTCCTAAGGAGAAAATACAAGAATTGACACTTGAGCGGGAAAAAGTTAAGAGATGGATAGAAAGAAAAGAAATTAAGAAGGTTGTTTTCATCCCCGGAAAGCTGATCAACCTGGTCATACCTTAGAATATGTGCGGCATCATAGGATATTTCGGAAAACAGAATAACGTGAAGATAGGCATCGACGCCTTGAAAAGGCTGGAATACCGCGGATACGACTCCGCCGGCCTTGCCGTCTACGACCATGAAAAAAAATCCATTTTTTCCATCAAAACGGTGGGGAGGATAGACCGGTTGGAAGAGCTTTTTTACAAATCCCCTGTTTCGGGAAGTCCTTTCATTCTTCACACCAGATGGGCGACCACAGGCAAGGTCACTGAAGAGAATGCCCATCCTCAATGCGACTGCAAAAGGAACGTTTTCGTCGTCCACAACGGTATAATCGAAAATTACAAGGATTTGAAGGAAAAGTTGAAGGCCAAGGGCCACAAATTCACCTCCGAAACAGATACCGAAGTGATAAGCCACTTGATAGAGCACTATTTCAAGGGGAACCTGGAGGAAGCTACGGCCAAAGCTTTAAAGCTCCTTAAGGGAACCTACGCGTTGGCGGTCATATGCAGGGACGATCCTGAAAAACTGGTCGTGGCCAGGCTTTCAAGCCCCCTCTTGATCGGAGTGGGGCTGGAGAACGGAGACTACCTGGTCGCTTCCGATCCGAACGCCATAGTCCCCTACGCCAAGAAGGTGGTCTATCTGGAAGACAACGAGCTTGCCGTAATGACTTCGGAAAAATTCTTCGTTCTGAAAGAAAATGTCCTGGAAGACAAGTCCTTTGAAGATTTGGACATAAAGATGGAAGAGTCCCAGAAGGGAGAGTTCTCCCACTTCATGCTCAAGGAGATATTCGAAGAGCCGGAATCCATCAGAAAAAGCATAGCTGGAAGGCTGCTCATAGAAGAGGGCCTAGCCAATCTCGGAGGGCTTGAAAGCGTGAAGGAAAAAATGAAAGGGATAAACAGGCTTATTATTTTAGGATGCGGGACAGCAAGGCATGCGGCTATGATCGGAGAATATATGATCGAAGAATACGCGGGAATCCCGGTCGAAGTCGGCATAGGATCAGAATTCAGGTACAAAAAGCCGGTTATAGACGAAAACACGGCGGTCCTGGCCATTTCCCAGTCAGGAGAGACGGCAGACACCATAGGAGCCCTGAAAGAAGCTAAAAGAAAAGGGGCTCTGGCCCTGGGCATCACCAACACGGTGGGATCCACCCAGACAAGGGAGACCGACGCCGGGGTTTACAACCACGTCGGGCCGGAAATCGGAGTGGCTTCCACCAAGGTATTCGTTTCCCAACTGGCAATCTTGGCTTTGCTGACCGTCTTCCTCGGAAGGCAGAGAGGGATGTCTTTGGTAACCGGAAAAAAAATAGCTTCAGAGCTTGAAAAGCTTCCCGGACTGGCTGAAAAAATATTAGGGCAAAGCGAAAAGATAAAAAAAATAGCTGAAAAATATTCTAAATACAGGAACTTCTTTTTCCTGGGGAGGAAATACAACTATCCCATAGCCTTAGAAGGGGCCCTCAAGCTGAAAGAAGTGACCACCTTAATACATGCTGAAGGGTATCCGGCCGGGGAAATGAAGCACGGACCGATAGCCTTGATCGACGAGAACTTCCCGACTTTCTGCTTCGTCCCTTCAGATTCGGTCTACGAGAAGATGATCAATGCGATAGAGGAAACCAAGGCCAGGAACGGCAAGGTGATAGCAGTGGCTACCGAAGGGAACGAGGAGATAAAAAAAATGGCAGACGACTTAATATACATCCCTCAGACCATGGAAATGCTTACCCCGATACTGTCAGTGATCCCCGCTCACCTTTTTGCAGCCTATGCCGGGCTGAAGCTCGGAAAAGATATAGACAAGCCGAGGAATCTGGCCAAAAGCGTGACCGTTGAATAAGGATATTTAAATTCCATGCGCCCCTCAAGCGCGTCGGAAAAACAGAAAAATGGAAGAATTACTTTCAAAAAAAACCGGAGAAAAGGTTCTTTTGCTGGGTAACGAAGCTGCTGTAAGGGGAGCTCTTGAAGCCGGAGTCCAGTTCGTTTCGACCTATCCTGGCACGCCAGCCTCGGAGATAGGGAATATTTTCTACAAAATTTCAAAAGAAGCAGGAGCGTACTTTGAATTTTCCACCAATGAAAAAGTGGCTCTTGAGGCCGGCATCGGGGCTTCCCTATCGGGACTGAAAACCCTGGTGGCGATGAAGCATTTCGGGCTGAACGTCTGCGCCGAAGCTTTAATACCTTTCGTTTACACCGGAAGCAGAGGGCCTACCGTCATCTTCGTAGCCGACGACCCTGGATGCTGGAGCTCTGCTCAGTCAGAGCAGAACTCAAGAGCTTACTCGTATCTGGCCCATATCCCGACACTCGAGCCTTCAGATTCCCAGGAATGCAAGGATTTCGTGAAAAAGGCCTTCGAGATTTCGGAAGTCTTCAAAATACCGGTGATGGTGAGGACTACCACCAGAGTTTCCCATCAGAGGATGCCGGTCAAACTCGGAAAGCTCAAAGAACTAAAATCCCTTTCAGGGAAATTCGTCCGCGACAGATCCAGATTCGTAACCCTGCCTCCGAGGGTCCTGGAAATGAAAGAAGAACTTCTTGAAAAAGAAAAAAGGATAAAGGAGTTCGCGGAAAGACGTCCTGGACCGAAAACAAAAGGGCAGACTAAAGGGATAATCGCCTCGGGGATTTCCTACCTCTATGCAATGGAGTCGATCAACGAGCTGAACGCTTCCCTTCCTGTCCTGAAGATTGACTTTTTCTATCCTTTCCCGGAAAAAATAGTGAAAGAATTCATTTCTCCGCTGAAGGAAGTCCTCGTGGCGGAAGAAATGGAACCCTTTGTCGAAAAAGAGATTAGAATAATCGCCAAGGAAGCGAATTGCAAACTGAAAATACAAGGGAAAAGTCTTCTTTCTCAGACCGGAGAGTCAAAGCCGGAAGACGTCACTTTCGCTATAGCAAAACTCCTGGGCAAAAAATATTCCCTGCCGGAAGAAACCAAAATTACAGCTCTCAAAAGATTCCCCCAGCTCTGCCCGGGCTGTCCTTACTGGCTGGTTTTCAACGGAGTCAAAAAGGCGGTGGACGAGAAAAAAATCGTTTTCGGGGGAGACATAGGGTGCTACATGCTCGGGGGAATGCCCCCGCATAACCTCCAGGACTTCCTTTTCTGCATGGGTTCTTCCATCGGCGTCAGCCACGGGATAAAAAAATCCAACCCAGCCCATCCCCAGAAAACGATATCTTTCATAGGAGATTCCACCTTCTTCCACTCTGGCATCCCGGCCCTGGTAAACACCGTTTTCAACAGATCCAACCCTTTGATAATCATAATGGACAACTCCACCACGGCCATGACCGGGCACCAGCCCAATCCGGCCGCCCCCAAAGACCGCCAGGGAATAAGGATATATGACGTGGTCAAGGCCTGCGGAGTCAAAAACGTCAAAATCGTCGACCCCTTCAACCAGGAAGAGTTTGTGAAAACGGTGAAGGATTTCGTCAACAGGAAGGAGGTCTCGGTTATAATATCCGAGCATCCGTGCAAATTCGTAGAGAAAAAATAAGATGAAAAATAGTAAAAAACAATTCAATGCGGTGGTGGTCGGAACCGGAGGCCAGGGGCTGATAACCATCCTTCAGATAATGGCGAAAGCGGCCATGGATTTGAGATTAGACGTCAAGACCTCAGAGCTCCACGGCCTTTCCCAAAGGGGAGGCTCAGTCGAAGTGCACGCCAGAATCGGAAAAAAGATACATTCTCCTCTGGTGGCAAAAGGGAAAGCCGACTTGATCTTGAGCCTTGAGCAGCAGGAAGCCTTGAACGCAGCCGGCTTTGCGGGCAAAAACACTTTTTTTCTGATAAATAAGCTGATTTCCCCGATCCCCTTCAAGTCCCCTGTCCAGGAAAAAGAGATCGCAAGAATGCTCAGTCAAAAGACGAAAAAAATATCCTTCATACCAGCTTCGGACATCTGCAGAAAGGAGCTGGGAACGGACGTGACGGCCGGAATCTTCCTTCTGGCTTTGGCTTCCATCAAAGAAATCATTCCCATCGATTTCAAAACTATTTCCAAAGCCGTCCTGGACGTAATTCCTGAACAATACCTTAAGATCAACCGAGAGACTCTCGGCCTCGCGCAAAAATATGCGACAGAGCACAAAAAAAATTAGGCACATCGTCTGCCTGGGAGGAGGGAATGCTATGCCGAAAACCGTGCTGGCCGGACTGAAGGAAAAACCGGTCAGGCTGTCTGTCATCTGCTCAATGCTCGATTCAGGAGGATCGTCCGGAAGACTTAGGAAGGAATACAAGATAAACTCCCCCGGAGACATAAGAAGGTCGCTCCTCGCCCTTTCAAACACGACCAGCGAACTGAAAAACCTGTTCAATTACAGATTCACTTCCGGATCCCTGAAAGGGCACAATTTCGCCAACCTCCTCATCACTGCTTTCGAATTGAGCAGCAACAACTACGAAAGAGTCCTCAGGGAGATAAAAAAGATTCTTAATATAAAACACCGGGTTCTTCCGGCGACCTTAGACAAGGGAGATCTGTACGCGGTCTTGGAAAACGGGAAAGTAATCAAGGGGGAAACCGACATCGACATCCCCAAGCACAACGGAAGCTTGAGAATCAAAAAAGTGTACCTTAAACCGGACGTTTTCGCCTATCCTGAATCCGTCCGAGCCATCAAAAGCGCTGACCTCATAATCATAGGCCCGGGAGACCTTTTCTCCTCCCTGGCTCAGATACTTTTAACAAAAGGTATGGCAGAAGCCATAAGGAAAAGCAAGGCGAAAACGGTCTATATCTGCAATCTGATGCAAAAGCACGGGGAAACGGACAATTTCAGCGTTAAAAGCTTTGCCGCAGAGATAGAAAAGCTACTGGGAAAGGAACTCGATTACGTCATATATAATTCAAAGAAGCCGAACCGAAAAATGATCAGCTTTTGCAAAAAAAACAATCCCGAGCTTTTAAGACCGGTGGCTGCCGATGGTGACCTTCAAAAGCCGAAATTCATAGGGAAAGACCTTCTTCGCTCTGACGGATCCCTAGTCCACGATCCGAAAAAATTAGCCAACGCGATATTAAGCATAAAATAAACATGCAAGCCGTAGTCTTGGCCGCAGGAGAATCATCCCGATTCTGGCCGCTCAATCAAAATCACAAGAGCCTTTTGAAGATGATGGGAAAACCCTTGATCTGGTATACCCTCAAGGAGCTGGAAAAAAGCGGAATCAACGACATTATAGTCGTCCAGGGCCCCGAAAAGGAGATTGAAAAAGAATTGACCGGATTCCCAGGATTGAAATTCGTGATCCAACCTCGTCCGGAGGGCATGGGAGACGCCTTGTCCAAGGCGAAAAAATTTCTAAAAGGAAGATTTTTGGTATTGAACGCAGAGCGGGTCGATGTCGGGGAAATAATATCGAAAACGGAGGGAAACAAGCAAAAATCCCTTCTCTTCGGCCAAAAGACAAAAACCCCGGAGTTGTTCGGCATAGCGAAAATAAAAGGCAGCAGGGTTTTGGGGATAGTGGAAAAGCCGAAAAAAGGGAAAAATCCTTCGGACATAAGAGTCTTGGGAGTATATCTGTTAAGCCCTGACTTCTTTAAAACATATGAAAAGACAAAAAAGGAAAAATACGACTTTGAAAAAGCCCTTTCTTCTTACGTCAAGGCCAACCCGACCGACATAGTCATTTTTGGAAAATCAGACTCCCCTTCCCTGAAATACCCATGGGACCTTTTCTCTTTCCAGAAATACCTTTTTGACAGATTTTTGAAACATAAAAATCATTCAAAGGCGAAAACCAAAGGCAATGTTTATATAGGGAAGAACGTGAAGATCTTCGAAAACGCAGTCATCAAAGGCCCCTGCTATATAGGGGACGATTCCATAATCGGAAACAATGCCGTGGTGAGGGAATATTCTAATCTGGAAAAAGGGACCCTGATCGGGGCGAACGCCGAAGTGGCCAGGTGCATTTTCCAGGAGAACGTGCATATTCATTCCGGATTTTTCGGCGATTCCGTCTTCGACAAAGGATGCCGGATCGGAGCCGGAACCGTCACCGCCAACCTGAGAATAGACAGAAACTCAGTCAAGTCCTCTGTCAAAGGGGAAAAGATAGACACCGGGCTCAAGTCGCTCGGGGTCATCATGGGCCAGAACTCCAAGACAGGGATAAATGCCAGCCTGATGCCGGGCGTGCTGATCGGGAAGAATTCCATGATCGGGCCGGCGACCGTCGTTCTTGAAAACGTTCCGGACGATACCAGAGTCTTCACCCAATTCAAGACGGAAGTGAGAAGAATAAAATGAAACGGACCAAGGCCCTGCTTTTGTTCTCGGGGGGATTGGATTCGATGCTGGCGGCTAAAATCCTGGAAGAACAGAGGATAGGCGTCACAGCTCTCATATTCAAGAGCTGTTTTTTTGACTCGGCAAAGGCGGAGAAATCAGCCGAACAGCTGAAACTGAAACACAGGACAATTGACATATCGAAAGCGCATCTCGGAATGCTGAAATCCCCTCTTTTCGGATACGGAAAAGGGATGAATCCTTGCATCGACTGCAGGATATTGATGCTCAAAAAAGCCAAAGAAATAATGAGAAAAGAAAAATACGGATTCGTGGCCACCGGAGAAGTGCTGGGCCAAAGACCTATGAGCCAGAACAGAGAAGCGATGCAGACTATTGAAAAAGAATCCTGTTTGGAAGGCTTTCTTTTAAGACCGCTTTCAGCAAAGCTTTTGGAAAAAACGATTCCTGAAAAATCGGGGCAGGTGGAAAGGGAAAAACTGCTGATGATATGCGGAAAATCAAGGAAAAAACAAATTGAGCTGACTGAAAAATATCAAATCAAGCAATATCCGAATCCGGCTGGAGGGTGCTTGCTTACCGACCCTGAATTCTCCAAGAGGATGAAAATAATCAACTCTTTCTGTAAAGAATTCTCTGAAAGCGACGTTTTTTTGGCAAAAATCGGAAGGCATTTTTGCAAGGGAAAATGCCTGATCGTCGTCGGGAGAAACAAAGAAGAAAACTCGCTGCTCAGAAAAACGGCTGAAAAAGGAGACGTTTTGGTTGAAATGAAAAAATACAAAGGACCGATGACCCTGGTCAGGCAGTACGGAAAAAATGATCCTTTAATTGAAAAAACGGCCGTTGAGGAGGCCGAAAGACTGACCAAATATTATTCCCTGAAGGCAAGGAACGAGAAAAACGTGGAGTTCAGAATCAAAAGCGCTGGAACAAGATTTTTCCCTTTCTGATTTTCTGTCCCGGCTTCAAATCCTCCCAGACGATCCCCTTCCTTATAACGTCCTTTTTCTCCTCTTCAGGATCCAAGCCCAGCTGCTTTAGAATCTCTTCTGCCGATCCCGGGATGAAAGGAAGCAATAAACAAGCCAAAAACCTTATCGAAGCCGTCCAGGAATAGAAATACTGGTTTGATCGGGCGGTTTCTGAATCCCATTCCCAAGGCTTTGTTTGATCTATCTCCCGGTCTATCATCTTGAAAGCCTCCGCAATCTTGGAAAGAGCGAGGCTGAAATCAAAACCGCTTCCGCACTGGGAATTCGGCAAAACCTCGAAGACCAAAAAATCTCTGAGCTGGTTTTCTCCTCTGCCAGGGCCAGAGATCTCTCCTCCGCATTTTTTCTCGATCAGCGTCAGCACCCTGCTCAATGTGTTCCCTATTCCGTTCGCCAATTCGCCGTTGCATCTTGCTTCCATTTTCTCATAGCTGAAATCCCCGTCCTCGGTCTGGGGAATTTCCCTGAGCAGGAAATATCTGACAGGGTCTGTTCCGTATTTTTCCACCAGTTCGAAAGGATCGACCACGTTCCCCAGGGATTTGGACATCTTCTGCCCGTTTGCGGTGATGAATCCGTGCACGAAAACAGATTTTGGCAGCTCCAACCCCAAGGACAAAAGCATGGCAGGCCAGATCAGGCAATGGAACTTCTGGATATCCTTCCCCACGCAATGGACGTCGGCCGGCCAGTATTTTTTGAAATCATCGGAATTTTCCGCGTACCCTATGGCGGACACGTAGTTTACCAGTGCATCGGCCCAGACATAGACGGTCTGAGACGAATCTCCCGGGACGGGAATCCCCCACTCCAGATTTTTCCTCGGTCTAGAAAAACTAACGTCCTCGAGCCCGCTTTTGATGAATTGGAACATTTCGTTCTTTTTGGAAGAGGGAATTATCCTGATCGCGTCGTTTTCGATGATTTCTTCGAGTTTTTTTGAATATTTCGAAAGCCTGAAAAAATAATTTTCTTCTTCCAAGGATTCCGGCTCTTTACCGTGGATCGGGCATTTCCCCTTGACCAGGTCTTTTTCAGTGACGAAGGCTTCGCAGCCTGCGCAGTAAAATCCCTTGTATTTCTTCTTCACTATGTCCCCGTTCTTTACTAATTCCAGCCACGCTTTCTCGACCGAGGGCCAGTGCCTTTTCCGGTCAGTGGTCCTGATGAAGCTGTCCGTAGAGAGGTTCAGCAACTGCCTTAGGCCTTGGAATTTTTTGGAAATGCCGTCAACGAAAGACTGGGGATCAATGTTGTGGCTTTTGGCGGCTGTCGCTATCTTTTGCCCGTGTTCGTCGGTCCCAGTCAAGAAAAAAACGTCTTTCCCCGCCATCCTTTGGCTGCGGGCGATGGCGTCCGCCTGCACGGATTCCAAGGCATACCCTATGTGCGGAGGGGCGTTGGTATAAGCTATGCTCGTGGTTATATAGAATTTCTCTCCCATAAATGGTATAATCTCATACTGTTTTCATTCTAACATTTTTAAAGACTATTTCTATGGTGCTTGCAGTCCATATTCTGGCAGGAGCAGCCGCATCCTCAGCAGCTAAAAGCGCATTTCCCGGTCTGCTTTTTTCCCTTTTGACCCATTATCTGTTGGATTTACTGCCCCATAGGGAATATCCGATCAAAAATATAGCCGGAAGGAATTGGAAGAAATCTTTTCCGGACTTTCTGAAAGTTTCAACGGACTTCTTTTCCGGCTTCCTGATATTATATTTTTTTTCTGGAAAAAACCTTTTGGCTTTCGCCGGAGGATTGGTCGCTTGCCTGCCAGACTCTGTATTTTTCCTGAACCTGGTTTTTTCTGAAAACCGTTTTTTGGAAAAACACCAGTTCTTCCACTCAAAAATAATTCATCGGCTTGAAAACAAAAAGATTCCCGTCTTTTGGAGAATCCTCTCGCAGGTTGCAGCCGCCTTTGTTTCCCTTTCAATATTGGTCGCCGGCTAAACTGCCGTTTCCGCGGCCTCTTTTTCTTTTTTCCTTTTCAAAAAATCGCCTAAAAACTCGTAAAAAATCCCTATTAAAGGAATGGCGAGAATGGCTCCCAGAATGCCCCAAAGCTTCCCTCCTATCATCATGGACACCAGGACGATGGCAGCGGGCAGTCCGATGAATTTCTTGGTCAGAACCGGGGTCAATATGTTCCCTTCTATCTGCTGGATAAGCACGAAGATTATCAGCATAAGCAAAGCCTTGACCCAAAGGCCCTGGATCATCAAGAACCCGACGATTATCGCTCCGGCGACCACCGGCCCGATGATGGGAATTATATTAGTGACTCCGCTTAAAAGCCCGAAAGAAACGCTGTATTCGACATCTAGGACGTAAGCTGCAAAAAACGTCAAGAATCCGACGAAAGCGCTTGATATCATCCTGGAAGAGAACCATCTGGATATTTTCATCTGGCTTTTTTCCCAAAGATCCATGATGGCCGACTCATATTTCTTAGGAGAGATCAGGATCAGCATTTTTTCGATCCCCATCTCCTCCACCGAAAGGAAGATGGCGATGGTGAAAATGGTGATGGACGAAAGCACTCCTCCGAAAAAAGAGAAAATGCCGCTGAAGATGCTCCCTGAAGCGTTGGTCAGCCAGGCTTCAACGGTGGCCGTGAAAGACTCAAGATTCTCAAAAGCCTCAATCCCTAAACCGCTCAAAGGAGGGGCTATCCTATCGAAATACTGCGGGAAAAGCTGGGTGAATTTACCCACTTCCGATGAAAGAGGAGCGGCGACCAGATAGATTAAGCCGCCGATCATGCCGAAAAAAACCAAATAGACGAATATGGTGGCCAGCACGCGGGGAACTTTCTTTTTCACCAAAAAAACGATCGCTGGATTAAAAAGTATGGAAATGATGATTGCAAAAATGAACCAGATCAGAATGTCCCTTATCGTGTAGAAAAGATAAAAGCCCAGGGCGGCCGTCCCGATCTTGAAAATCGTCCCCCAGGAAATGTCCAGCACTTTTTCTTCGTTCATGGCTGTTTTTAAAATTTATTCAAAATGTCTTGAAACCTCCCTTCTCTTTCAACCGGCCCTATCAAGGCCAGATTCAGATTTTTGACTTTAAAAACGTCCCTAGCAACTCTCAAAACGTCTTCTCTGGATATTTTATCCACGGCTTTGAATATTTCCTTCGGAGAAAGCATTTTTTCCTCCACAAGCTCCTGAGCGCCGTAAAAATAGGCCAAGGCGTCAGAAGATTCCAAGGACAAAGCCATTTTCCCTTTCAGATTATCCTTGGCTTTTTTGAGCTCGCCGGCCGGGACCTTTTCCCTGGCTATTTTCCTGTATTCTTTCAAAATCTCGGAAATCGCCTTCTCTACCTTATTATTATC
>Ga0136653_10000422_pt1 | contig 22338 bp, 15 predicted proteins | sample LakKivw275mmetaG_FD_94866 | JGI IMG/M metagenome (GOLD analysis project Ga0136653, IMG submission 94866) | Anoxic lake water microbial communities from Lake Kivu, Rwanda to study Microbial Dark Matter (Phase II) - Lake Kivu water 275m metaG... | ecosystem: Environmental > Aquatic > Freshwater >...
GCTCATAACTGCGGTTTGTTTGGTTCCTCAGGGGGTAAAAGGGTCTTTTCTCAACACTCCGGCCCGATTGATTGCCCGATCGGATAATTCCCATTTCGGAGGGCTTGAAATACCAGATATTTCCCTGTTTGTCTTCATAAAGGGAACTAACGGGTTCCTTCCCGATCAGTTCGTTAAACCTGAGGTCCGGCATAAAAGAATCGGTAGCCTGGTCATAGTAATAAATCCCGTTGATGGTGGTAAACAGGATCTGGCTGCCAATCTTGTAAACCGAGTTACGGTATTTCGAGGGTAATCCCTCCCGGTCGGTATATAACTTAACCGAGGTGACCGTTGTATAATCCTCATTGAATTCAACCCTGAAAACACCCAGGCTTCCATGTGCAATCCACAGGCGGCCCAGGTCATCCTCGGCAAAAAGTCGTGTGCTTTCATGGAATCCTGCTATCGGTCCTGAGAATTTCCAACCTTCAGGGCTCTTGGTGTATAGATTGACCCCGGTGTATGTTCCACCCAGGACAATACCTGGATTTGCGGATAGTTTTAAAAAATCCCAACTGCCCGGTACTTCGGAAATCATTTTGGCTTCCGTGCCACGGATCAGGAACGTCCCCAGGTTATGCCCGCAAAACAAGTTTTTATCAATCATTTTGAGTGACCAAACCTGGCCTTGGGTACCCGGAACAACTGAAAAATAATCCCGTTCATTAAGAGGATTTTCATACTCAGACCATTTCTTCAGGAAAAGTCCCTGGTTGGTGCCGGCATAGAGATTGCCGTCCGCCAGAATGGAAACATACCCTGTTCCCGGCAAGGATTTTCCGTAATTGTAAAAAGTTATGGGAGAGTTGATTTCTGCATAGGAAATCCCCCGGTCAAGACCAAGCCATAGATTATTGTCGCGATCGGAGAAAAGGCTCAGCACAGTATTGTTTTGCAGTCCTTTCGACTGGTTCAGGTGTTGAATCGGTCTGCCTTCCTTATCAATGATCAGCACACCGTCCCGGATTGTCCCATAGGCATAGTAGCGGTTGGGCAGGGCGATGCCGCAAAATATGGAGTTCTCCATCAAAAAGGCTGATGCTTCTTTGGCCCAGGGAACGGCTTTTTCTCCGTCATAAAGGAAAAGTCCGTTTTTGGCTGTGCCGATGATCAGGTTCCGGTCATCATAGGGAACCACGGATTCAATGTTCATCCCGATAAAGGCATCACCACCCGGAACCTTGGATACTTGCGTGCCTTGTATTTTAAGAAGTCCAAGGTGCCGTTCACTGGTATACAGGGTTTTATCCGCTTTGAACAGGAAATTGAACTCCCTGTCAGGAAAAATGACATCCATTTGATTACCCTTATACAGAAAAATTTTACTTTTTGATTGAAAATAGATACCAGCTGGAGTTTCAAAAATCTTCCAGATTTCATTGAATCCTACGGCAATCCGGGGAAATTGATCAGAAAGTGAAACATAGTGCAGGATACCTCTTTCATCAGGTATCATCATACCGAAGTCATTTGACAATCCAATGTATATGGTCCCGTCCGATGTAACCGCCACAGCCCGGTACAGAAAACGGTCTGAGAGAGAGTATCTCCTCCACCGCTTACCGTCAAATTCCAGGAGACCGTCATTATTGCCGAAATACATGAAGCCTTTCTGATCCTGGGTGATGCTCCAGTTCTGGGTACCCCCCTCATAAACCTGTTTGGGATAATTGATAATGTGCGGGATTCCTTTGTTTTTGACTTGCCCGGGTAAGGCAGCTGCCCAGAGGGAGAAAATGAAAACAAAGACCGGTTTGATCTTAAACCGGTGAAACAAAACCCAGTTTACTTGCATGTACGCTTCTAAACTTGAAGATCTATCCGAAGATAAAGAAATTTTAGATTACCACCGTCCGGGGACCGGAGTCTGGCATTTCGGACAGCGCCCGTTGACAATCAGGTTCTGCTCTATTTCAAAACCGTTTCTCTTGACCAGGAGCACTTTGCAGCTGTGGCAATAGGTGTCCTCTCCCCCGATGCCCGGTACATTCCCTACATAGACGTAGTGAAGACCCGCTTTCAGGGCAATTTCCTTGGCCCGGGTCAGGGATTGCAAAGGGGTGACCGGGAGGCGGGTCAGTTTATGCTGCGGATGGAAACGGCTGAAGTGCAGGGGATAATCATTGAATCCCTCCTGGGCCAACCAATCACACATGCGTGCAATGACATCGAAATTATCGGTCCAGCTGGGTACGATCAGGTTGGTGATTTCGAGCCAAACACCCTCCTTTCTGAACGTTTTTAATGTTTCAAGGACCGGTTTGAGGTTGCCGGCGGTCAGTTTCAGATGGACCTCCTCATCAAAGGTCTTCAGGTCGATATTGGCTGCGTCGATCACCTTGCACAATTCCAGCAGGGGTTCCGGGTTGATGTAACCGTTGGAAACCATTATATTCTTGATTCCCCTGCTTTTGGCCAACGTCGCTGTATCGAGCATGTACTCAAAAAAGGTGATCGGTTCGGAATAGGTATAGGCTATTGACTTGCAGTTTTCCCGGATAGCCTGGTCGACGAGCTGAACGGGAGTAGCCTGATAATTCCGGGTCTTCGTGGGCGAAGTCTGGCTGATCTCCCAGTTCTGGCAATTCAGGCAGGCGAAATTACATCCTGCCGTGGCCAGACTGAAAGAGAGACTGGCCGGATAAAAATGCAGCAAGGGCTTTTTTTCAACCGGATCAATATGGACCGCGCAGGGATTTCCATAGGCCATCGTGAAGAGTTTCCCGTCGCGGGCTATCCGGTTGTGGCAATCACTTAACTCCCCTTCCTTCAAAGTGCACTCATTGGGACAGATAAGGCATTTAACGCCGCGGGGAGTGACCACATAATGGCTGGCTTCCCTTTCTCCCTGGTTGTCAGTGTTCAAATCATCCATAGCTGATATCAATTCATTGCCGATAGCTCCCGTCGATGCGATGCAGGCTGAGGCTCCGGTAATTGTTAAACATTTCAGAAACTCCCGCTTGTTCATGAACGTTTACGCACGAGTTTTGTCAACCCCAAAGATACAATACCCGTAGCGGAAATAACCCCTATAGCCAGCTTGATTCCGAACAGAGGTACCAGGGCAAGCGGGAACACAATGGCACCCAACGCGGCACCCATAAGGTCGTAAGCATAGATCCTGCCTGGATTTGCATGATCTCCCGGCTGGGATGCCAGCCGGGCAAAAACGGCTCCGTTTGAGAATGCCGCAATAAAGGAAATCAGGAATATCAAAACGGTCTTGAGCCCGGTCATTCCCGACGGATGGGCCAGCCATTCCGAGATTACAAGCAAAAGCAGACCGGAAAAGGAAAACAAAAGCCAGATAAAAGTATCAGAGCTCAGGATCTTACCGACTCTCTTCCGGAGAAAGCACCAACTTCCCGTCGCAAGGCCTGTCATGAAAATGGCCGGCAGGCAACCGGCGAAGAGATAAAGCGTGCCGGCGGTTATTTGAACCAGGAAGAGGAGAATGATCTGAAGACCGGAAGCTCCTGCTCCCAATAAAAACATGGCGTTACTTTCCGGTTTGCTCCCGACCAGGGTCAGCAGGATGATAAACAGGGCTGCAGCTCCGAAAATCCACAGTAAGCGAAGGGGAAACTGCCCGATCCACCAGTTTATCATTCCCAGAAAAGCTTTGGGCCGGAACTCTTCATTGGCAGTAAAAACCTGGTTCAGTAACTGTTCCATTTCAGATTTCCTGGCAATCAGCAGGTTTTCATCAAAGTATCCCGGCCGGATAAAGGTGGTTTGGATCTTTCGCTCTTGCAGTGTGTGAAGAATGTCTATGGTCCATTTTTCATCGGAAGCCATCAGGTAATTGTTTTCCCCCGGCAACAGGGCAACTTGTCCAAAGGATTTCCTGGCGGCTGAGTAAATGGGCCCCAGCATGTCCAGGGCATTGCCGGAGACATAATTGGCCGTACCGGGAAGCATGACGGTTACCATTCCTGAATGCCCCAGATGCTTCCTGGCCAAAGCAAAAAAGGAGGATGCATAATACCGGTTAAGGTTCAGGTTCTGGGGTCCTGCCAACATCACAATCACGACATCATAGGTTGCCGTATCGGAAATGAGGTGATGAAATGGATTTATCCTGAGATAGTTGATGTTTGGATACCCTTCTGCGAGAAGATTTAGTTTCTTGGCAGTCCGGATGACCTGCGGATCGGGTTCAATGCAATCTACCCGGTGACAGTCATATTTCATCAGCTCCGCAGTGATGCCCGTACAGGTTCCGCCAATGACCAGAATGTCGCGCGGGTCCGGATGGCTGCACAGGGTGAAATGGACCAGCTCCTCATTGGTCAGTGGATTGCCCGAAGAGTGGGTCAAAACCCCGTTCTCGTAAATATTGACCTGTTCACCTGTCCTGGTGACAGTAAGACGGCCCGATACCCCCGAATAGGTCTGGATGATTTCCTCATTGGGATGAATGAGCCGTTCAGCCCACCTGCCTGGATAACCTGAGAAGATTCCCAGGAGTATGGCCAGGGTCATGAGAAAGCCGGAGGAAGCTGAACCGACACTCTCCCAGGCATAAGCCCCTCCGGCTGTCATACCGGATGGACGTAAGAGCTTGACCGAGTAAGTGAATGAGAATCCATTCAGGAAGCAGAACGGCAGAAGGATCAGGAAAAGAAAGCCTGACAGGCCGGCGGGACCTGCTTCTATGCCGGGAGAAAAAAACAGGCTCTTGAGAAAATAAAGGAGCGGAATCAGCGCTACCGGCATGGAGGCAAGAGCCAAAATCAGGTAAATGGTTTTTTTTGATAACCGGGTGCCCTCAGCAGGAGTGTTGGTGCGGGTACCGGCGAAGGCTCCGGCTCCCGTCAGGGTCAGCCATAAAAAGAAAATAATGGAGAGGATAAACTCATTTCCGGAGAAAAGACCCAGCAGCTCCCGGATAACGAGGGTTTGAAATGCAACAGCGGTAAACCCGACCATGAACGGTAAAAGGAAACCGGGTATGTTGACCTGTTTCTGTATCCTGGTTCCTGGCCGCGGGCTTTTCCCGGAAAAAGCCTTAAACGGTAGATAATACCTGAGGTGCCAGAGAAGGTGAAAGAAGGCGATGATTGTCATGGCAATCCCGAAATTGACATGCACCTTTAGGACCTTCTCCGTCCAGGGAACTTCGATTTTGTAATTGATCTGGATAGCCATCAGGATGCCAAGAATACCGGTTGTCAGGAATGTGACCAGGAGGGAGTAATTCCAGATTTTCCGGTGCGTAAGCCGATTGTATACCTCCAGTTGGCTGAACAAGAGACTGATGCCATACAGGATTAGGAGGATAATAAGGACCGGGATCAGGAGGTAGGGGGTGGTCATGGTTTCTTCGGGATGTCCTCCTCAAAGATAATGGCTTCATATATATAGATATCTGCATCCTTCCAGCCGGTCCAGCCGATCCCGGCCTTGTCCTGCGCACAATGACCGAGAAACTCCTCGAGTGTCCAGCCGGTTTCCGTGGCAACCTGGGGCAGAAAGGTGCCGCCGAGGTATCCTTTTTTCAAATAAATGCCGTGTTTACCCAGGATGATCTCCCGGACGTCATCTATTTTCCTTAAGGGTGTCAACACGGATATTTCGATATTGATGTCATCCAATTCCTTTGCCTCGACAGGCAGGAAACGGGTGTCCTGGGTTGACGAGGCAATGGCCATTTCCTGTACGACTTTGTACAATGGCGCATCAGGCTCAAAGGAACCGATACATCCCCGGAGATTGCCCTTCAGCTTGAGCGTGACAAAAGCCCCGGTCTTCGTTTTCAGGGATCCTCCGTATCCGGCAGGACTCAGGACCGGTACCTGGTGATTGCGGATGTAAGATTCAAGGGTCGTTCTGGCTATGGCCAGTAAATCTTCCTTGTCCTTCCCGCTCAGGAAAAAGGCTGTAGTAATTCCCTCGGAAACAGCAATGGCATGATATCCCACCACTTCTGATTTGTCACCGTAGGGTTGAATATCACCTGAATTTTTATAATCGATCTTGCTGAATACAAGCTTTGGATTGTTCTGAGTCAGGTAAAGCAGTACCAGACCCGAAGGCCAAGCACACATGCTGGTTGCAAGGTTGGATATCCTGAGTTTTTCATTGTCCCGCAGAACCGCGAGGAACCGTTCAGCCGAATTGGCGCAGAAAGCACCGGCGGTCAATGCATCCACCTTCCGGGCGTCTTCATAACGGGGATAATGAGAGAAATCCGAACTGATGATAAACAGATTCTCCGATGTGAACCACGGCTTCAGTGCTGCGGCTATTCCCGCGCAGACGGATGGGGTTTGGGTACCGATAACAATTGGCACCAGTTTGAAAGGCTTGGACATTCTTACCTGGAGAAAGGGGAGTTGTACCTCGATGCTGTGTTCCTGGATGTGAGCCGCCGGATCATCGGTGAAAAATTCCCGGTTTAGAGCCAGTTGCTCCGAGACAGCCTGATCAACCTCGATTCTTCCCAAGGGAGTCAGATAATCTCCGCGGGTATAGACCGATGCTTTACCCAGGCTCATGCGATGCGAGGAAGCCAGGATAAAAATCCGCTTATATCCGGCATTTGGATCAATCTGGTTATAACCGGAGGCTGCCACTCCACCCGAGAAAACATATCCGGCGTGCGGAACCACCAGCGCTCTTAAAGTTCCCTTTGTCTGGTCCGGTTTCCCCTGTGAAAGAAAGCCGGCAACCATTTTTCTCAATTGATCAGGATCTGATGGATAAAACGATCCTGAGACCGCCGGTTTACGGTCTTCTTTCTTTGTTTGCATGGCTGTCTGGGATTTGAGTTGAGTGGGGCAAAAAGAGAGAAATGCCCAAAATAAACAGGATCCTATAAAAAAACCACTCCTGAACATCCTGATCGCTTGTTCTGCCTATCCAATGATTTTCTTCCAGAAGCTTCTCTTCCTGCGGTCATTCAGGGTTTCATAAGTCTTGACGTCCGGGTTCCCGAAGTGTTTCAGATTGATCCTTTTCATGATTACCTGCCCGGGTTCGCCTATTCTCCTTCGAAAACGGGTTAACTCACTCAGGGAGAAAGGCTTGTCTGGCTGAAAATGGATCTCTCCGCAGAAATATTGCCAATAAGGGTTTTCAGGCCAGATCTTCAGGACTTTCTCATCACTGAGATTAAAACGTTCCTTTAAAAGCATCATCCCGATGATTTTCCTGGGCGGTATGGATCTCCTGCCTTTATCTGAATAGAAATCCTTGAATGAATCTTCAAGAGATTCCCAGTCGATCTGATCGGCTCCGATGACCAATTCATGTTTAAGATTGATAAAACGGGCTATCGGAACCTCGAAAATTTCAAGCTGCCGCTTGTTTCTTGTGCGTCCCAACATAGGTTTTACAGGTTATTGGATAATTAGCTAACCTGCTACAAGATAATGAATTTAAATCGGAAAGGAAAATTTGATTAACGGTAGAGCCAATTTACGGTCTGAACGGCAACCAGTCCCGCTGTTTCAGTCCTCAGGCGGGAGGTTCCGAGGGTTAAAGGAAGATATCCCGCCTCACCTGCAAGTTCCACTTCTGCAGGAGTGAAATCCCCCTCGGGCCCGATAAGGATCGTCCAGGGCTGGTCTTTTTGAAGTGATTCATCCAGCCAGTTCTTGTTGCCGGGATTACAATGGGCGATCCATTTGGATCCCGCGGCAGGCCGGGACACGAACTGCTTGAATGACGACAGGCTGTGAATGGCGGGATGATAGGCTGTCAGCGACTGTTTCATGGCGGCGATGGCTACTTTGATCAACCGGTCGGTTTTCACCTCCTTGCGCTCTGACCGGCTGCAGATAATCGGAGTGATGGAGGTAATGCCGATTTCAGTCGCTTTTTCGATGAACCACTCAAACCGGTCTATCTGCCGGGTGGGAGCCATGGCCACATGAAGTTCGTAACCGGGCTTGCCGATTCCCTGCTTGCTTTCCGTTATTTCGACCGGGCAATTCCTGGGATCGGGATATGCAATCACCGCTGAGTACCAGCCTCCGCAACCGTTCACCAGTACAACCGGATCACCCTGAACCAGTCTCAACACCCTGACGGCATGATGAGACTCTTCTGGCGACAGGGTGAACTCAGGCTGATCGGTCAGGCCGGGAGCATAGAAAAGATGCATGATTATTTCATTCGGGTCAGGTCCAGTGCTTCAGGAGACCAGTTCCGGAGGAAAGTCATGACTTTGTTCTTGTTATAGCTTTGGCCTTCTTCCAGGAGCCCTGAGTCCTGTGTATGGATCAATCGTCCCTGCCTGTCCAGGATCAGGAATACCGGGTAGCCCATGCGCCCGGGATTTCCAAAGGATTTCAGGAGCTCGGCGTTCCGGTTTTCGGTGCTGTAGTTCAGCAGAACATATACATAATTGTCATCCAGCAGTTTTTTGATTTCGGGATCTGCATTTATATAGCCGTGAAAACGAATACACCAGGGACACCAGTTGCCTCCGACCTGGACGAACACATGCTTGCTTTCGGTGTTTGCCTGCTGAACCGCATTATTGATATCCAGCCGGGCATCAGCCTGTGGATCGTATATCTTGGGTGTTTCCTTCTTTTCCTGTGAGAATGTGCCCTGAATACCGGCTACAAGGAATATCAATACCAGAAAAGAAAATAGTTTTTTCATGATGATCGGAATTGAATGAGTTGTGCAAATGTACAAAAAGCAGACTTTCTAACTTTGCGGCATGACAAGAATCGGACTCTTATCAGACACCCACGGTTACCTGGATGATCCGGTCCTGAACTTCTTTTCCGGCTGCGATGAGATTTGGCACGCCGGTGATCTGGGAGATTTAGGGATCATGGATCGCCTGGCAGAGAACAGGATCTTCCGGGGGGTTCACGGAAACATTGACGGCTGGAATATCGTTAGGGAACTTCCTTTATTTCAGGAATTTACTATTGAGGAAGTATCCGTGCTGATTACCCACATAGGATTTCAATCCGGGCGGTTTACGCAGGCAGTGGCTGAACGCTTGAATAGCTTCAAGCCAAAAGTCTTTGTCTGCGGTCATTCCCATATTCTGAAAGTCAAGTACGATGAATCCCGGCAGATGCTTCAAATAAATCCGGGTGCAGCAGGCCTTCAGGGGATCCATCAGGTCCGTACGGCCGTTCGCTTTAATGTTAATGGAGAGCGGATCAGTGATCTGGAAGTCCTGGAGCTGCCGCGAAAGGCCAATCCATAATAACCGGCTGTTAATCGTAAAACGTTTATCGATCGCCTTAACGTTCCACCCCAAACCTCATCAGGAATTCCTGTACTTGCCTGTACTGTCCGGGATAATATTGGAATCCCGGTTCCCATGGTTGTGTTTCCTGAATTCTTTTGGCTTCCTTTGTTGAGCGCAAAAGAGTGTTGAATTTCTCGTATTTGGGTCCTGATATGCACTGCAGGATCCCGCGGGAATAAGTGAAGAAGAAGTAACCCTGCCTTTCAAGCTCCAGGTAGAGGCTGAATGTGTCACCGCTTCTCTTGTGGACGATTTCAAGATATCCATCGACCTTTTTGTTCACACCTTTATCCCTTATGTTGGCAATGCCTATCTTGCCTGCTGACTGGTATGAACCTGTCTCGGGATTCCACCCCAGGTGGACATCAGTCATCACAAGGGTATGCATGAGCTCTTCGGGAACCTTCCTCCAGCGTCCCATCATGCTTAATTGCCCGAGCAATTCATCGGCTTTTGTTTTCCCCAGCAAATACCTGAATGATTCGCGGAATAAGGGATCAGCATAGTTGACAGGTTCAGTTCTCGAAGCATTGTTGATGGACCGGGCCATGTAATCCAGGATTTTGTCATCCATGAAGAAATCAAGGGTCAGGGTCATGGTCCCGCTGACGCTATCCTGCCGTAAGTCGTGGATAAGTCGGCCCGCACCGGTCAGTTTGACCTTTCCCAGATCGACTCCCAGGCCGGTTTTCCCGTCAGCTTCACAGATGCACCGGTTTGCGTCGAAAGAGAGCAGAGGAGCATCCGCCGCAGGATCCGATTTCTTTTGGCCTGAAGCAAGCAGGTACCTCGAGCGGGATTCGTCGTACCAGAGCCTGCCCCAGGCAGATATCAGGGGCTGGTCGCTGTATCTCAGGTGAGGCCCGATAAAGGTGGAATAAAGCTCAACCGGCTGGTTTGACAGGTAGAATCCTTTAAACAGCCTTTCGTTCTGATCATTGACGGTGACGGAATCAATGGGTATGGATACGGAGTCGGGATTGATCCGGTCCGTGAACCGGATCCACTGGCGGATGTTCTCGTTGCAGGAATGAACGATTTGCATCTGGCCGTCAAACAGAAGGAGCGGTTTATCGTTGTGCCATTCCACTTCTCCATAATACCTGAAGGCGGGACTCAGGGCGAATCCTGAATTCATGCCGATGGTTCCCTTCCCTTGGGAATGACCGGCGGCATCCGGATGAATGTCGGAAAAATGGATGGAGAACTCACGGCCGGCTATGTCCCGGTACTGATAATTGCCCCGTGCAAAATAGTTGGAACGGTCAATTATTTTGACGGAGGCGCCGCTTATCCGGTGGATCAGTCCGGTATCCCGGCTGACCAGTACAGCCTGCCGGAGGGTGTCGAGGTCGGCCTTTTCCCGAATCATGAGATTCCTGTCGGCCGGAAAGATCCTCATGTCGGCAACGTCTATGAATTCGGTCTCCGTTGCCCGGATGAGTTTGTTGTCTACGTCATAAAAAGTTCTTTTGGACTTGATTTCCAACTGGTCTGAAGAAGACTGCGACATCCGGAGCAGGGTTGAGTCAAATCCCATCAGGTTCAGGTTCATATCCCAGATAAATGAACCCGATTGTCCGGTGAATTGATTGTGCGGAAAATCGATCGATGAAGAGGGTGAAACAGTCCTGAAACCTGCTTTCTTTTCGCGGGTGCTGACGGCGACGTCCACTTGCCGGGCGATAAAACCCACACGGTCGGAGTCGGCTTCAGTGCCGGATCCGGTCGAATCATCAAAGATCCTGAATTCGGCGTTGGAAGCGTCATAGGATTCCTGATAAAAATGAAATTGGTCCGACGTCACTGAATATCTTTCAAAACGCATCGTTCCCTTGCCTGTGAGAGAACCCGGCTCGAGCGATAATTCCCCGTCAAACTCCACCTTGCCGTACATGCTGAGGGGATTGTCTTTTCCACTGGCCACCATCCGGTCCTTTTCAGGCATCCAGGATACTGCCATTTCCTGTCCGACAGCTTCAGGATTTCCATTTTCAACGGTATCCTGATTAACCGCGAAAGTGTTTGCCAGGGTGGTAACCTGATCGGGCAGGAAAAGGAAATCGTCGGACTCCAGGGTTGAGTTAAGGTACTGCAGGGTGCCGGAGCCACGAAGCCCGGATTTGCTCATTGCCATCAGGTTGAAAAACCGTCCCTTGCCTTTATAGATCGGGTACCCCTCCTCGGGAGTCCGAAGCGTCTGGAAACCCAGGGAATGATCTTTCTGATGCCTGAGTATCAATTCAATCGGAGGGAAAATATCTGCCGTGACAAAACGGCCGGGAAGGTTGAGGGAATCGGCAAATGTCGTCAGGTTCAAGCCCCTCAAGGTAAAGGGATGGATGCTGAAATTGAAGGTTTCCCGGGGATAGATTCCGTTGAGGATCTCTTTCTGGTCGTAATAGACGTAGGCGTTGCTGTCCGTTACCAACATGGGATATTCCGGAAATGCCCCGGCATAAAAACCCGATTTGTTGTCGGGCCGGTCAATAAACAGGGTGCCGGAAGTGTTTTCAACCAGGGAAGTGACATCGGCCAGTTTAGGCGGGTCCCCTTTTTTGACCGGATCCTCGTAAACCTGGAACCGGATCACGCTGACCGAGTCCATGAGGATGGAGTAATCGTCGTAACGAAACCGAAAATCGTATCCGCTGAAATAAGCGAGGCCACCCCGAATGTTTCCGGTAAACAGGATCTCCCGGTTTTTAAGTATGTCAACGATCTGCCGGTCAGGATAGAGGATAACGTTCCTGGCTTTGCTGAGCTCGATCTGTTTTACCGAAAAAACCCTCAGGATATTCGTGTTCAGGTTCAGAATGGCGTTTGGATTGGGAGGTTCCTGCAGGGATTCAAACTGGATTATGTCATAATCCTGGCTGCCGGCTTTCTTTTTCAGGAAATCATAGGCTCGTTGAAGGACCTCGATCTGCTGGTTTTCAACATTATACCGAACCATACCCAAAAATGACAGGCGCAGGAGCATCTTTTCGACCAGGTGCTCGGGCCTGTCCATGAAATACGCCAGGTCACGCAGGGTAAAGGAGCGGGAGTAAAGGAAATCAGCGCACTGCTTGACAGCAGCCACGGGGTGCTTGATATCCTCAATCAGGATTTCATTGTATCTCCCGATACTGAAAAAATCCGAAGATTCGAAAGCGGCCCTGTTTTCCTGGGATCCGACCATGCTGCTCATGAACAGCAGGGAATCTCCCGGGTTCCACCGGATCATCTCAACATCCAGGTCAAATTGATGATAGTAGTCAAAAAAGCGTGACGGTGACAATCCCTGGCCATCACGGATGAAGGCCAGTTCGTTTCTCGGTTTGTTGTACTGGAAAAGAAGCCCCGGATGGTAAATGGAGTCAGCTTCCAGGTAAATGCTGGCTTCGGTGTTGATCCCCCTGGCCTGTTCGGGTTGAAAGACAAAATAGGTGGAAGCCAGGCGGATCAGAGGCCTTTCATTGTAGAAAATCGTCAGGACACTTTTTTGCGACGGTTCACCAGTACCGAGAACTTTCTTGCCCTGTAAGGAAAAACCGCCTTCATAATCCATTCCCGGGTAGATATCCTTTATGCGATTCTTCAGTTCATAAGAAGTAAATCGGGGATAGCCGGCCTGGTCGCGGGAGATGCCTGGCTGAACCTTGTTCTCCAGGACACCGGTCAGGGGATTAGTGAAATACCGTTTGTCAATCAGGTTGACGGAATCGATCGTGTAAACCGAACGCCTGATGTCTATCCGGTAGGTCCGGAGCTTTACCTGCACCTGATCGGCCGGGATGTCAAGCCGTTCCCAGGTAACCAGGCCTGAATCGCCGATCCAGCTGCCGGTTTCGGGATAGAACGTGCCCGATGCGGAAAATATGACCGTGCTATCCGACCCCGACCGGCAAACCAGGGTTACATTTTCCTGCCTGACCGAAAAACTGGTATCCATTTGGAAGGCTCCGGTCTTAGGATAGCTGATCCAGGTGCAGGAGGGTGATTCCATCAACAATCCTTGTTGAATGAAGTCCCGGGTAAAGGTCAGAAACGTGTTGACACGACCGAGGTTTTTGTCTTCCGTTTCAAGGAGCTTGTCGACATTCATGGACCAGTTGATATAATCGGAACGGCTCTGAATTCCGGCAACGGTCACGAATGTCTCGATCATCAGGTAAAAATCAGGAAAAGGCCTGGCCTTGAGATAATCCAGCCGGTTAACCTTTCGCGCCAGGTCAATCCAGTGATTTTCCTCCAGATAGCCGGCCTTATTGGCTGATTCAAGGTCTTGAATCAACCGGGCTGTCTCATCCGCATGCCGTCCCCCGAAAAGATCCCTTAGTTCCGCGACAAACAACCCCGCCTCCGCATGAAAACGGACGGATTCCTGCCCCTTTGCCAGCTGTGTGCCGGCATAAAGGACGACGATTGTCATCAACCCAATTCTTAGCAACTGTTTCATGCGAAAGGAACCAGAAAGGCAATCCAATATATAACGGATTGCCTTTCCATAAATGATTGACCGGTCGTTTTTTCAGAAACAATGGATAATCCGGTGAAATTCAGCGGCATCCAGCGAAGCTCCCCCGATCAGGCCGCCATCGACATCCGGCTTTGAAAACAGCTCGGCTGCATTCGAGGACTTGCAGCTTCCACCGTATAAAATGGTCGTGTCCTCCGCTATTTCATTGCCATAACGCGCGATGATCAGGCTACGGATGAAATGATGCATTTCCTGAGCCTGTCCGGGAGTGGCGACCACACCGGTCCCGATGGCCCAGACAGGTTCGTAGGCCAAAATAACCCTGGTGAAATCAGCCTCTGATAATTGGAAAAGGCTCTCTTTCAGTTGCGACTCGACTATCTGGTTCTGAATTCCGGCGTTTCTTTCACCCAGTACCTCACCGAAACAAAACACGGGCCGCATATCGTTTTTCAATACCAGGTCGACTTTTTTTGCCAGGGCGGCATGATCCTCATGGAAATAACTCCTCCTTTCGGAATGCCCGATGATGACTGCCATCACGCCGGCTGATTTAAGCATGCCTGCCGACACTTCTCCAGTGAAAGCCCCGCTGGATTCGGAGGCACAGTTCTGCGCAGCCAGGCAAATCTTGCTGGTATCGATTTGTTTGCGAATCTCAGACAAGTGGGTGAAAGGCGGAGCGATAGCCACTCCGACATTCAAGGGAGCCGGTTTTCCGGAGAGCAGGTTCATCAAGGCAGCGGCCAGCCGCTTTCCGCTCTCGATATCGGTATTCATTTTCCAGTTGCCAGCAACAATACGTTTCCTCATGTTGGTTAGATTAATTGTAGTGTGTAGATCAGCTTACCGGGTCAACACTTTTTTCAGATCGCGGAAGTGCCACTTCCCGAGGACCGTCCCTTCCTTGATCAGTAATAGCCCGGGATTCGACCGGATCATGGTTTTCAGGGTCGTTTCATCCATCATGTAAATAGGGTACGAGGCCTTGACCCGTTCCCTGAAAATTTCATGTTCCTCGGGGAGCGATGAAGTCAACGCATAAAAATCATAACCCTGGGACCAGGCTGATTGCGCAATCCGGTTGATTTGCTCAAAATATTTCGTGTTGGTCTTTTCAATGGATGAGATCACCAGAAGGTAAACAGAATCGGGATATTCCAGTATTTGTGTTGTAACATCCTGATTATCCGGGGTAATAATGGAAAAGTCATGTATGGGCGGTTCATATCCCTTCCGGAGGAGCCGGTCTTTCCGGTCGACAAATATCCAGGTGGAATCAGGAAGGTTTTCGCTGCTGAATCTTTTCCGCCTGCCATTTTTCTCGTAAATGAAGGTAATCTTGTGCCTTGGCTGCAATGCTCCGTCCGGGATGATCATCCGGGATGGAATATGGGTTCCTTTTTTATAGGGCATGAAATCGATAACCGGCAGATGGCTGACATTATACCATTCAAACACAGCCACAAAGACAGCGAAGGCAGCAATTCCGGCAACCTGATAGGTTATCTTCAGCCCAGACCGTATCTGCTTTCTTCCTAACAGGAGGATCAGGACAAACAGGTCCAGGACAACATTCTTAAGGAAAGTCTGCCAGTTAGTGAGTTTGATGGCATCTCCGAAACAACCGCAGTCGGTAACCTTGTCCGTCAGGGCCAGCCAGAGGGTCAGGGGCGTATAAAAAACCATCAGGGCCAGAGCGCCCCAAATCCCCCAAATCACGCGCAGATTCAGCAAAAGCGAGACCCCTATCAGAAGCTCGGCTCCGCACATCACCAGGGCTAAGGTCATCGAAAGTGGAATTAATGAGTCCATTCCGAAGGCGGTGAAATACTCTTCCATTTTGATGGCTGTCCCGGTGGGATCGACGCATTTGACGAATCCCGAAAAGACAAAAACCAGTGCGACAAGGTACTGGCTGATTAAAAAAAGTGCTTTACTGATACTGGTTTTACTCATTGAAATCAATCTTGATCAGGGCGAAAATAGCGTAATTGATCATGTCCATATAATTGGCTGCCACACCTTCGGAAACAAGCGTCAATCCCTTGTTGTCCTCTATTTGCTTGGTCCTGTAAACCTTCATCAGGATCAGGTCGGTATAGGAAGATATCCGCATGGATCTCCAGGCTTCGCCGTAGTCATGGTTTTTTGCCGTCATCAGGTCCCTGGTCCGGCTGACCTGCCGGTCATAATGCGACAGAGCGGCGGAGGGATCCATCTCAACGGGTTCTGATTCACCAAGTTCGAGCTGAATCAGGCCGATCAGGCTGTAATTGACAATGCCGATGAACTCTGACCGGGTATCATCTCCGATTTTTTGTGCTTTCTTCTGCTCGATGCTCTGGATCCTTTGCGCCTTGATGTAGATCTGATCCGTCACGGATTCCGGCCGCATGATCCTCCAGGAGGTGCCGTAATCCATCATTTTCTTTTCAAAAAGATCACGACAGATCGTAACTATCTGATTGTATTGTTTAAGCGTTTTATCCATCCGGCTTTAATCTGTCGTCTAAAATACAAATTGCCGGTGAAAAGCGCCGGCAAAGTTTTACATTTATACCCTGTTTCTGTTCCGGATGAAAATAGATTCACGGAAAATATTCACTCAGAGCCCTTTTCGATTTGGCGACAAGCTTTTCTTGACGGATCAACCCCTGATCATGGGCATCCTGAACGTGACACCGGATTCCTTTTATGACGGCGGCCGTTACCTGAGCGATGAGATGGCCCGTGTTCAGGCGAATCGGCTCCTGGAGGAAGGTGCGGACATACTGGATGTAGGCGCCTGCTCCTCGCGGCCCGGTGCCGTTGAACCCGACGCCTCAGAGGAACGGGCACGGCTGGACAGGGCTTTGTCAATCATCCGGAGTGATTTCCCGGAAGCTGTCCTGTCGGTCGATACCTATCGCTCATCCATTGCGGAATGGGCTATCAGGAATTATAATGTCCAGGTTATCAATGATATATCAGGCGGCAACCTGGATCCTGATATGTTTTTGACTGCCGGAAGAAACCGTACAGTTTATATTCTGATGCACATGTTGGGCAATCCACGGATCATGCAGGAGAATCCGGTTTACTCCGATGTGATTGGTGACATCAGCCTTTTTTTTTCTGACCGGATCAATCGCCTGACCGACGCCGGTGTTACGGATATTTGGATTGATCCCGGGTTCGGCTTCGGCAAGACGCTGGATCATAACTATGATTTGCTGGCCGGATTGGATCGGTTCCGGATTTTTAACCGGCCCATCGTAGTGGGGGTGTCGAGAAAATCCATGATTTATAAGATTCTGAACGGAGTGCCTGAAACTTCCCTGAACGGATCCAGCGTGCTTCATACAGCGGCGCTCCTGAAAGGGGCTGACGTCCTCAGAACACATGATGTGAAGCAGGCTAAAGAGTGCATCCAATTGGTAAACAGATTAACAGCTTGATCAGATGGGATTCATTTTTGATTCATTCGGTTTTCTTGATTTGCTTGACATACTGCTGGTAGCCATCCTGATATACCAGATCTATAAATTGGTCAGGGGTACAGTGGCCGTTAATATTTTCTACGGTGTTTTTCTGGTATATGTCCTTTGGATGCTGGTCAGGGCCCTAAACATGCAGCTTCTGGGCACGATCCTCGGACAGGCCGTAGGATTGGGCCTGCTTGCGCTGCTGATCGTTTTTCAGCAGGAAGTAAGAAGGTTTCTTCTGGTTCTGGGTACCCGATATTTCAGGAAGGGGAAAATCAGCCTGAACAACCTGTTTTCTTTTCAATCCGCCAGGGAGTCGGATTGGGATTTCAGTTCCATCGTCACCGCCTGTGAGCATTTGTCGAAGACCCGGACGGGAGCCCTCCTGGTCATGGCCAAGAAATCCGAACTCAGGGCCTTCGCTGAAACAGGGGCAATGGTCGATGCGGTGATCAGCAGCGACCTGATCGAATCCATATTCAGAAAAGGGAGCCCGATGCACGATGGCGGAATGATCCTGGCGAAAAACAGAATTTCTGCAGCCAAATGCGTCCTGCCGGTTACCGAGAATCCGAATCTCCCTGCAGACCTTGGACTGCGCCATAAAGCAGGTGTCGGGATGTCAGAGAACTCAGATTCTTTCGTGATTATTGTCTCAGAGGAAACCGGTGACATCTCTTATGCCAACCAGGGGCGTCTGGTGCAAAAGGTCAGCGGCGTGGAATTAAGAAGAATTCTCCCCTTGGTTTTTGTCAATTCTTTCTCTTAAAAAGACCGGTCCTTCGCTCGTTGCCGTTCAATATTCTTTCGATGTTTTTCTGATGGGTGATGAGCAGAACCGCTGCGACTATCCAGGAAAAGACCGAAAGGGGCACGTTGGTGCCCGGAAAGAGAAACAGTACGAAGAGAGGGAAGGAGATCCCGGCCATCATGGAACCCAGACTGACATACCGGCTGGCCAGGAACGCGATCAGGAAGACAAAAAAAGAAAGCAAGGCTCCAAAAGGATAAATAGCCAGGACAATGCCCAGACCGGTTAAGACTCCTTTTCCGCCCCGGAAACCGGTGAAAATGGGAAACAAATGACCGAGGAGTGCTGCAATCCCGTAGAGGATCTGCCAGAAATGGTGAAGTTCAGAACCGTTTTCAACCCCAGGTATCAGGAAAGCCAACTGTACGGCAAGGTATCCCTTTAAAGTGTCAATGATCAGCACCGGTATGCCGATCCAAGGACCCAGGTTCCGTACCACATTGGCAAATCCGGCATTGCCGCTACCCATCTGCCTGACATCAACACCCTTGAATAGCTTGCCCAGCCAGACTGCCGAGGATACCGATCCTAACAAGTAGGCCAGGATCAAGAGCCCGATTGCCACCCAGGTACTCATTCCTTAAATAGACTTGTCAAAGATAAGAAACCCGATATTAAAAAACCTGCCAGCTCATCTTCAGAGCTGACAGGTCCTGGACGTTGCATTTACACGGCAGCCTGTGCGGCAGCGAGCCTCGCAATAGGAACCCTGAAAGGCGAACAACTGACATAGTCCATGCCCACCCTGTGGCAGAAACCTACGGAAGAGGGTTCTCCTCCGTGTTCGCCGCAAATGCCGACTTTCAGTTTGTTCCTGGTGCTCCGGCCCCTTTCCACACCCATCTGCACCAGCTGACCAACACCGGTCTGGTCCAATATCTGGAACGGATCATCCTGGAGGATGCCTTTCTGTAGATAAATGGGCAGGAATTTCCCGGCATCATCTCGTGAATAGCCGAAAGTCATCTGGGTCAGGTCATTGGTCCCGAAGGAAAAGAACTCGGCCGAGGTGGCGATCTGGTCTGCCACCAGGGCGGCGCGAGGAACTTCGATCATCGTTCCAACCAGGTAGTCAATCCTGTCCTTCATTTCGGCAAATACCTTTTCGGCCGTGTCGCGGGTGACCTTTTCCTGGTTTTTCATTTCTTCCAGTGTCCCGGTCAAGGGGATCATGATTTCAGGCTTGGCTTCAATTCCGCGCTTTTTCAGGTTCAGGGCTGCCTCAATAATTGCGCGGACCTGCATTTCGGTGATTTCAGGATAGGTACAACCCAGCCGGCAGCCACGGTGCCCGAGCATGGGGTTGAATTCATGAAGGGAATCCACCTTGGCTTTGACCTCTTCAGGCGAAATGCTCATTTCAATGGCCATTTCTTTCTGGTTGGCTTCTTCGTGGGGAACGAATTCATGCAGCGGTGGATCCAGCAGCCTTACCGTGACCGGCAATCCCTGCATGGCTTCAAAAATGCCCTCGAAATCCCCGCGCTGCATAGGCAGCAGTTTGGCGAGGGCTTTTCTCCTCCCGGATTCGTCATTGGAGAGGATCATTTCACGTACGGCCTTGATGCGGTCTCCTTCGAAGAACATATGTTCCGTGCGGCACAAACCTATCCCGACCGCGCCGAAACTGCGTGCAACCTTTGAATCATGCGGGGTATCCGCATTGGTCCTGACTTTGAGCCTGGAATACTTGTCAGCCAGTTGCATGAGTTCTCCAAAATCTCCGCTAAGTTCCGGGTCAATGGTCTGTATTTTGCCGTAGTACACTTCACCGGTTGATCCATTCAGCGAGATCCAATCGCCTTCATTCAGCTCCTGACCACTGGCTTTGACGGATCTGGCTTTATAATCGATCTGGAGGCCTCCCGCACCTGATACACAGCACTTGCCCATGCCGCGAGCCACAACAGCCGCATGGGAGGTCATCCCGCCTCGCGCCGTCAGGATACCTTGAGCTACGTTCATCCCCTTAAGGTCCTCAGGCGAGGTCTCAATCCTTACCAGGATGACTTTTTTCCCTTTGGCAGCCCATTCTTCGGCTTCATCTGCATGAAAAACGATCTGTCCGGTCGCTGCACCCGGTGAGGCCGGCAAACCTTTGGCAATCACCCTGGCTTTTTTAATGGCTGATTTATCGAAAACCGGATGCAGTAATTCATCCAGCTTATTCGGCTCAACCCGTTTAAGGGCGGTCTTCTCATCAATTTTGCCTTCCCTCAGGAGATCCATGGCGATCTTTACCATCGCGGCACCGGTCCGCTTACCATTGCGGGTCTGCAACAGCCAGAGCTTTCCGTCCTGAATCGTGAATTCCAAATCCTGTATGTCCCGGTAATGGTCCTCAAGTTTCTGCTGCGTGGCATTCAGTTCGGCGTACACGGCAGGCATGGCTTCTTCCAGCGAGGGATACTTTGAAGACCTGTCTTCTTCCGATATATTGGCCAGGACTGCCCACCTGCGGCTGCCTTCCCTGGTGATCTGCTGGGGCGTCCGGATACCGGCCACCACATCTTCACCCTGGGCATTGATCAGGTATTCACCGTTGAAAATATCTTCTCCGGTACCGGCATCGCGGGTAAAGGCAACCCCTGTCCCCGAATTTTCCCCCATGTTCCCGAACACCATCGCCTGGACATTTACGGCAGTTCCCCATTCATCGGGGATGCGGTTCAACTTGCGGTAATAAATGGCCCTCTCGTTATTCCAGCTGTCGAATACGGCCATCACAGCTCCCCACAGCTGTTCCCAGGGATTGACCGGAAAATCTTTTCCAGTGGTTCTCTTCACGGCAGCCTTGAATTTTACTACCAGCTCCTTCAGGTCTTCCACGCTCAGCTCGGTGTCAAGCTCAACGCCTTTACGCTCCTTCACTTCATCTATGATGACTTCAAACGGATCCATGTCTTCTTTTGAGGCGGGCTTCAAGCCGAGAACAACGTCTCCATACATTTGCACGAAACGGCGGTACGAATCCCACGCGAAGCGGGGGTTGCCTGTACGTTTGATCAGACCGGCGACGGCATCATCATTCAAACCCAGGTTGAGGATGGTATCCATCATACCTGGCATGGAAGCGCGGGCACCCGAGCGAACCGATACCAGGCAGGGATTTTCATTGCTGCCGAACCGGGTACCCATGATGTTTTCGATCATCTTGATGGCAGCCTCGACATCAGACCGGAGTAATTCCACGACCTTGTCGCGGCCATATTGGTTATATTCAGTGCAGACTTCAGTTGTAATAGTAAAACCGGGGGGAACCGGCACGCCAATAAGATTCATTTCAGCCAGGTTGGCACCTTTCCCGCCCAGCAGGTTTTTCATGTCGGCTTTACCTTCGGCTTTTTTATTACCAAAAGTGTAAACTCTTTTAACAGACATAGTTATAAGTTTAAATGATTTTCCAAAAAGTACTTTTAAGAATGGGCACAAAAATAGTAAAAAATGCAAATAATACTTACGCCCTCGGGTGGAAACGATTGACCGTGTCTCTAAGAAATTCACGGTTCAGGTGAGTGTATATTTCGGTCGTAAGGATGGACTCATGCCCGAGCATTTCCTGCACTGCCCTCAGGTCAGCCCCATTCTCAACCAGGTGGGTGGCGAAGGTGTGCCTGAACGTGTGGGGGCTTATCTTCTTGCGGATTCCGGCCCGGCTGGCCAAATCCTTAACAAGTTGAAAAACCATAACACGGGACAGACCGCGTCCCCGGTTGGAAATGAACAGGTGATCCCTGAATCCGGGCTGGATGTCCAAGTGAACCCTCGTTCCCGTCAGGTACAGCCGAAGGGCTTTTGCAGCAGGCCTCCCAAGGGGTACCAACCGTTCTTTGTCTCCCTTGCCATGAACCCTGATGTAGCCTTCGTCGAAAGATATCTGGGAGAGCTTGAGGTTGACCAGCTCCGATACCCTCAGTCCGCAACCGTACATGACTTCAATGATAGCCTGGTTCCGGTGTCCCCATCTTGCGCTCAGGTCGGTGCATGAGATCAGTTTTTCAACCTCTTCAACGCTCAGGATGTCAGGTAAATGACGGGCTATCCTCGGTGTCTCGAGAAGCGAAGAGGGATTCTCGGGAATTACGTTTTCAAGTGCCAGGAAACGGAAAAAACTCTTGATCCCGCTAAGGATACGGGCCTGGCTGCGTGCGCTTATTCCGATGTCGCTCAACCACTGCAGGAAGGCCCGCAAGTCATCGAGCGAAATGGTATCGGTTTTCAGATCCGGCCGGTGCATGCTGATAAACTGAAACAGCTTGCTGACGTCTGCCAGGTAACCTTCAATGCTGTTTTCAGCCAGCGATTTTTCGAGCCTCAGATGAGC
>Ga0136653_10000423_pt1 | contig 22300 bp, 19 predicted proteins | sample LakKivw275mmetaG_FD_94866 | JGI IMG/M metagenome (GOLD analysis project Ga0136653, IMG submission 94866) | Anoxic lake water microbial communities from Lake Kivu, Rwanda to study Microbial Dark Matter (Phase II) - Lake Kivu water 275m metaG... | ecosystem: Environmental > Aquatic > Freshwater >...
CCCCAGTCCCTAGTCCCTGGCCCCCCAGCCCCCAATCCCTGCCCTCTGCTGCTGTTGACAGCGGCAGAAAGCCCGGGATAATGGCCCATGGCCAGCGGCTTGGCGACTTACGATTGTCGATTGACGATTCCCAAATCCGGGCGAACACTGGTCGCCGGACGGCGTCCGACCCTTCTCTAGCCCTAGACCCAATCCCGATGCCGACACCATCATTTGAGTTCAAGCGCAGGCTGGAGCCGATGCGGCTTCGCGCGGCCGAACTGGAGAACCAGCTCGGCGACCCCAAGGTAACCTCCGACATACCGCTGCTGAAAGTCCTTACCCGCGAGTTCCGGACGGCAACGAACGCGCTTGAGCAGTTGAAGGAGTACGAACGTCTCGAAAGAGAGGCGCGGGAAGCCGAAGAGATGGCTCACGCAACCGACGACGCGGAAATGAAGGAGCTCGCCCATAAGGAAGCTGCTGACCTCGGCCAGCGCCTGGAAACGCTCGCCGCCGCGATCGAGGCCGTGCTGCGTCCGCGCTCGCCGGAGTGGAACAAAGGCTGCATCGTGGAAATCCGGGCCGCCGCCGGCGGCGAGGAAGCCGCCTTGTTTGCTGGTGACCTGTTCCGGATGTACTCGCACTACGCCGAGAACCACGACCTGAAGATTGAGGTCCTCGACTCGCGGCCGAGCGAGCTGAAGGGGTTCAAGGAAATCACGTTCGCCGTCGAGGGCGACGAACCTTACCGCTACTTCCGATTCGAGAGCGGCGTGCATCGCGTCCAGCGGGTACCCGAGACCGAGGCGTCCGGCCGGATCCACACATCCACCGTCACCGTCGCGGTGCTGCCCGAAGCCGAAGAGGTCGATCTCAATATCAACCCCGAAGACCTGCGGGTGGACGTGTATCGCGCCGGCGGGCACGGCGGTCAGGGTGTAAACAAGACCGAGTCGGCCGTACGCATCACCCACCTGCCCACCGGCCTTGTCGCCCAGTGCCAGGACGAACGTTCCCAGCAGCGGAACAAAGCCAAGGCGATGAAGGTACTCGCCGCGCGGCTGCTCGAGGCCAGGCGGCTGGCGGACGAGTCAAAGACGACCGCGACCCGGCGGGGGCAGATCGGCACCGGTGACCGGAGTGAGAAGATCCGAACGTACAATTTCCCCCAGAACCGCCTGACCGACCACCGCATTGGTCTTTCCGTCCACAACCTCGACTCGGTCATCGAGGGCAACCTCGACGCGCTGTTCGCCGCTCTGGAAAAGGCCGAGGCCGCAATCGAGTGAGCGGACCTGCTCCCCGGACTCGGGGCTCAGCCGCCAGGACTCAAAGCCACAAAAGGCCCGCTGCAGCCGCAGACGCTGCACAGCTTCTTAAAGAAGCCGCCGGCTCGATCCGCCGTTCGGACACGGAGTATCTGCTGATGCACATTCTCGGCGTACCGCGTCATGAGTTGTACCTCGGGACCCCTGCCCCGGCCCGGACGGCGCTGCGGTTCCGCCGGCTCGTGGCTCGTTCCTGCAAAGGTGAACCGGCGCAGTACCTGGTCCACTCTGCCCCATTCCTCGACTTTGACGTCTACGTAGACCGGCGCGTATTGATACCGCGCCCTGAGACTGAGGACCTCGTCGCGCGGGCCATTGCCAGAATCCGGTCCGGCCGTAAGCCGCAAGCAGTGAGCCGCAGGCTCTCTGCCGTGGACTTTGGCACCGGGTCCGGGTGCATGGCGATTGCCCTGGCGCGCGCCGTTCCGGAGATGGACGTCCTGGCGGTCGATTCTTCAAAGGCCGCCCTGGCCGTCGCCGCGCGAAACGTGTCGAAGCACGGCCTTGCCGAAAGGATTCGGCTGGTGCAGGCGGACAGCCTCTCCGGCCCGGCCCTGGCGCGGCTGCGCGGACGACTTGACCTGCTGATTTCAAACCCGCCGTACATCCCGACCCCGCGGCTGGCGCGACTCGACCGGAGTGTCCGGCGGGAGCCGCGGCTGGCACTTGATGGAGGGCCAAAAGGGGCTAAGATTGTCGCGATGTTGCTGGAGCACGGCCCGTTCTGGCTCAGGCCCGAAGGGATGATGGCAATCGAGATTGACCCTACCCAGGCAGCGATTGTGCGCAGGCTGGCTCCGAGTGCCGCGCTCGAGCGCGACCTCGCCGGCAGAATCCGCTACGTCTTCCAGACGCGATGAAAGCAGGAAATGTGACTCGTGGCCGCAAACGTATCGCTTTCATGGTAAACCGCGGTAAGCCTTTGGCTGCCGATCTCGTGCCGAAGCTAGCCGGCTGGGTTCGCGCCGCCGGCCACATCCCGCTGCTCTCCGCCGGGACAGCCAGGCTGCTCCACATCCAGGCCGAGTGCCGCCCGGCGGCGAAGCTCGCGGAGAGGGCCGACCTGGTGGTCGCCTGCGGCGGCGACGGCACCCTGCTCAGGGCGGCGCGACTGGTCGGCAACCGCGACGTCCCGATTATGGGCGTCAACCTCGGCGCCCTCGGATTCCTGACCGAGTTCTCGGCGGAGGAGGCGCAGGCCGGCATCGAAGCTTTCTGCCTTGGCACCCACACAGAGGAACGCCGGATGGTGCTTGCCTGCGGCTACGGATGCAAATCCGGCTTTGCCCTCAACGACATCGCCGTCAGCATGGGTACGGCCAGCCGCGCCATCGAACTCGTGGCAAGTTCCGGCGGCGTGCTGGTCACGCGGTTTGTGGGCGACGGCGTGGTCGTGGCGACGCCGACCGGTTCCACCGCCTATTCGCTCGCGGCCGGCGGCCCGGTCGTCTATCCGACGATGGCGGCGATTCTGCTCACTCCGCTCTCGCCGCACGCACTCGCATCGCGGCCGATGATACTTCCCGCAGACGCGAAGGTGGAACTCGAGTTGAGCCGGCGGTCCGAGTCGGCCGTGCTCAATCTGGACGGCCAGGAGCGCTGGACAATCAGGCCTGCCCGCCCCATCCGCATCAGCCGCGCCGGCTTCACGATTCGCCTCGTCACCCCCAAAGGCAAGACCTATTTCCAGATTCTGCGCGACAAGCTCAAGTGGACCGGCAGCCAACTCGGGCACGGATGAGAACCGCAACGGCCTGGCGCTAGCTCATGCTCGCCGAGCTCAGGATAAAGAACTACGCGCTGATTGACGACCTGACCGTCGAGTTCAGCCCCGGCCTCAACGTCCTATCGGGCGAGACCGGGGCCGGCAAGTCCATCATCCTCGGCGCGCTCACGCTACTGCTCGGCGACCGGCCCGATGCGGACATGATTCGCAGCGGCGCCGATACCGCCCAGGTCGAGGGTCGGTTCGAGGTAGACAAACGGCTGGCCGGCGAATACTCGGAGCTGGGAATAGCGGCGATGGAAGAAGAACCTCCCCTGCTGCTGCTGCGTCGTCGCACCGAGCGCAGCGGCCGCGGCGCGGCCTACGCCAACGACTCAAGCATCACGGTCGCCGCCCTGCAGAGGCTCGGCGACCGGCTCGTTGACCTCCACGGCCAGCACCAGCACCAACTGCTGCTCAAACCCGAGGTCCACCTCGATCTCCTCGACGAATACGCGGGGCTCGGTCCCGAGCGCCAAAGCTTCGCCGAACGGTTCCGCACCTTTGGAGAGAAGTCAGCCGAACTGACCCGGCTCGACGAGAAGCTCGCCGAACGCCGGGCTCGGCGCGACCTGACCCAGTTCCAGCTCAAGGAACTGAGTGGAGCACAGGTCCGGCCCGGTGAACTCGAAGAACTCAAACGCGAGCGCGACCTGCTCCAGACCGCGGAGCGAAGATTCACGCTTGCCCGTCAACTCGAAGAACTGCTCTCGGAGCAGGAAGGTTCCATCATCGGCCTGCTCGGACTCGCGGGCAAGGCCCTCGCGGAGCTTTCCGAACTCGACCCGGTTCTCGTCGAACGCCGCGCCGTGCTGAACGAAGCCAGGGCCATCGCCGACGACCTGTGGCGCGAGCTTGTACGCTACCGCGAGTCAATCGCATTCTCGCCGGAACGGATGGATGCGGTCAACGCCCGCCTGTTCCTGATTGAAAAGCTCGAACGTAAGTACGGGATGCAGGCCGACGAGCTCGCGGCCCTGGAAGCGAAACTCAAGGACGAACTCGACTCAATCGAAGGTGGAGACTCGCGCCGGGGGGAACTCGCCACGGAACTTGCCGCTTCCAGGCAGGACCTCTCGTCCCGGGCCGCGGCCCTGTCGCGCAAGCGCGACAAAACCCGGGCTGAACTCGAAAAGCGGCTCACCAGCGAGTTCGAAGCCCTGGGACTCGGCAAAGCCCGGCTCGAGGTGAGCATGGGCCGCATATCCGACCCGAACGGGGTCTGTGAGCGCGGCGGCGAATACTACCGGGTGACCCCGACCGGCATCGACACCGTCGAGTTTCTGTTCACGGCGAACCCGGGTGAGGAACTACGCCCATTACGCAAGGTTGCCTCAGGGGGCGAACTCTCGCGGGTCATGCTGGCCCTGAAAGGCGTGCTCTCCCAGGCTGACCCGGTGCCGACGCTCGTGTTCGACGAAATCGACGTTGGCATCGGCGGCAGGGTTGCGGAATCGGTCGGCAAACGTCTCGCCCAACTGGCCCGGGCTCACCAGGTCATCTGCATCACCCATCTCCCCCAGATCGCCAAGTATGCGGAGCGCCACCTCCTCGTCACGAAGTCGGTCCGCGGCAGCCGGACCACCTCCGCCATCTGCCCGCTCGACGCCGAATCGCGCATCGAAGAACTCGCACGGATGACGAGCGGCGCGGCTGTCACCCGGGCCGGCCTTGCCCACGCCCGGGAAATGCTCGAATCGGTGAAGGGACATGGCCGCAACCCTCCGCGGATTTCGAGCCGGGCCATAAGCCGCTAGAATGACAAACCGCTCCCCCAACCCGAACGGCCAGCCACCCGAAACCAACCGGAACGGCCACACGACCGCGGCCCGCATCGTGACTGTCCCGAACATCTTAAGCGTATCCCGCATTGTCCTGCTGCCGGTAGTTCTCCTCCTCCTGTTCAAGCGCGAGAACGTGGCCGCGGTAGCGGTGATGCTCGTGTCCTGGAGCACCGACGCGCTCGACGGTTACCTCGCTCGCAAACTGGGTCAAGTATCGAACCTCGGCCGGGTCCTCGACCACCTGGTAGACAAAGTCTGGGTTGGCTCGGTACTGGTGACGCTCGTGTTCGTCCGCAACCTCCCGTTCTTCCTCGCGGCCGCGGTCATCCTGCGCGACCTCCTGATACTCGCGGGCAGCGGCGTCATCATGAAGACCAAAGGCTCGTTCGTCTCCTCCGACGTTGTCGGCAAGATAACCGGGTGCGCCTTTGCGTTGATGATTATCTTCTACACGCTGGAAGTACCGGGACTTATGAAGTACAAATCCGCGGTCGACTCCATCGTTACGGTACTCGTCGTCGTATCGTTCCTCAACTACGTCACAGTCTTCCTGCGCCGAGTAGCGAAGTTCCGCCTCCCCGGCGAAGACTCCTAGTAGCCGCCCGGTCGCAGCCTCAACGTTGGCTTTGATCTCAGCCTCAGTCACTTATCGCCCGCGGCGTTGACGTCCTATCTCGAACTCGACCCAAACCTCAACCTTAACCTCAGTCCTTAGCTGCACCGCGCGTTCCTCGCGAAGCCGCACCGGTCGCTGCTCGGACAGCCGTTCGCGGCGTTGGTCGGCTCGATGTTCCCCGCGTTGGCTTTTGACTTTCAGCTTTTGGTCTTTGACTTCTTGGGTCCGCCGCTGCTACCCCCCAGGCAGTCTGTGGACCGTCCGCTCCAGGGCAGAATTGTGGTCAGCAACGGCCTGACCACTACATATAGACGACGTCCGGGACGTTTCCTGTGCCCGCTGCCAACCGAAGGGGCGGGCTCTTCGCCCGCCCCTGACCTGTATGCCGCATGCTGCCTGTTTCTCCCCGCGCGCTAGCGCACGACGACCGACCTTCCTCACCTGCCTGAATTCCGGCGTGTCGAGACGGTAGTAGACATGAATCGGTCTTGCCTCCAACGTGCTGCACTGCGATGTCGAACTCACGACGGGCGCGGGCAGCGCCGGCCAGAACGCCACCTGCAAGCAGGCGCCAGGACGACCCTCCGGCCTGACGCCACATGCGCCCGGCAGTTGCCTTCTCCATGCTCTGCCCCTCGCGACAGCCGGAGACGAGTGGAGCCGACCGAGGAAGTCCTGTCCAGTCCAGGTATGCAAGAGGTGTTCCTGTGGCACCCGGTCGGAGACTCTGAACCGCCCTTCGTCAGCCCCGTTCCTCGCGTCCGCAGGTGCCGGACCGGACTATACCCCGGATAGTCCCGGGTAGGCCCGGGGTAGGCCCCCCTTAGCAGCAACCGTGAACATGAGACCTACGCATCCGGATTTGATTCTGCGTGAGTTACGGGGCAGGCATCATCGAATGTTAGCAGATTTCGCTACACCTGATAGCTTCGCAGGCAACCTGCAGAGCTCCCTGGAAAGGAACGAGGATGACCCCGACGCCCGCTGCGGCGCGAATCAGACGGGTCTACCATCAGACGTCAGCCCGCCAATCCCCACTCGGAAAACCCGGGCTCTGATTGACAACTCCACTTTCGGCACTGGCGATTTATCTTAACACAGTAGGCCCGGAAGTTAACATGACACGCTGGATGCCACGAGGCCTGGCACCCGGCAAATAGCGTGAGGTCTCGAGAGTGCTTGTGGTCGGTCAGGAGTCTATGAGTCAGGTCTGTATGTCCTACGTGCCCGCACCCGTAGTTCCGTAACGAGCCCCAAGCGTAAACCTGTTCGGAGGTAGATACATGGGAAAGCGCGTGTTTGTGGGGAACCTTCCCTTCAGCGCGACCGAGGACCAGCTTCGCGAGCTGTTCAGCCAACACGGCGAAGTAGTCACGGCTGAGATAGTGAAGGACAAGTTCACCGAGCGTTCCCGCGGATTCGCATTCGTGGAAATGGCTACGGACGAGGCGGCGGCAGCGGCCGTCGCGGCCCTGAACCAGCACCAGATGGACGGGCGTCCGTTGACCGTGAACGAAGCCCGCGCCCGCACCGAGGGCCGCGGACCGCGCGGCGGCGGCGAAGGCGGCAACCGCTGGTAGGCCGGTCCTTACCAACTGCGGGCGGGCATTTGCCCGCCCGCTGCTCTTGGGAGGAGGTGACCGCAGATTCCAGGACCGACAATCGACGATCGTCATTCGACAATCGTCAATTGCCAATCAGGTGTTGATACGGGAGAAGATGATGGCAAGGACCATCGTCGCACCGATAGCAATGGTCCAACCGACGAACGTCCGCGCGACGCAGCCGGTGTCGTGGCGGTACGTCTTGAGCACCTCGGCGTGCGACAGCTTGACTTTGACGGTGTCGTCCGGCGACACGTAGACCCATTCGGTGCCGACCCGTACCGAGCCGGCCTCGTAGCTCGATATCAGACCCGGCTCCTCCGGAATCGCACCGAGTTTGCGCAGCTTGTCCCAGAACTGCTCCGGCGCCTCATCGGCAGCAGCCTTGTAGACCGTCCTGGGCGGGAACAGGCTGACAAAGTGTTTGCCCGGCAGCGCCTCAACCACCACCGGCGCCGAGGTCATCGGCACCGACGTTGCATCGAGAAATACCTGGTCGGGCAGCGAATCCGTCTCGATCGAGACGTAGCCGACCGTGACCGCGCACGCCACGGCTCCGGCAAGAACGAGGACAGCGGCGATCCGTTTCATCAAAGGGTGGCGGGAATGATACCGGCCAAATCCGTGCGGGTCAAACAATCCGCTTTGGGAAAGGTCGACGCTCCTTCCGACTCGTCCCTCCGCCTTGTCGTTGCGGCATGGTCCTCAGTCCATGGCCTGGCGGAGCCGGCATGACGTTGACAGCACCGGCGCGAACCGTATGATTGACGCTGGACAGCAAGCAGCGGGCCGCCAGTACGCCGCCGGCGCCGGCAGGCCCAACAGAAAGGCATAACCATGAGTGACCCAGTCGGTCTTCTTTTCCCCGGTCAGGGCTCGCAGTTCGTCGGCATGGGCGCCGACCTGTACTCGAAATTCCCCCAATCCCGCGACGTCTACGAGCGGGCCGAACAGGTACTCGAACTGCCGATCAAGGCGCTGTCGTTCGAGGGGCCGGAGGAAGAACTGCGCCAGACCCGCTACACCCAGCCCGCAATCCTGACCCACTCGCTCGCGGCGCTGGCGGCTCTGCCGAAGCTGTCCCCGGCGATGGCCGCGGGCCACAGCCTGGGCGAGTACTCGGCGCTGTACGCGGCCGGCGCGCTCGACTTCGATTCGGTGATGGAACTCGTAAAACGCCGCGGCGCGCTGATGTATGCCGAGGGCGAGAAGAACCCGGGCACGATGGCCGCGATAATCGGCATGGACGCGGCGGCGGTCGAGCAACTCTGCCGGGACGTGAGCGGAGTGGTCGTACCCGCGAACTACAACGAGCCCCGGCAAACCGTGGTTTCAGGCGAGATACCGGCGGTCAAGGCCGCGGCCGAGCTGGCCAAGTCGCGCGGTGCGCTTAAGGCTCTGCTCCTGCCGGTATCGGGCGCGTTCCACTCGCCGCTGCTAAAGGAGTCGGCCGCGGAGTTCGCCGACTTTCTCGGAGGATTCGAGATTCGCCCGCCATCTTTCCCGGTCATCGCCAATGTCACCGGCCAGCCGGTCACTGCCGCCGATCAGGTACGCGAGTGCCTGACCAGGCAGCTTATATCCCCGGTCCGCTGGGTCGCGACCATCGCGAGCGCCAGGGACCTTGGGTGCAGGCGGTTCATCGAGGTCGGACCGGGCAACGTACTCGCGGGCCTCGCCCGGAGAATTGACCGTGAGCTTGCAGTGTCGCCGGCCGGCAAGGTCGCGGACGTGGAAGCCATCTCGGCAACCCCAGCATAGGAGGTATACGATGGACTGGCGGCTATTGGCTACGACCTTCGGCTCGGTTTTCCTGGCCGAACTCGGCGACAAGACCCAACTCGCCACTCTCTGTTTCGCGACCGGCAAGAACACGCTCGCGCCTGTCTTCGTCGGCAGTTCGCTCGCGCTGGTCACGAGTTCGCTCCTTGCTTGTTTGCTGGGCAATACGCTCACCCGGGTGCTCCCGATTCGCTGGGTTCACCTGGGAGCCGGGATGGTGTTCATCGTCATCGGAGCACTGCTGGTCGCGAAGAACCTCCGCGCCGCATGAAGCTCAAAGCCCGGCCCGAGGACTTCCGGGTCGAGGAGCGGCTCAGGCTCAGGTTGAAGCGGGCCGGTGCCTACTCCATCTACCGACTCGAGAAGCAGTACTGGAACACGCTCGACGTCATCACCCACCTTGAGCAGCGCCATGGTCTGAGGCGGCTCAGCCGCGCCGGGCTGAAGGACCGCTACGCACAGTCGGTCCAATACCTCTCGCTGCCCGGCCACGGGCCCCGGCAGATTGTCGAAAAGAACTACACGCTCCGCCTGGCCGGTATGGCCGACGAACCCGTAAGCCGCGACGTCCTGCTTGGCAACTCGTTCCGGGTGACGCTGCGCGCCCTGACCGATGAAGAAGCATCTGCCATCCTCGCGTCGCTGCCCAAGGTCAACCGGTTCGGGTTTCCCAACTACTACGACGAACAGCGCCTCGGCTCGGCCCGCCACGGCCAGGGCTTCATCGCCCGCCGCCTCATCGCCGGCCATTTCAATGGCGCGCTCCGGCTCTGGCTGGGCACGCCCTCCGGCGCCGACGACACTCAAACGCGGCGCCGCAAGGCAACAATCGAAGAGCATTGGGGCGACTGGCCCCGAATTCTCGAACTCGCCCCGCCCGAAGGCAAGCCCGCTATCAAGCACCTGTGTGACAAACCAAAAGACTTCAAGGCGGCCGTCTACCTCATTCCACGAACCATGCTTGAGCTGTTCATCAACGCCTACCAGGGCTGGCTCTGGAACGAAGTACTGGCCGAGCTGCTGGCCGAGATGAAGATTCCGTTGCGACAGCTCGAATACTCGCTCGGCACGCTCGCTTTCTACGACGAGCTTAGTCCGACCGACGCGAAGTTTCTCTCGAAGCTGGTCATCCCGGCGCCGGGACCGGACGCGGAGTTCGCGAGCGAGCGGGCAGCGCGAGTCACTAACCAGGTACTGGCCCGTGAAGGACTGGCCCTCGACCAGTTGGAGATCAAGCTTCGTATCCGCGGAGTGTTCTTTAAGGCATACCCGCGCAGGGCCGTCATCACACCCGAGCACCTCAAGGCGTCTTCGCCGGAGCCCGACGACCTCTACCCCGGCCGCAATAAGATTTTACTATCGTTCTTCCTCCCGCCCGGCTCGTACGCAACCATGCTCATCAAGCGGCTGTCGCTGCTTTAGGAAAAGGACATAGAGATAAAGGGACCCAGGGATAGAGTGCCAGGACTTCGCCACTCTATCCCTATGTCCCTCTATCCCTCTTTTCTACTCCTCCCCCTTTTCCTCTTCGCCCAGGTGCCAGGCAGCATCAGCATTGACCCGCGCCTGAGCTGCGGGGGACATGACCGAATCGTCGGACGATTCGGATCGTGTCCCGAAGCAGCGAGCGCTACTGTCCCCGGTAGCGTGGCCATTGACCCACGCCTGAGTTGGTACACGGTCGAATCCCAGCACTTCGACGTTCACTTCTCCTGTCGCGGCCGCCTGGACAGCGAGCACGCCGGGCTGGCGCAAGAGGTCGCCGCCATCGCCGAAGGCGTCCATGCGACACTCACGCCGGCCGTCGGCTGGGCTCCGCGCGCCCGGACCCAGATTGTCATCGCCGACTTCTACGACTACTTCAACGGCTGGGCCGCGCCGTTCCCGAACAACGTCATCACGATAATTCCGACTCCGCCGGCTGGCAGCAAGACAAACGAGGGCGACTGGCTGCGCTCCCTCATCCTCCACGAGTATTCGCACATCCTGCAGATTGACCAGACTTCCGGGCTCTTCGCCGCCCTGCGCAAGGTATTCGGCCGCATCAGCATGCCGAACGCGCTGGCCCCGGCCTGGATCGATGAAGGCTACGCGGTCTACAACGAGACGAGGTTCGGCGAGTTCGGCCGCCTTCGGAGTGTGGAGTACAACATGATGGCCCGGGCCGCGGCTGACTCAGGCCGGCTTCTGCCGGTTGACCGCTGCGGCAACTACGAACTCCAGCGCTTTCCGGGCGGCGATGCGCCCTACCTCTACGGCTCTCTTCTGCACGGGTACGTCGCCCGGACCGATTCAGGAATCTGGGACCGCTACAACCACAGCCGCTCCGGCGGACTCCCGTTCTTCGAGAACCTTCATGCCCGGCGTGTGCTTGGCCGACGTATCTACCGTGCCTGGAGCGAAACCGGTGCCGACATCGTTGCCGAAGCGAACCGAACCGCCGCTCAAGTTCAGGCGAAACCGGTGACTCCGCTCCGAAGGGTCACGCACGATGGGTACTCAACCGGCTCTCCCATCTGGTCACGCCACGGCAGCCAGCTCTTCTACATCTCGCAGACCGGCCGCGAGTTTCCGGCCATCAAACTGGTCGACACCGCGACCGGCCGGACAACCGTGCTCCACCGCGGCCCGGTCACGGGCAACCTGTCGCTCTCACGCGACGGCCGACTGCTGGCATTCGCGGAACTGAGGCTCGTCGGCAACTACTACGAGCACACAGAGATATTCACCCTCGATCTGACATCGGGCGCGGTGCGCCAGCTTACGTACGGCCAGCGGGCACGCGACCCGGACTTCGCTTCGGACACATCGCTGCTGGTATTCGTCTCGAACGGCAACGGACAGAATGACCTCAAACTCCTCGACATCAAGACCGGCCGAGTATCGCGGCTCACCGAAACTGAAGACCACACCGGATATCACAGCCCGCGGTTCTCGCCGAGCGGGAAGTGGATAGCGGTTGGCGTGAGCCGTCCGGGCGGCTACGCCGACATCGAACTGGTAGACCGCCAGACCGGCTGGACGATTCCGATAACTCATGACCGCGCGAACGACCTCTCACCGACATGGTCCCGGACCGGCAAGTTCCTCTACTTCGCATCAGACCGCACGGGCATCTTCAACCTGTATGCCTACCAGCTCGCGACCGGCAAGACGTACGCGGTCACGAACGTCCAGTATGGCGTGTTCGAGCCAGCCATCTCCCCTGACAATCGCCGGATTGCCGTTACCAGCTACTCGCCCTCTGGCTATGACCTGGCGGTTACAGACATCAGAGCGGCCGACTGGCAGCTCGCTCCCGAGTTCGAAGACGCTATGAGGGACATGACCGAATCGTCGGACGATTCGGATCGTGTCCCGCGTCGAGCCGAGGGACAGTCTCCTGTTTCCGCCAAGGCAGGTCAGCTCTACTACTACAGTCCATTCCCCACCCTCCTGCCTGCGTTCTGGTTGCCATGGGCCTCCCTGTCAGACGATTTGGGTCTCGGGGAACTCGGCGCGTTCACCCTCGGCTGGGACGCTCTACAACTCCACCAGTACCAACTCACGGCCGGTTACCGGTTCAGCGATTCCTCTCCGTTCGTTTCCGCCGCCTACTCGCTGCGCCGCTATCGGCCGGTCATCAACGCCGCGGCCGACCTCGACCTGCGTCAACAAGCCGGAGCCGTCAACATCGACCTGCCTTTCCTCCAGACCAGCCGGTCTAGCTTCCTCGACTTCACGGTATCGGGTGTGAGGGACATCTACACGAGTACGCGAGCCGACCTCGACTGGACCTTCTCGAACGCCCACCAGTACCGCTTCGATGTCGCACCGGTTGATGGCCAGGTCATCGGCTTCCATACCGACGCGCAATCGCGGTCGCTGTTCTCCGACAAGGACATGGCGCGCCTGCTCGCCTACTGGTACGGCTACCTGGGTCACCCGCCCCAGACCTGGAGCCTTCGCACCAAACTGGCCGTCGGCACCGCTTTCGAGATGGATGCGGCCGATGCCTTTGCACTTGACGATGAGACAGGGTTGCTCGGTGTTCGAGGTTACACGGAAGAGTCTGAGCCGGCGCGCTCGGTCCTCACGGCCGGGCTCCAGTTCCGGACCCCGCTCTGTTGGGTAGAACGCGGCATCGGCACCGGCCCGCTGTTCCTTTCGAACATCAACGCCGCCCTGTTCACCGACTTCGGCCTTGCCTCACCCAATCTGCAATCCACAATCGACAGCCTGCAATCTGCTATGTCCCGCGCTCGTCTTGGCGTCGGTGCTGAACTCCGCGTAGACCTTGTCATCTCACATCTTCTGCCGGTGAGCATATACGGCGGCTGCGGAATCGGACTTAATCCTCTCTGGTCCTATCGCCCGTACTTCGGCGTCTCAAGCACGGTGCTCTCAAGCCTCCTGCAATCGCCAATTGCCACTCGTCAATCGCAATTCCCTTCGAGCCTCCGCCATCTTCCCGAAGGCCGCTAGCCGCTCTCCAGCGGCTCAGATCCGAACGGCCGGATTGCCTATCTGAACAGCACGAAGCTGCAGGACGCACGCCTGGCCACGGCGACGTAGGAACCCGCCGCGACCAGCCTGCCTGCGTTGTCGCGTCCGTCCCACTCTCGGCCTTCAAGGACTCGGACCAGGCTGCCGCCGCAGTCGAAGATGCGTATCGGTCCCGTCGGTCCGGCCGCGAACCGCACCCCGCCAGAAGCGGGATTCGGCAGCGCATGAAGCGCGGCGCTGCCCGTGAGCCTGGTCGGCGCCTCGCTGCCGACTCCGACCTGACCCGCAGTATCGACGCGTGCCGCGCAGATGTCGAATGTGCTGTCTCGGAAATCGGACCAGCAAACGACGAACCGGTCATTACCGGCGGCCAGTGCCGGTTGGTGCTGCACTCCTGACTCGCTGCAGACTGCAAATCCGCCGGAATCGAGTACCAAGCCGTCCTGCCTGACCCGACAGGCATAGATATCGCCATCCCCGCGCCAGTCGGTCCACGCAACAAGATACGTACCGTCCAGGTACGCTACCGTCAACTCGGCGACATCAGCCAGCGACCGGGTAATGACAGTAGGAACGGAGTCGAGAATTGTACCGCCAGAACTCAGCCGGCTGCAGCAGAGCGCCGTGCTCTCATTGCCGGGTATCTCGCCATCCCACACAACGAGGTAGTTATCACCGTCGGTTCCCACGGCCACTGACCATTGAAAGGTACTGTCCGGCGTGAACCGGATGGCGGTCGAATCGAGCGGCTCGCCGTCGCGACCGAGCCTGGCAGCGCTGACCACGTAGCCGGCGCTGCTTGCCAGCCACGCTACGAGGTATCCGGAACCGTTGGAGGCCGGCACGGGAGAGAGCTGGATGGCAGCGGAATCCTGGGGCAGCAGACGCCTGCCATCATGGTCGAGCGGAGCGCCGTCACGGGCGACGCGAGTATAGTACACCTGGTCAGGTCTGGCTCGCCGGTCGAGCCAGACCGCAAGATAGTTCTCACCGTCGAACGCCAGCCGGGGACCGACCTGGTCGTCGTCCGCGCCGTTGATGGTGCCGGTATCGAGCAGGGCTCCGTCAGGCGCCACCCGGGCGCCCAGCACATCGCGGTGGAATCAGCACCCGCGGTGCCACGCAATCAGGAAGTCAGACCCGCCCCAGGCGACTGCCGGCACCATGTCCTCTTCCCGCGTGCCCGCAATGAGGATACCGGCAGTGTCCAGCACCTCGAGCGACGGCGTCAGACGGCAAGCGTAGATGTTGGCCGAGGTATCGGTGGGAATGTCCCGCGTGTCCTGCCAGGTAGCGAGGAAATCCGTGCCGTCGAAGGCTATCGCCGGCGAGGTCTGGTCAAGAGGCGCGCCGGACACGAGCCGCGATCCGGCCCCAACAGCGACGCCGACGAGAAGCAGGACCGCGACCGCCAGACGCATAGCTCGATTCTAGACCTCGCCGTGCCGGTTGTCAAACCGGCGGTGTTCGCGGACTTGAGGAAGATCTGAAGTCCCCTTGACCGAGGTCGACTGGGGCGAGGTGTTGGTGTGATGAGACCGAGACCGAACACGCCAGTTCTCCTCGCAATTCTCTGTCTCGTGGCAGCAACGCTGAGCCGCGAGAGGTCGTTCGGGGAACACGCGGCGGCGCAGGGGTCGGTGGAGCTGGTTCTCAACGCAGGACTTGACTCTTGGAATCCAAGACTGACAATCTCGCAGAGGTCGTAGGTGAGACTCCTCGCCACGGTGCTTTCGGGCTTCGTGCTGGCATCAACGATGCTGGCCCGCGTGCCCGAGTTCGGCGAGTATCGGGCCGTGCAGGAGTCGCTGGGGAGGATGCCGGCGAAGTTTCATGCCGGGTGGCTGCAGAGGCATGGGCTGGATGCTTCACGGTACACCCAGTATCGAAGGCCCGAGACCACGGGTTTGAAGCTAGTGGGCAAGTGGGGCCGAGGCGTGTCGAATGAAGTGACCGGTAGGGGTGACCTCGTCGCGTTGACCTTGGGAAGCGAAGTGGCACTTCTCGACTTCGCCGAGCCTGACAGCCCGGTCGTCCTTTCCGAGATTCAACTCAGCTTCATTCCCGTACAGACCGCTCTCCATGATTCCTTCCTGCTAACCGGCGGGAACGGCATCGAGATATGGAACATCGCCGACTCGACCGACCCCGCGTACCGCAATGTGATACCCTACGCAGTCAGCAACTTCGCTGTCTTCGATACGTTCCTCTACTTCAGTAGCGGCGGCACGTTCTACGCGTACAGCATCGGCAGCCCCGCAAGTCCATATCAACTCGGCACCTGTACGGACAGCGGCAACGTCATGGCGGCCACGGCAGACGTCGCAGTGGCACGAGAGCCCAATACCCTTGCGCTCAACTTCATCGATGTGTCGAACCCCACATCGCCGCACTGGGTCGGCACCTACGGCATCTGTGCTCTTGGAGTTGACGCGCGGGGCACCATCTGTGTCGCGACCAGGTGGGTGAACGGCACGCCAGACCAGCTCTGGGTGGACGTGATCGATATCAGCGACCCCACCAACCCCCATTTGCTAGGTGAGGCCGACAGCGTTGGCGGCTACGACATCCACCTGAGTGGCTCGCTGGCTTTCGTATCCGGCTTCTACTATGGCTGGGGCTTCGCCATCCTGGACGTCAGCGACTCGACACGGCCACACGTCATCTCGCAGACCATGACGCCGTCGGATCGATTCGCAGTTTGGGCCGACTGGACGTCAAACTGGGCCTTCGTCGCCGACATGGTTGGCATGGCAGTGATGGACATCTCCAACCTCAATCTGCCTAGCTACGACACCACCGTAATGACCGCGCTGAAGGCTCAGGACGTCTGGCTGGATTGGGGGCGCGCGTACGTTGCTGATGGTGCCGCAGGGCTGCGAATTCTGGACGTAACGGATCCAAGCGCGCCTGCTGAGTTGGGCGGACTGGACAGCGCCAACGTAGATGCGATGTCGGTCGTGGGGCGAGATAGCTTCGCGTTTGCTGGAGGTTGGCCGATCCCGATGCTGAGGTCCATGTCTGTGTCAGACCCTACCCATCCGCAAATGGCTGGGGGTGGCTATGTCGAGACTGACCCTGCCGACATGGTCCTGCGCGACACGCTCATTTATCTGGCTGGCCGGCTGCGGTTCAACGTTGTTAACGTCGTCCGGCCGCGAGAGCCGACACTGGTGGGGAGCTGCGTGACTGGCGAGCTTCACGAAGCTGGCCTCTGGCTGCAGGGAGATCTGGCCTATGTCGCAGGAGCCTACGACGGGATGTACATTGTGGACGTGAGCGACCCGCAGAATCCCGCGGTCGTTAAGATGCTGCCCGGAGTAGATGCCTGGGGTGGCTGCGTGCGAGACAGCCTTCTGTACGTGTCCGATTTCGATGAGTCACTGCACATCTACAGCGTAGCGAATCTCAGCAACACATACGAGCTAGGTTCTGTCTTCGTGCCCGGTGCGGGTCACGACGTAGGGGTGCTTGGCAACTACGCCTTTGTCGGGGCCGCAGGTCTCGGTCTGGTTGATATCTCGGACCCTCGCACGCCGACATTGCTGACCTGCTACGCCACACCGGACTTTGTCAGGCGAGTCGTCTGCGATTCGCCCTATGTCTACGCCGCGTGCTGGGGTGCTGGCGTACTCGTGTTCGACACAACATCGGCTGCGGTGGCGGAGCCAGCATCGCGGTCGATGCCGTCAACTCCAGTTAGACTACTTGGGTCAGTGACAAGCAGCAAAGCGACTCTTGAGCTATCACGGACTCAAGGAAAGGAGGTTCATCTCCAGCTATTCGACATAGCTGGCAACAGAATCGGAAGGGCCGACATTCCCACGAGAGGTTCCAGCACGACATGCTATCAGCTTGACCTGACGGGCAGGTCGGCCGGGGTCTACATCGTGCGGGTGAACGTCGGCGATAGGGCATATCACCTGCGCATGATAAAGCTACAATAGAGGAGGTAGTCTGTGAGGCGCAGAATCGTCTGTATTCTGGCGACGGCAGTCGCCGTTGCCTTTTGCTTTCTGAAGTCCTATGAGGTACAGCCAACTCACTACCCGTGGAGCGGTTGGACGTCCACGAACGGCTACGTAGCCCAGACTTTCATCGCCAACTTCGATTCGGCGGCTGAGGTTTGGTGCTTCGTCGGAGACCGTGGCAACGGGAGCAGCTACAACGTCGATATATACGACTATCCTGACGGTTCAGGCTGGATCGCGCGCAAGCACGACGTTCCGTCGCCGGCCATGGGATACGTCTGGCTCAAGTTCGAGCTTGAGACACAGACAGGCCAGAAGTTCGTGCGGGGCAAGGAATACAAGGTCGTGGTGACGAGGCCGGAAGGGCAGATCAACTGGTTCCGGGACACCACGAACCAGTATTCCTACGGCCACATGGAGGGAGGAGGCGGTTCCCGGACGCCCAAGGATGATCTCTGTATGAAGTTGTTCGGCAAGGCACGGGTGGGCACAGAGTTCGCTACGCACTCCAACGTCGCTTGGAGTGACGACCCTGCCTATGAGACCATCCCGTACACGCCATCCTGGTGCTGGGATAGCTGCATCAGGCGCGAGTCCGAGCTCGGGATCGAGTACGACAAGATAGGCTACGGCTTCTGGCCGATCATCCAACGCACCGGGAACACGCGCTGGGTCTGGGGCTGGTTGGATACGCTGATGATGAGCTTCGCAACCCATCGAGTGCGGCCCATCATGTCGTTCAGGGGAACTCCAGAGTGGGCGACCTGCGCGCACTCAAGAGGCGGGCAACCACTCGGGTGCGCGATTCCCATCAACCTCTGGAAACCGGTGCGTGATGGCGACAGCATCAACGACGACAACTACTACGCCAAGTACATCTACGAGTTCGTGCGGCGATACGGCCCCAAGGGGTCTGCATATAACGGGGATTCGAGTGGTGTCTTCTGGTGGCGCCATCAGAGCCTTGACACGTTGTACATCCGCCTCTTCGAGGGGTTTCCGGAGACGCCGTACAGCGGGCTCCACGCCCCGTGGCGAGACTCATTTACGGAATACCCGGGCGGGTACTGGCGGCTGGTTCCCGATCCCTTCAGCAGCGATAGTGTCCGATCCTGACTACCGTGATACGATCGCTCACCACATCCAGCTCTACGGGGAAACGGAGGGTCTGAAGTCGAGTCTCGCCGCGGCGTACGCGCGCCTCATTATCGTCGTAGATTCCGCAGTCAAGCTGGCCTACATGCCGAGTCTTCCGGGTCAACCGGCTAGGTGTCAGTCTGTGGCCTACATTGAAGACCAAGGTATGTATGGCATGAATGACTGGTTGACCAGGTTGAAGGCCTACGGCGCGGACACCTGCTTCGACGTGGCGAGCTGCTGGGGCTACGCTTGGACCGGGAACCCGGAGGGACATGCGGGAGTTCTGCAATGGGTGCGGAATTGCCTATCCGACGCCGGGTACGCGCCCAGACCCTGCATCTTCACAGAGTTTGGATGCGTCTGGGAGAAGTACAATCCTCCGACTGACGTCCAGCGCGCGTTCCACCTGTCAAAAGCCTATCCCGTGCTTGAGGCAGCTAACGCCACGCCTGGCTACCCGGCGCTGCAGGGAGCGTGGTTTACGTTCTCAAGCCAGTACATGGGTGGCAACTGGCCGATAATCCTCGACACTACGCACAATTGGCAGTCGTTGGCTCCCGCCTATGCGTACGAGCAGTGGGGCACGCTGGCCAAAGGGGCGGACTTCGAGGGCCGCATACCTTGCGGGGACTCGGTCTTCGTGCTGCAGTTCGAGGACACGCTCCACAAGAGATTCTGGACGGCATGGGCGGCAGACCCCGATAGCCAGAACCTCGTGGTCGGCATCCCGGCGCGCTCTGACATCATCGACAGCGTATCGACTCAGATCGATGACACCCCTGACCAGGGGAGCCAAAGCAGCGGGATGGGCGGTTGGCTAAGCGCAACGCTCGACACGGTCCCGCTCATCATAGCCGAGCGCGAGACTCTGCACCGTCCGGACATCACCGTTGACAGCGTGTGGTGCACACCCGACGCGGATTCGGGGCTGCCCGTCGTGTTCCACGCGAAGCTCCGGAACACCGGTACAGATTCTACACCCATCTCCTCTCCCAATTACTACCTCTGTACGCGCGTGAAGTTCTACATAGAGGGCGGGTTGGCGAGACAGGCCGACTACCTCCCGAGCATCTACGTAGACTCAACGGTTATCGTGTCCGCGGACACGGCGCTGCAGTTGCCCGTGCCTCTACCGGTGCTCGTCTGCGCAACCGCCAACGAGGACCAGATGTACGTCGAACTCGGCATGAACGACAACGCCGGCTATTTCAGGTGCGGCTCAGCCGGCGGCGATGGCGGGCAGTCGGGCGGGAATAGCGACTTGCCCAAGACTCTGAGCTTGAGCCAGCCGCTTCCGAACCCGGCAAAGGGTGCGCTCAGGGTCAGGTACGCTCTGCCCAAGCAGACTCGGGTCAGCGTCAAGCTCTACGACGTCTCGGGCAAGCTCGTGACAACCGTGGCAAGGGGTGAACAGGCTCCGGGCTACTACGACGTGACGTGGGACCGCAAGGATGATCAAGGAGGCACGGTTGCCCGCGGAGTTTACTTCCTCACGCTGAGCGCCGAGGGCAAGCGCTTCTGCAGAAAGGTCGTCCTGACAAAATAGCTCCCGGTTCGGGACACGATTTGAATTGCCCGGGCGCAATTCGGTCATGTCCCTGCAGGGCCGTCGCCAGTCATGGTGGCGGCCTTCTGCTGTCTAGTCGGACCTCGGGCTACTCGATAACGGACAGGCTACGGTTTTGGCGGCGGGGAGTTGAAGACTTTGGTCCGGATCGCCGCGAGTACGTCCGGGTCCTGTCCTCGGCTCGCCCACTTCTGGAGCAGGACTTCGCTCGCCATGGCGAAGCTCTCTCCGGATATGCTCTGCTGCCGCCCGAGCTTCCAAAGTTGGCGGGCGTAGCTCAGATAGGGGACGTAGTTGGTGGTGTGAACTCCCTGCTGGTTCAACACTTCTTTGACCTGGAGTTCCATGGCTGCCATCTCCGTGGTCGCCGCCTCGTAGCGCCGTAGCATCCCCTCGTGCAACTGGTCGAGGGTCGCCTTGGCCCGTTCCGGGCTGTACTTCTTCTGCCAGCGCTCTATACGTCTCGTAACATCGGACATTTCCGCGCTCCCTTCATCCGGTCCTGACTACTCGATAGGCATTAGGAACAGCTACCATCCGGTAGCAGTCCACTGCAGTAGCGGGCAAGCCGAAGCTCAGCGTAGCTCCGTCTGTCCGTTCACTACCTCTTAGACACGCCTAGCAGTAGGTCGATGCGCATAAGTATAAGTCATTGCAGTTACTTACGATACATGAGCTGCTACACATGGTAGCATAGACATCAGCGTCCCAGTCACCGTCTGGGGGACCGTCCGGGGGTCCGGACTCAGGACATAGGTAACAGGTTATTATCAGGACATAGGTAACACATTGAGTACATGGAGGTGTGAATATGTCCTGGTCGATTCGAGATCTGGAAGATGCCCGAATTGAGTTTGTGACGATTGCTCGTGAGGCTGACGTCAACATGAGCGCGGTGTGCCGGGAGTTCGACATCACTCGGAAGAGCGGCTACAAGTGGCTGCGTCGCTATGAGACGTCCGGACTGGATGGGCTGAAGAACCGGAGCCGTCGGCCCCGGTCCAGTCCTCTGCGGTTGAATGGCGATGCCGTTGTCGCCTTGGTGAAGTTGCACGACGATCATGACGACTGGGGTCCGAAGAAACTCCGGGCACGGCTAATCAAGGACGGCTCGTGCCAGGATAACCGATTCCCCAGCTTGGCGATGGTAGCCCGACTGGCGCGGCGGATGGGTTGGACCGAAGCCAAAGGTCGTGGTCGACCGCGGCCGCAGCGAGCTCTTCCTACTGAACCATTGAGCGGCGCCGAGCGTCCCAATCATGTCTGGACGGCAGACTTCAAAGGCTGGTGGCGGACCCGGGATGGTGAGCGCTGTGAACCGCTGACTACTCGCGACCTCTACAGACGCTATATCCCCTGTCTGCGGCCGATGGTCTGGCGTAGTACTGAGGCTATCAGGCAGGCTTTTACCGAAGTGTTCCGGCGTTACGGTCTGCCGGATATCATCCGGAACGACAATGGCAGCCCGATTGCCCCCATCACCGGTCCCCATGGATTAACCCGGTTCAGTGTCTGATGGTTCAGTCTGGGGATCAAGCCCGAGCGCGTCAGGCCGGGACATCCGGAACAGAACGGCGGCCACGAACGGATGCATGGCGACATCGCCCGAGCGATTCAGTCAGCGCCTGAGGCAACCGTAGCCGAAGAGACGGTACGGCTCGAACGCTGGCGCAGCGACTTTAACGCTGAGCGACCACATGAAGCCTTGGCCATGCAGACACCAGCCGACCTCTACCGATGCTCGCCGCGTCACTTATCCGACGTAAAGCCGTACGTCTATCCGGCTGGCTTTGAGCGAAGACGGATGCAAAAAGACGGGTGTATACACTTCCGCGGCCAATGTGTAAACTCCAGTGAAGCGTTGGCGAGGATGGAGGTTGGGCTACAGCCGGCAAGCGAGAACCGCTGGCTGGTGTGGTCCTGTGACCTGGCAGCCAGTAGATTGGAGTCGAAGAACGGCAAGACCAAACGTTGCCCGGTAGCAGAAAACCAGCCGCCCGGCGACGGAAACTGTAACCCATGCCCTGACAACAAACTGTAACCCATGTCCCGTTCGCGCCATTCCATTCCATGATGAAACATGGTTGGCGTCGACATATCATGTTGAGAATCAATGAGTTGGCTTCGGCGCCGCCCACGCAGCAAATACTGCGCAGATTCTTTCGACGCATCGCCGCAAATCACGGCGCTGGAACCGTCGCAATAGGCGGCAGTAAGGCGCGTGGGGCGCGCAAGTCAAACTGCAAAATGCAAATATCAAAAGGCAAAATGCTTCG
>Ga0136653_10000428_pt1 | contig 22189 bp, 23 predicted proteins | sample LakKivw275mmetaG_FD_94866 | JGI IMG/M metagenome (GOLD analysis project Ga0136653, IMG submission 94866) | Anoxic lake water microbial communities from Lake Kivu, Rwanda to study Microbial Dark Matter (Phase II) - Lake Kivu water 275m metaG... | ecosystem: Environmental > Aquatic > Freshwater >...
ATCTAAAACAGCTAAAATAATTGCTGCTAATATAAGAAGAATACCGATGCATCTATTTTTATCCTTAAAAACAAAGTATCCTCCGACAATTCCATAAAATAAAGAAAGTGCAAAAAAAGAGACAGAAATTATTAAATTCATAAATAAACTTAATCTTTGTTGCCTGGGTAGGATTCGAACCTACGAATGGAGGCTTCAAAGGCCTCTGCCTTACCACTTGGCTACCAGGCATTATTTTTCGCCAATCCACTCCACCATTGCCAGCTCCAGCGGCAATTGGGGCAAGGCGGCGGATTTAACTTCGTTTTCGGCCCGCATAAAGAGCCGAATAGCTTTGATAAAATCAGCGCTGGTAAATTTTTGGCCCTGCTCTAAAATAGTCTTAAACTGCTCGTCCGTCAATTCCGGCGCTACTAGCTGCCTAATTTTAGCCGTTTCGCCGCCTTGGCGATAAGCGGCTAAAACCATGGCTTTGCGCAAATAATTTATTAAAGACTTGGCAAATTGGCCCAATTCATAGCCGTCTTCCGCGAGCTTATTGATAAAACCCAGCGCGCCGGGCAAATCTTTTTTAATTAAAAAATCAACCATAGCCATGACCGCCGAGATATCGGCTGTGCCCAAAATCGTCTGCGCTTCCGCCAAGGTGATTTCTTTATCCTCCATGGCCATCACTTGTCCCAGCAACGATTCGGCGTCGCGCGCCGCGCCGTCGGCGTTTAAGGCGATAAGTTCCAACGCCTGCTTATCAATTTTTACACCCTCTTCTTTAGCAATTAACTTTAACCGGTCAACAATTTTATTCAGTGTTAGTTTGTGAAAATCAAACCGCTGACAACGAGAAATTATGGTCTGGGGCACTTTATGGATTTCAGTGGTGGCCAGAACAAAAATGGCGTGCGCGGGCGGCTCCTCCAGGGTCTTAAGCAACGCGTTGAATGCCTCACGCGTTAACATATGCACTTCATCAATAATGAACACTTTATACTTTAGCCGCACCGGCGAAAATTTGATGCCTTCGCGCAGCTCTCTAATTTCATCGATACCGCGGTTGGAAGCCGCGTCAATTTCAATCAAATCTAAGGCCCGGCCCTCATTGATTTCCTGACAGGCTAAACACTTATTACAGGGTTCAAAACCTTTGCCTGTCCCGAGTTTAGTCGAGGGACGGTTTTCACAATTAACGGCTTTAGCTAAGAGCCTAGCTACCGTGGTTTTGCCCGTGCCGCGGGGACCGGTAAACAAATACGCGTGCGCCACCTTACCCAACGACAAAGCGTTGGTTAAGGTTTTTATCACGTGCTCCTGGTTAACCACCTCGGCAAAGGATTTAGGCCGATATTTGCGGTATAAAACAAGATTTTCCATAACTTTAGTATAAGCTTAGCGATAAAAAACGGCAAGCTGGTTAAGGCTTGCCGTTTTTAAATACTAACACTTCTTAGCTCTTAAAAACTATGAGTTTATAGCCCAAAAAGTTCCAGGTCATGCCCGCCAATGTGCCGGCAAAAGCGCCGACATTGGCCCAGCGCACCGCGCCAATTCCCCACTGCGGCCCCCAAACATTCACTATCAAGGTAGCTATCCCAACATTCAACAAAAAACCGATAACGCTCACCACAAAAAACTGCAACATCTCCTTGCCGGTTTTTTCCTCGCTGGCCCCGCCCTCCAGCGACAGCTTTTTGAAGGTCCAAAACTTGTTCCAATAATAACTGTTGACCGTGGCGATCAGGAACGAAGCGCCCTTAAAGACCATATAAAGATAGCCGGAAGCAATGCTGGTCAAAAATATCAATAAATTCAAAATTCCCCAGTCAACAAAAGTGTTCAACGCGCCCACCAGCACGAATTTGGCCAGCTGATAAACAACCTTGATCTTGGTTGCTATCAAGTAAGTCAGCCACATGCCCAAAACCGATAATATTGGCAACACGACCAATAAACTCAAGGCCCAACTTTGTTTGATGGCAAAATTCTGGGCAATCGGCAATATCAACAACGCGCAAAGCAAGCCCACGGCCGCTGAAATTATCAAGTCCTTTTGAAAAATAGTTAGGCCGGCTTGGCCTGATGGGCTCACCTGGCCGCCAAGCGGCCTGGGCTGGTTTAAGTTTTCTTCTGCCATAATATTTTAGCTTAATGTTTAAGTTTTATAATGACTAGCGATGGTTTGTTCCACTAGAGTTCGGTCGTGGCCATACTTTAAACGCGACAATTCTTTTAAAGCTTCAATTATCTCCCGGCTCTCCTTGGGTGGCCGGTCAAAAACAACGTTAAAGGGCTTGGAGGTCAAATTGTTTATTAGCAACTTGGCGCAGGCGTTGAAATTATCCAAATTTATCAGGTCGTTTTGGTCAAAAACCGGCGCAAATTGCTTAACTAAAACTTCCGCGTCTTCCGCCCCGACCCGCATAACGAGCATCGAACCAATGTTGCCAAAAACCGCGTCGCGGATCTTTTCCGGCACTTGCTTGACATACTGATGAGCCACGGTCAAGCAAAGTTTGTATTTTCTGGCTTCCGACAAAATTGTGGAGATGCTGTCAGTGGTGAAATTCTGGAATTCATCAAGATACAGATAAAAATCCGGGCGCTCCTCTTCCGGCGTATCCACGCGCGAAAAAGCCGCCATCATCAACTTGCCCACAATTATTAATCCCAGCAAATAAGCGTTCAAATCGCCCAATCGCCCTTTGCTTAAATTCACAATTAAGATTTTTTTGCCGTCCATTATCTCCCGAAAATTAAAAGCGGATTGGCTCTGACCAATGATGGGCCGCATAAAATCGTTGGCAATGAACGTGTTAAATTTGGAAGTGATGTAGGGCACGATGTTCACTAAGGCCGCCTCGCCGCCGGCTTTTTCCGCTTCTTTTTCCCAAAAATCCTTAACCACAATATTTTGACACTTAGCCAGCAGCCGCTTGCGATACGCCGCATCCGCCAGCACTCGCGGCACATCCATTAGCGTGGCGCCTTCGGCCGGATCATCCATTAAAAGCTGCAAGGCATTGCGGGTATATTGCTCAAAGATCGGCCCGCCCGTGGTTTTCAGATCATAAAGCTTGTCAAAAATGCTGATTAGCTCGTTAACAATAAAGGTTTTCTGCTCCGGATACTTTGGGTCATATTCCAACATATTAAGACCCATCGGCCGTTCCAGGTCCGCCGGGTTAAAATAAACCACATCTTCCGCCCGCTCCTTGGGCACGCACCCCAGCACGTAGTCGGCAAATTCGCCGTGCGGGTCAATCACGCCCAGGCCCTCAGTTACAACATCCTGCGCCAACATTCCCTGCATAGCTGAAGTTTTACCCGTGCCGGTCTGACCCACAATATACAAGTGCCGCCGCCGGTCGTTCCGCTGCAACCGCACTACCGTTTCCACGCCCCGGAAAGTATTCTTACCCAATATTAAACCGTCGCTCGGCATATTAGGCGGCGGCGCAGCCTGCTTAGATCTGATAAACTTGACTTTGGGCGTATCAACTTCGGTAGTGGGAAAATGAAAAATTGAAGCTAGTTCTTCGGTGCTCAAAACAATCGGTCGACTATTATCAAAAATCCGAAAAGAAAAATTATAAAGTAAATTCTTTAAAGCGCGACCCGCCCTTAGACGGCTGGTCTTTAAAGAATTCAAATTGGCGGTGTTAAACTGGGCAAAAGAGCTTTCCAGCTGCAGCAGCAACGCCTCGGCTTGCTCCGGCATCTTGGCTGAAACGATCAGATTAATATTGGCCTCGTAGGCAACCTTGTTGGCTTTAGCCTCTAAAGCTTTGATAATTTCGGTGTTAAGCGGCGTGACTGACGGCGGCCCGAGAGGCGTAGCTGGTTTTTGAGGAGTAAATAAGACCTGGGAAGAAGCCGGGCCGGTACCGCTTAAAATGTCGGTTAACCGGACGAACCAGTTGCGGTCCACTTGCAAGGTCGCCAGATCATAATGGCGGCCTTTTTGCATTTCCCGGGCAATTCTTAGGGCCATTTTTCGCCAGCGCTTGGCGGTGAGAGGTTTAATTATTAACTGAATAGCCGCCCCTTCTCCGGTTGTATCCAGCTTGCTTAAAGCATTGACGATCTCATTTAACGGATCAGCGTCTAAGCCTTGATATGTCCTGATCGGCAAGGAAATGCCGCGGTTGGGAAAAATGTAAGAAGCTAAGCTAACGCCCTGCGGATTGAAGATATTGTAATCCTGCGCCGGCCGGACATCAGCGGTCGGGAAAAAACCGTGAATTTGTTTTTCCATCACATTCTGTAGCCGACGCGGGCACGCTACATAAAAACAAATTTCCTCGCCCACGTTTTGCACCGCCATTTCAAAAGCAAACACCGGCTGACCGTACAAAAACGCTGACCAGCCTTTTTCTTTCAAGTTGCTTAAGCTGGCGTAAAACTGCTCCATTACCGCCACCAGCTCCTTAAATGGTTTTTTGGCTTTATCGTCCGCGGCCAGCTTTGGCACTGACACTAAAAACAAGCTCATATTCAGCGCCCGAACCACGCGGCCCTTGCCTTGAATTAATTTGACCACCAGATACAACGATAAAAAAACCACGATAAAAAACAATACCATGGTCAGCGGAAACAATATTAAATTAAGGTCAAAGGCCTCCACTTTTGAAAATTAGTTAAACTTCTTCCAGCTTTCCTTTCTGCACCAATTCCTTATGCAGCTCGTCAATCAACACATCATGAAACTCATCCATCAGATAAGGATTATCCAGCCCCTTTACTACTTCCACCGCGTGAGCCACGCCCTTTACGAACGCCAGGTCCACCAATGATTTTAATTGCTGGTTTTTTTCCAGCTTCTTGAGGCGCTTGGCGTCAGCCTGAACTGGCGCGACCGCCGCCGCGGCTGGCGCGGGAGCAACGGGACTGGCGCTCTGAGCGCTGGCCGCCGGCTTGGGCGCTTCTTGAGCAATTATCTGTTCCAAAGAAGGCGGCGCTTCTTTTTGCAGCGCCGCTTTTTTGACGGCTAGCTCCTTTTCCAGCGCCAAAATTTCCTGCTCCACGGAAGAGCCGGCTGCCGGAGCAGACGCTGACGCTGTCTCCGGTTTTTCTTCGGTTGACTCACGATAAGGATCGGGCATAAAAAGATAAAATAAAAAGTGCTAAAAACAATCAGGCGGCCAGCAGCATGTCCACGGTCTGGGCCATGTCCTGCTTGAATTTAGCCACTTCATTCTGAATGAGTTTCTCGTAATTGGGCACGTTGGCCACAAAAAACTCATTGACTTTCCCGGCGTCACCGGTCTTAGAGGCCTCTTCCAGCTCGTTGCGCTTTTCCTCAGAAAGACTTTCCAGCAGCACCAAAGTTATTCTTTTTAACACTGCCTCGGTCATGGCAGCCAGCACCTCTTCCTGCTTAGCTGGCGGCAATTCATCAATGCCTAGCTCCTTAATGATATCCTGCTGGATAGATTGGGTTGGCATGTTATTTTGTTTTTAGTGATTATGTTTTTGTTATTTTATTTACCGTACTTTTCAAAAAACTGCCCTACGGTTTTGGCCATGTCTTCTGAAGGTACTAGTTTTTTATCAACCAGTTGCCGGGCAAATTTAGCCAGCGCTGAAAGCTTCTGCGCGCCATTATAGGTCATATTACCGTAGCGGTCGCCGCTAAAAGCTTCCTGACCGCCAAAGCCGTGCCACTTATTGGCCAAGCCATATTTATTATCGGTCACTGACTCCGGAAAATCCTTAAGTAAAGTTTCCAACGAAACCTTGTCTTTTAAAGCCAAATAATCTCCGTCCTTAAAAAGTTCCGGTTTAACGTTTTCGGTCACTAATTTCTTAAGCGCGTCTCCGGTAATCTCCCCTGATTTTTTGACCTCCTCAATAACTTTATCGGCATCGCCAAAATAGGCTTTCAAATAATCCATGTCCGCCAGGTTCATGCCGGACTTGGGATTTAATTCCACAAACCCCTCGCCGATGCGATGCATCATTTTGGCGTAGCCTTCGGCGTTGGCCGAATAGCCTAATTTTTTCAGTTCAGCCAATGTTTCGGGGTTCTTTAAGGCCTGACCGGAATGCTCTAGCCACAAATTGTGGGCTTTGGCGCCGGACCATTTATTAATATCCGCCTGACCATCCCAGCCGAATTTTTTGGCGGCTTCAGGATTGGCTTTAAAGTAGTCAATAATCGCGCCTCCCGGCCCACGTTCACCTATCGGCAATTTCTCGGCCGCTGCCTTCGCTATTCCCGGCTGTTCCGACGAAGCTACTGGTGTGCCCATCGACGGCCCTTTAATCCAGTCGGCGACATTCCGGATAGCGTAACCCAAGGCCCCCGAACCAACCAATGCCCCCGCTGTTCCAGCCAAAATAAATCGCTTGGCCTTGTCACCTTTTTTGGCTTGGGCCAAGCCCACCATTTTCTCTTCTAGCTTACTGTCTTCTTCTAGGGCTTCTGAAGACTTATCGCCAAATTCCTTCACGATTCTTTTTTCAGCACTCCTTTGCTGCGCTCCCTTCATCAACTGCTCTAAGCCCCCTGCCGTTAACGCCCCGCCCAACACCCGTAAGCCCGCCTGCCCAGCAAAAGCGGCTGACATAACCATCGCCCCTGGCACACCGCCGGCCAAAGCGCCCGCCGCGCCAACGGTTAGCAGGCCGGCCGAAACCGCCATTCTGCCCTTTAGCGGCAATTTTTTATACCAATCCATAAAATTGCCAACCTTCTCATTCAACCCCTTCCGCCAAGCGCCCATTTCCTCAATTTGCTTGTCGGATTTTAGACCATCAACCAGAGCCGCCTCTTTAGCCGCTTCTGCCACCAATTCTTTGGCGTATTCGTTAACCAGCTTATCAATCTCTTCTTGTGTCTTACCGGACCCGACTAGCTCCTGTTTTTTCCCTTCTAATAAATTCTTTTGTTTTTCCTTAAAGGCCTTAGCCCAATCTTTTTGTTTGACCGCCAATGATTCTTCTGCTTGGCCCTTCTCTAGGGTGGCCGCGGCAATCTCTTCTTTTTTCTGAACGCGCTTTTCCCCCAGACTGAAGAACCCCTTGAGCTTAGCCAATTTACCGCTGGCTTTGCCGGCCTGCTGATCTTGAGACCAAACATCAATAAATTCTCGCCGCGCTATCTCTAAATTAGTTGGAGTCTCTACGCGCTCTGGCGCAACACTAGCCCGCGACGGCCCTCTTAAGGCCTCCGGCGAACCAGCCACGGCAGACTCCCCTCTCCTTGCTCTTTCTTGGGGCTCAATATCCTTCCATTCTTCTATTTCCACCAATTTTTCTGCCAACCCCTTCTTATTAAAGTCCTCTGGCTTAATGACCCCTGGATCATAACCAAGCTCCTCGGCTGATTGAATGTGTTTAGGTAATTCTTCTGCCATAGTTTTTAAATAAAAATTAAAAGCTAAAACTGGCGGCGTGCGCCAGCACCTCTTGTTTAAATTTAACAATTTCGTTGTCCGTCAGCTCTTCAATGTTGGGCACCTTGTTCAATAAAAACCTATAAACCGCCTGACCATCATTCTCTTGGGATAAAAACTGACTGAATTCCTGTTTGTCGCCAGATGACAAGCTTTCTATCACCTGCAGCAATACCCGCCGCTGAATTAGATCGCCCATTTTATTTAATAGCTCTTTTTGCCGTTCGGGCGGCAATCCCGCCAAACCCAATTCCTCAAGAATGTTCTTTTTTAAAACGTCTTCTTTTTGGCTCATAAAATTGTAATTTTAAAAACGCCAGCTAAAAGCCGGCATTCATTAAATACCCCGAGATACGCTATCTTCTATCGCTCGACTTGCCAGAAGCTTACGATAAAGATCCAAACTGTCGGGCGAAAGACCGTTCTCCGCTTCCTCGATCTTAGCCCTCACACCATTAAAAAACTTTAAAATTATATTCTCTTTAGCCTCTGGGCTGGTCTCAACTGGCGCCTTTGGCCCCTCAAACCACTTTCCTAAATTCATAGTTTTGCCCCTCCTTTAAAAGTTAAGGTTTTACTTATCTTTATTTTATCACAACCAAACCACTAGGCAAGGCCAGCCGTCAAACTATCCACAAACGCCCCAGCTGATAATCTGCTATAATATAGACATAAAAAACCTAATCAAAACCATGACTAAAACCATCAGCAACTTAGTGGCGGCGGGCCTCTTAATTTTTATGGTGGCTATCGCCTTTTTCAGCTTAAGGGGCGATTCGGCCATTATGGACGAGGTAGCTCATTTGCCGGCCGGCTATTCCTACATTGCCAAACACGATATGCGGTTGAACCCAGAGCACCCGCCGTTGATCAAAGACTTGGCCGGCGGCGCCGTGTGGCTATATTCTAAGATCTCTGGACTACCCATCTCTTTTCCCGACCAGATCGCGGCCTGGCAAAAAGACGTCAATAGCCAGTGGGATTTTGGCTTTGATTTTTTGTACAAAGAAGGCAATGACGCTGATTTGATGCTGCTCTGGGGCCGCCTGCCAATGCTGATGGTTTTGTTAATTTTGGGAATTTATATTTTCCGCTGGGCGCGCCAACTTCTGGGTCCGGCCGCCGCCCTGCTGGCTTTATTTTTATACGCCTTCTCACCTACCTTTTTGGCGCACGGCCGCTATGTGACCACTGACGTGGCGGCGGCGGCTGGCGTTTTCATCGCCAGTTATTACTTTATCCGCTGGCTGAAGGCGCCAACCGCCAAAAATCTAATTATTGCTGGCTTAGTCTTTGGTCTGGCGCAACTGGCCAAATTCTCCGTCTTTTTGCTGGTGCCGCTTTTTGGCTTTATCGCCCTGCTTTGGTTCTACCTTAAAACCAGGGAAAATACCGCCAGCTGGCTCAAAAATGGTTGGCAATACCTTGGTGGCACGGTTTTGCTAATGGCTGTTGGTTATATTTTTATTGTCTGGCCGGTCTATATTTTTCATGTGGCCAATTACCCGGTGGCCAAACAAGTGGCTGATACGCAATTTATCCTACAGTCTTTCCAGTCTCGGTTTCTCGCCAATTTCATAATTTGGCTGGCCGGCCAACCAATTTTGCGAGCCATTGCCCAATACGGACTGGGGCTGGCTATGGTGCTGCAGCGGGCCACTGGCGGCAACACGGCTTATTTTTTGGGTGAAATTTCTAACACCGGCTCGCGTCTTTATTTCCCGATCGTGTATCTGCTTAAAGAAACCTTAACGCTCCATATCCTAACTTTAATAGCGCTGGGTTTCGGCGGCTGGCAATTCATTAAAAATAAATTTTATCGCTGGTCTAGCTTTCACCAGTTGCTTAAACAAAATATCGACCAGGTGCTGATGCTTTGCTTCATCGCGCTTTACTGGTATTCCAGTTTAAGCTCAATTTTAAACATCGGCGTCCGCCATATCCTGCCGACTTTTCCTTTTGTCTTCTTGCTGGTGACAGAACAGGTCAAACAATGGCTGCTCAAAAAGCCAACCAACCGGCCAAAGTTTATTATGTCGCTTAAGTTTTCCTTGGTTGCGCTGTTGATTCTCTGGCAAGCGATTAGCGTGGTTAAGATTTATCCGTCGTTTTTAGCCTACTTTAATGAGCTGATCGGCGGGCCAGCCAACGGTTATAAATACGTCACCGATTCCAACCTGGATTGGGGACAGGATTTGAAACGCCTGGCGCAATGGGTCAAGCAAAACAAAGTTGATAAAATCTACGTTGAGTATTTTGGCGGCAGCACGGTTGAATATTATTTGGACGATAAATTCTCGCCCTGGTGGGGCCAGCGCTCGCCGCAAGACCTAAACGAAAAAGGCGGCTACTTGGCACTTTCAGCCACTTTTTTGCAGGGCGGCCGAGGGAAGCTGGCGCCGGGTTTTTATGATAAATCCGGCTACTATAACTGGCTCAATAATTTTGAACCGCTGACCGTTATCGGCCACTCTATCTTTGTCTACTATATTCCGCCGGAATCGATAAAATAATAATTGGCAATAAAACAAAAAACCCAATAACTATTTATAATAGACCCGAGTCGGCGTTCGCAAGTCTACATACTTTAAACTTCCTCGTCTCTCTTTCAGTTCGCCGCCGAGCAAAGCCGATAAAACCTTGGCTTGGGCATCAAGCGAACGATTGGCGTCAAAATAAACTGCCCAACCCTGGTCGGTTAAGGCGGTCAGATCGGCGCTGCCTTCTTCAACTGGCAAAATGAAGCCCAAAAAATTAACTTCTGCGTCGCGCAACTGCTGCCTGGCCTGGACGGCAAATTGAATTGTTGAGGAAGCCATAATCACCCGCCCCAGCTCCGGCTCAACTGAAACAGGCCGAAAAAAAGTTGGCAGCAAGGTTCCGGAAATCTCGGGTGATTCGCGAAAAGCCAAACCGCCGCTGTCAATAAAAAAACAGCGCTCACTGACGGGTAAAACAATCTTTTCTTTTTCGGTAGTCGTCGCGCTAGCAATGGTCGCCCCGCACTGACACCAAACAGCCACTGTCTCCCGACCAATTATTTTTATCTTTATGCCCTGCTTGATATTTCTTTCTATCTGAACGCTGGCCGCTTCTGGATAATCCGACAAAATTTGCCCGGTCAATTGCCCGCCCCAAAAAGTAAACCAGCTATCCCTGGGAATTACTTTTAACATCTTGCTTTCTATAAATTGCTTAGTGACCGTTTCTGCTTGCATTGTGGCGGTAAAATTAGTTCCCTCTACTTTCCACTGCTTAATCTTAAAAACCGGCGACCAAACACCCAAATACACCAACCCTCCCAACGCCAAAATTAAAAATCCCCCGCCCAACCAAAATCGCCACGTCAGCTTGTTGGTTTGACGATTGACCGCCTTAACGGAAGTGGTTAAAAAATTACGTCTTTTTCTCCGACGATAAGCGAAGGTCACAGAATTTCTTTATGTTTATTTTAATTCTAACACAAAAAACCCTGGCTAAAAAATAAGAGCCCGCTAAAACCATCGTTTTAAACGAGCTCTTAAAAATTTATTATCGTCGCCTTCACCAGCCAAATACCAGCCAAAGCAGCTGCGGTCATTATGGCAAAAAGTGATAAAGCAAAAAGCGCTTTAAACTTTCTATATTTGGCCGCGACCATTTTTTGAGATACGTGATCGGCTATAGCCAATAGAATACAGCTAGCCAACAAGCTAAATAAAAATTTTAAAAAACAGGTTCCTCCCATTGTTGACCACCCCACAGAAATCACCTCCTTTTCCCTGGAATAGTTTTTCTATTTTCGCTTTCTAATAATTGCCCAAACGTCGTCCGGGATTGGCGGCGGCTCATGCACGGGGCTTACTCCCGGATACCGCCAAGCTGAAATAACGGTTATTTCTTTGCTAAAATCAAATTTTGTTTTCTGTTTGGTTTTTTTACGTTTGGTCGCCCACATCACCCAGATCTCATAAGGATGTTTTTGAGAGCCGGCCGGTTGCATGCCGGCCACGGTATCAGGCGCTACGCCAACTTCCAAACGCTGGGGGTGCCGCAGCACGCGCTTGACGCGACTGGCAGACAAGCGGTACTGCCGCATCTTTTTTTTAACATGATCGGTCCAGTAAAGACCGGGTTGAATTATCAGCCCCATTAACTTAAAAGGCCTCGCTAAGGCGGGCCTCCTTGATTATTTATTTTCTTCCTTATCTCTCATGGCCGGAAATAAAATCACTTCCCGCAAGGTCGGCGCGTTGGTCAAAAGCATCACTAACCTGTCCACGCCCAGCCCCCAACCGGCGGCTGGCGGCATGCCATATTCCAGGGCTTCAATAAAATCCTGGTCATAACGCACATCCTCACCATGCAAGCTTACCTGTTCCTTCATCCTTTTTGCCTGCTCCTGGGGATCGTTAAGCTCGCTATAAGCATTAATCAATTCAAGTCCGCCAGCAATAACCTGGAAACGTTCGGCGTAGCGTTTCTTTAAGCCAGTGTTAAGCTTTTCTTTAGCCAAAGGTGACATTTCCAAGGGATAATCAACAACGAAAGTCGGGGCTATCAATTTTGGCCGCGCTACTTTAAATAGCGCGTCTATGGCACGGCAAGGCTTATCGTCTTCAGGCTTAACTCCCTGCTTTTCTAATTCTTTTAGAACTTCTTTCTCAGACGCTTCGTCAATATCAATATCAAACTCCCTTAAAAGCAACTCGCGCATTGTTATTCTTTTAAAGGGGGTAGAAAAATTTATTTTATTGCCCTGATATTCAGTCTCCATCTCCGGCAAGATGAATTCAAACATTTCTTCGGTCAGCCTCATTAAATCTTCGTAGTTAGCGTATGCCCAGTAAAATTCCAGCTCAGTAAAATCGGGATTGTGGAGCTTATCCATTCCTTCATTACGAAAACACCGTCCCAGTTCAAAAACTTTTTCAAATCCGCCCACCAACAAACGCTTCAAATAAAGCTCCGGCGCAATACGTAAATAAAGATCTACACTTAAAGCGTTTAAGTGAGTTTTAAAGGGCTTAGCCAGCGCTCCGCCAGGAATTGTTTGTAATACCGGCGTTTCCACCTCCATAAAGCCTTCTTCTTCTAAAAATTTCCGGATATTTTTTATGATTTCACTTCGCGCCTTAAACCTGGCCCTTACTTCCTGGCTCATTACCAGATCCAGGTAGCGGCGGCGAAATCTTTCTTCAACGTCCTTTAAGCCGTGCCACTTGTCCGGCAACTGATTCAAGGCTTTAGCCAACAGGCGGAATTTTTTCACCAATAAAGTTTTTTCGCCTTTTTGGGTTTGAAAAAGCGAGCCTACCACCTCAACAAAATCGCCCATATCAAAATTGTCAGAGAATAGTCCGTACTCTTTTTCACCTAATTCGTCTTTTTTGAAAAAAAGCTGCAGCTGCCCCGAACCGTCTTCCAGATTGGCAAAACAAGACGCCCCGTGAAGCCGCATCAGCTTTAACCGACCAGCCAACACCACTTCTTTTGAGCTGGCTGACCAGTCAATAAAATTAGCCAATGCCTGCTCAACTAAAATCCGCTGACGGGCCGCTTGCCCCGGATAAGCGGACTGCCCCGCCGCCTGAAGACTGGCTAGCTTTTTTAAACGGTCGCTTTTTACTTTTTCTAACGACATACAATTGCTAGTTAATGGCCGCTATTTTATAGACAATCTTGCCGGCCGGCGTTTCCACCTCTATGGCGTCGCCCACTTTATGCTCCAGCAGCGCCTTGCCCAACGGTGATTCATTGGAAATCTTACCGCTGGCCGGATCCGCCTCTTCTGAACCGACAATCGTAAAACTCTGGGCTTTGCCGTTAGCCCACACCTCAACGGAAGAGCCGATATGAACGATACTGGACTTTCGAGGCTTGTCTATTACTATCGCGTCACGCAACAACTGTTCTAATTCCAAAATCTTTCCTTCGTTGAACGCCTGGGCCTCCCGGGCCGACGCGTATTCTTGATTTTCTGAAAGGTCGCCTAAGGCCTTGGCCTCCTCAATTCGTTGAGCAATTTCCTGACGTTTAAGTTTTAAATCTTCCAGTTCTTTTTTATGCTGTTCCAACCCTTCCTCGCTGAGATATTGTGGCATATTAAATTTTAAACTGATTAATTTTTAAAATAGTTCTGCAAAGCTTCATAGATCACGGGAATGGCCACCTGGCTTCCTTCGCCCGCATTTTCCGCCAAAACCACCAGCACTAACTTAGGATTGTCATAAGGAGCAAAGGCGACGCCCCAGGCGTTGGGGCTGCGGGCACCAGCCACCTGGGCAGTGCCGGTTTTGGCGCCGGCCGCCACTGATAAATTATTAAGCAGAAGCGCCGAACCGCTCGTGACAGTTTGGCGCATTCCTTCTTTTATGACAGCCAAGTTCTCTTCATTGATAAAACTCGATTGTAAAACTTTGGGTTTGATTGTTTCAATAACATTTTTATCTGAGTCAATGATTTTGTCAACCACGTGCGGCCGCACAACCTGACCGCCGTTTATAATCGCCGCCGTGGCCGCCGCCAACTGCAACGGAGTAACCAATAAGTCCCCTTGGCCGATGGAAACATGATAAGTATCGCCCGTATACCACCGCTCGCCCTTGGTTGTTTGTTTCCACTGGTCATCCGGCACCAAGCCCTTGTCTTCGCCCGGCAGATCAACACCTAAAATACTGCCAAAACCAAAGAGTTTGAAGTATTTGGTCAATCGTTCGATCCCCAGCCCCTCTATCTTACCATAACCGCCGCCGATTGTGTAGAAAAAAACGTCGCAGGACTGGGCAATAGCGGCATAAATATCCACCGTGCCGTGCGCTTTCCAGTCGGCAAACCGATAAACAACATCCGGATAGTATTGATTAGTTAAAACTATCTCGCCGGTATCGTGGATTTTGGTGGTTGGCGTAATAACTTTTTCCTGCAAAGCAGCGCTACCGATCAACGGCTTAACCGTTGAGCCGGGCGGATATTGGCCGGCGACAGCCCGATTGAACAAAGGCTTGGTTGGATTATCTAAAAGCTCCTGATAATCTTTGGCGGATAAGCCCTGGGCAAAAAGATTATTGTCAAAACTGGGAAAGCTAACCAGGGCCAGCACGCCGCCTGTTTGCGGATCCAAAGCCACGGCCGCTCCCTTTTTCAAGGCCCGGCCAGCTAAGGCCCGACGCAAGCCTTCATAAAGCGATGACTGCAGCCGGCTATCAATTGCCAGCACCAATCCCTGTCCGTCCTGTGATTTTTGCTCCGCTACCTGACCCTTAACCCGGCCCAACGCATCAACTTCAAACAAGCGCTGGCCGGGCTGACCTCGCAAAACTTTTTCGTATGTTGCCTCCAGGCCGTCCTTGCCGATCTTTTCGGTTAAAAAATAATCTGGGTTTTGTTTTATTTCGTCGCCAGTCAGCTTGCCCAAATACCCCAAAACATGAGATAGGCTTGGACCATTCACGTATTGCCGGGTGGTATTGGGTTCGATCCGAAAGCCGGGCAAATTATTTATTTCTCCCTGCAGCTGCAATAACTTATCATGCGCTAAATTGCTGACAATGGTCACGGAAGAACCAACCTTAACATCAATACTTCTAATGTCTTCTTCTATTTCCTGCCCTGATATCCCCAAAATCCCCGCTACTTTTTCCACGACCGCCTGCCGGGCCTGGACCTGGCGCGGCAAATCGGCCCAAGTGGCAACCAGGTCAAAGCTGGAAATATTATAAACCAGCTGTTGGCCGGACTGATCATAAATTATGCCTCGGGCCGCGGTTAACGGCAGAGCGCGAGTCCGATTTTTTTCCGCCAAAGCTTTGAGGTAGCCGCCTCGCCAAAGCTGCAGATAAGCGGCTTGCCCGGCCAAGACTAAAAAAACTACCGCAATAATTCCAAAAAATATCCGGAAGATCCTAGGCCTGATCGGCACTTCAATTTTTTGATCGTCCAACTCTGAAGGCTTAGCCGCGTCCAGCAAGATCTCTTCCGGCTCAATCGTTTCCTTGAAAATCGTCTTTATTCGGAAACGTCTCAAATCCTTATTTGAATTTGGTAATCGGTCCATTGGATTTGATAAAACGAATTTGATTAAAAAGCCACCAAACGACCAGACATAAAAACCCGTTTAAAATAAGGCTTGTCGGCCAGGTGGCATAAAAATAAAAAGCGCTAAATTTCAGACTAGCCGCCAGCCCTAAAGCCGCAAAAATCCAAGAAAGCAACCAATTACCCAGCTCAAAAAACAAAACGCCGATCAGCGTTAATGAAAAAATCGCCGGCCAGTTGCTCTGCTTAAAAAAAGAACTGGCCAGCCAATCAACGCCAAAAAATACCAACATCAAATTCAAGGTTAGCAGCCCAAAAGGTCGACCAACTACCAAATCCAGCAACAACGCCGGCACCAAAAAAATCCAGATCGGCTTTTGCTCTTGCGGCCAAATAGCCCAAGCCAAAACGCCGGCCAAGACCAGACTTGGCGTGACGTTAGCCAAAGCCAGTTGCGGCATAACACTCGCCTGCAGAACAGCCGCCAGCAACACTGCTAAAAAAATCAAGATATTACGCATCTTTTTTAACGGAGCAAAATAAAAACCTGCTCTATTTTTTTAAAATCCACGGCCGGCTGAATGGTCACCTGCTGCCAGATCTCATTTTCTTTTTTGACCACTTCGGCCACTTGGCCCACGATCAAACCCTTAGGGATTTCGTCATTCAACCCCGAAGTTAAAACTGTCTCCCCGCTTTTGAGCGCCGCGTCAATTGGCACCATCTCTAAATTAAGCACCAGGCCATGGCTCCCCCGGACCAAACCGCTGACCCGGCTATCTTGGGCAACAACGTTAACCAGAGAATTGCTATCAGACAAAAGCAGCACTTTTGAATAATTTTTATTCACCTCTACCACCCGGCCGACCAAAAAATTGTTAGCCGCCACCACGGCAGAATCTAAAACTACACCCTCGTTGCTTCCCTTATCAACCAAAAAATACTGACCCAACGAGGGACTATAACCCACCACGTTGGCCATTATTAAACGCTGCTTAGTTAACTGCCCCAAGCCCAATTGTTGGCGCAACGCTTCATTCTCTCGAGCCATTTCTTTTAGTTGGGCGTTTTGCTGCCACATCAACTGATTGGCGCTTTTCAATTCGGCGTTCTCTTTGTTCAAATCTTTTAACGTAACCCAAAAATGCCAAGTGCTGGCAATTTTATTGTCAACTGTCTGAAATAACTTTAAAAAGGGGTAGCTAACCCAATAGGTCAGGTTTTTGGGAAACGATAACCAACCGCGGAAGTTAAAAAAAATCAGCAGAAAGATCGCTGCTAAGATTACTAAAAATTTTATTAATTTTGATTTGTTCACGCTTTTCATCGCTATTAGCTATTGGCTATTCTACCTTGGCGCTTCCCGATACTGCGGCGAAACCAACACTTCGCTTAGCCGCTCGATATCTTCCAGCACCACGCCGCAGCCTCGCACCACCGCGGTCAACGGGTCTTCGGCCACCCGTACGGGCATCTGGGTTTCTTCTGCCACCAGCTTATCCAGTCCCCGTAAAAGGCTCCCGCCGCCGGCCAGCACAATGCCGCGCTCCATAATATCCGCTACCAGCTCCGGCGGCGTCTGTTCCACCGTTGACCTGATAGCGCCAACCAAAATATTAACTGACCGCGCCATGGCTTCGCGGATATCATTGTCGCTGACAATCAGTTCCTTTGGCAAACCGTTGATCAAATCCCGACCGCGCATCGTGGCTCTTAGTTTTTCGCTAAGCTCATAGGCCGAGCCAATGGCAATTTTTATGTCTTCGGCGGTTTTTTCACCCAACAGCAACTTGAATTCATCGCGGGCATACTTGATAATGTCCTCACTTAATTTGTCGCCGGCAATGCGCAGGCTTTTACTGACCACTATCCCGCCCAAAGAAATTACCGCCACCTCGCAGGTGCCGCCGCCAATATCCACTATCATATTGCCGGCCGGGTCCTGCACCGGCAGACGCGCGCCAATGGCCGCCGCCATTGGTTCTTCAATTAAATACACCTCTCGGGCGCCAGCGTTACGCGCCGCGTCCTCCACCGCGCGTTTTTCCACTTCCGTTACGCCGCAAGGCACGCCAATCACCACCCGCGGCCGCGCCAAAAACGACAAGTTTTTATTATGCACCTGGCCGATAAAATACCGCAGCATCTGTTCGGTCACTTCAAAATCAGAAATAACCCCTTCCACCAAAGGGCGAGTAGCCACAATATGCCCGGGCGTGCGGCCCACCATGCGCTTGGCTTCGTTGCCAATGGCCAGAATCTGCCCGGTCTTTTGGTTAACCGCCACCACCGACGGCTCGTTAATCACAATGCCCCGACCGCGCACGTAAACTAAGGTGTTAGCCGTGCCCAAGTCAATACCGATGTCTTTAGAAAATTTACTGAAGAATTTATTTATCATGATCGATTAGAAAAGTCTCGCTATGTCTTTCCAAGTTACCACAATCATCAATAAAATCAAGAAAACAAAACCGGCGGCGTGTACTGCTTTTTCCACCTGCTGGCTCACCGGCGAGCCCTTGATCTTTTCAATTATTAAAAACAGCACTCGCCCGCCGTCCAGCGCCGGAAAAGGCAGGGCGTTAACGATTGCCAGGTTAATTGATAAAAAAGCGGTCAGCTGCAGCAAATAAACAAAGCCCATCTGCGCCGCCTGACCGGTAATGGAGTAAATACCCACCGGCCCCACCACGCCGCCAGCTGCCTGACCGGAAATTAAAAATTGCCATAAAAGATAAACTAAAGAAGAAATAATCAGCCAAACCAACAGCACCGTCTCTTTGATGCCTTCATAGATTGCCTGATACCAAGAAAAAGAAATCTTTGCGACCCGGGCCAAAGCCACGCCCATCGCTCCCTGTCCCTCTGGCGGATTAAGACGCGGCACTAGCTTCACTTGCCACTGGGCCTGGCCCCGTTGCGCCAAAATCAACATTTCCTGACCCTTGTTTTTATCGGTGACTGATTGAACATCCGCTACCTTCTCGGCCTTATCCAGCCGCCCCCCTGGCCCGCTGATTGCCAAAATTACGTCTCCGGCCTTCAAACCCGCCTGCGCCGCCGGTGAATCAACGTCCACTTGGGTTATCTGAACACGGGCCGCGCTGACTGCTTGTTCATCATCCACGGCCCAGGGCAGACCAATTATATAACCCAAGCTTAACAAAGCCGCAGCCAGCAGAACATTCATGGTCACGCCGGCTAACAGCATGCTGGCCCGCTGCCAAACTTTTTTAGCGGCAAAAGAACGATGGTTTTGTTTGGCTTCTCCGTCTTCGCCCAGCAGCTTACAAAATCCGCCCAGCGGGATAAGGTTTAACGAATAAATGGTCTCACCTTTTTTTATGCCAAATAACCGCGGCGGAAAACCAAAACCAAACTCCTCCACCTTAACGCCCATTTTTTTAGCAACTAAAAAATGTCCAAGTTCATGGACAAAGACCAGAAGACCTAATATTAAGATAAAGGCAACGGCCGTTAGCATGCTATAAATCTAGAATCTTTTTTACAAATCCTGTTCTCGCATAAAAAGCTCTGGACGTGCTGCCGTGACCTGGACCCTTTGTACGCGGTTGTACTAAATCACCCATCTCTCCCGATAAAGCATGAAATCCTTTATTAATAATGGTTTTTCTAGTTAACTCGTAATCGCCCTCTACTTGCTCGCGAGTCTTCTTATCAATTAAATCAAAAGTTCCAACGCTTATTAGCGTTGAATGCTTTTCATCTTTACCCTCAAATAAGCGGCCGCAAATTATTAAACTGCGAAGTTTAAAAAATAAATGGCTTTCGTTAAAGTGTTTTTCGGCAACGTTTTCGGCATTTATCATAGTAACAGCCATTGTCTCTTTAGGAACGTACTTGTTGCCCCTTTTATTCAGTGGCACTAATTTTAATTCCCAGGATTCACCGTTTGGCGCCTGTTTTGAATTTAAACCCAACCCTAAATAGTGTTCCAAAACGTGCCCAGCCCAACCCTTGTTGAGTTTGCCATTTTTAAAAACAGTAACGCCGTATTCATCAGCCATCTTACGTAAATCCTTACCGATAATCTTACGCAACTGCGCAACGGCTTGTTTTCGGGTAATGATTTTCATGCCTTTTTATAAACTTGTTTTTTAAATTTTTCTCTAATTCTTCAAATCTTTTAATTGATAAATTCAAATATTTTTTTTCTGTATCTATTCCAATAAATCTTCTACCTAAAAGATAAGCTGCCAAACCAGTAGTCGAGCTACCCGTAAAGGGATCCAAAACCAAATCATTCTTATTCGTGCTGGCCAGAACAATCCTTTTTAACAAATCTGCTGGCTTTTGAGTTGGGTGTTTGCCAAATTTTTTCTCAATACTCTTTGGTGTTCCTAAGGCCCACACAGACCTCATTTGTAGGTTAGGTTTTTTTAGAAAATCTTCCGGCCATTGAGCATTTTTCATTAGATCGTAGTTAAAAGTATGTTTGGCTTTTTTTTCTTTTCTAGCCCAAATTAAAGTCTCGTGGCTAGCAGTAAAATAACGGCAACTTAAATTAGGCGAGGCATTGGGCTTAAACCAAGCAACATCATTTAAAATGTGAAATTTAGCAACCTGTAGGGCAAAACCGCATTGATAAATAGAATGGTAAGTACCGCTAATCCAAATGGTGCCATGAGGTTTTAACACGCGCCTACATGCTTGTATCCACTCCAAATGAAATTCAAAGTCTTTTTTTAATCCATTGCTCTTATCCCAACTTCCTTTGTTAACGCTTACTCGACGGCCAGCGTGAACCGTAAAACCATCATTTGAAAGCAGGTATGGCGGATCGGCAAAAATCATATCAATAGAATCCTCTGGAATTTCTTTCAAAAAATCTAAAGAGTTAGCATGAAATAAAGAAAATTTATTTTTTTGGTAATATGGCTTCATATCGTCATTATCTCTTTCTCTTTTGCCCCGCCTAATTCATCTATTTTTTTATTGTAATCGTCAATTAGTTTTTGCAGTTCATCCCTGCCCCGGAATTTATCGTCTTCGCGGATTTTGCCGGCGCGTTCGTTGTCCTGGATTTCTTTCCAGGCCCGCTCGCGGGCGTTGCGAACGGCGATTTTGGCCGTCTCCATTTTTTGTTTCAAATTTTTTACCAATTCCTTCCGGCTTTCCTCGTTCAACGGCGGAATATTAATCCGGATAATATCGCCGCTAACCGCCACTGACAGCCCCGAACGGGAATTGCTGATAGCCTTTTCTATTTCTTTGACAACGCTTTTATCCCAAGGCTGGACCGTTAAAAGCCGCGGCTCGGGCGCGTTAATCACGGCCAGCTGTTTTAATGGAGAGCGGGCGCCATAACATTCAACCTCAACCGTTTCTATTAAAGCTGGGGTGGCCCGACCAGTGCGCAATGTTCCCGTTTCTTCCTTAAAATACGCCAGCGCTTTTTCCAAGTCAGGCTTGATTTTATTAATGATGTCTTTGTACATATGATTGAATAAATTCGCCGCAGGCGAATACCTTAATTTTTAACTTGGCATTTTACATTTTTAATTTAGCGAGCGTAGCAAGCGATTATTGCCCCATGCCAACATAAACCACTTGGGGATTTTGCGGATCAATGGCAATAACCTTGACGGTCTGGGCGCTGGCCAGCGGGTGGACCGTCCATGTCTGACCGTTATCCTGGGTGCGATAGACCACGTTGCCGGCCGCGTAATACAAAAAGAAAGAGGTCATCGGATCAAGCGCGATGGCGCTCACCTCTACCGAGCCCGGCGGAATTACGATGTTTACCCGCTGCCAGGTCTGGCCCGCATCAACGCTTTTGAGCAAACCACCTTTGGCGCCAGCGTACAAAACATTGGGATTTTTCTTGTCCATAACCAACCCCTGCAATTCATCTACCTCGCTGGAAAAAGCTTTAAAGCCGGCCAACTCCTGCCAGCTTTCGCCCTTATCAACGCTTTTGTAAATACCGTCCCCGGAAGTGCTGACAAAGACCATGCGCGTATCATAAGGATTGACCTTAATGTCGGTCACCACATCATCAAACCACTTGATTATTCGCCAACTCTTGCCGTAATCAAAACTTCGCAACAAACCCCCTTCAGCTGTGCCCAAGTACACGACCGCCGAATCGTAAGAATCAATTTCTACCGCAAAAACGGCGTACTGCGACCGAGAGACCCGGTAAACTTCTTCCCAGCTCTTGCCCGCATCGCCTGAGCGCAGTAATTTTCCTAAGCTGTCCTGATAAACGCCGGCGTAAATAATGCTGGTGTTTTTGGGGTCCACCGCAATGTCATAAACATTAGCTCGCTGATTCAAAACCAAATTGGAGTCATCCAGATGATACCAGGTCTCGCCGCCATCCATGGATTTGTAAATGCCCTCGCCCCGGGTGCCCAGATACAAGATCCGGGAGTCACGCGGATCAAGGCTCATAGCTAAAACTTCGGTTGAGGCAATGTTTTGTTTTTTGGAGATCACCGCTTTCTGCTCCCAACTTTCGCCCTGGTTCAACGACCGCCAAACGCCGCCGTCGCGCGACGGCAAACAGGAAAAAGGCAACAAGGCCAGCGTTGAAACAAAAACCACCGGCACGACAAAACTTAATAAATAATGTTTATTAGCAATCTTCATAGTTTGGTCATTAAAACCTCCAAAGCCAGGCGAGCGTTAAAACTAGAGTTATGTAAAATGGCTTGGGTCTTTTGAATTTCCCGGCAGGCGCCGAGCAACGATGCTAACTGGTATTGGACTAAAAAATTACTGGCGGGCTTAACGCTAATGGCTATTTTCCCCTGCCC